>Ga0214919_10009309_pt1 | contig 12695 bp, 10 predicted proteins | sample LL1503_MetaG_FD_177994 | JGI IMG/M metagenome (GOLD analysis project Ga0214919, IMG submission 177994) | Freshwater microbial communities from Lake Lanier, Atlanta, Georgia, United States - LL-1503 | ecosystem: Environmental > Aquatic > Freshwater > Lake | place: USA: Georgia | collected...
TCGCCAACATCCGCAATTTCTCGATCATTGCCCATATTGACCATGGCAAGTCGACCCTCTCTGACCGCATTTTGGAGATCACCGGGGCGGTGCAGTCGCGCGACATGCGTGCTCAGTATTTGGACAGTATGGATTTAGAGCGTGAGCGCGGAATCACTATTAAGGCACAAAACGTTCGCGTGCCATGGAAAAACAATTGGCTACACCTCATCGACACACCGGGTCACGTGGACTTTGGTTACGAAGTCAGTCGCTCGCTTGCAGCATGCGAGGGAGTGGTGTTGGTGGTGGATGCTGCACAAGGCATTGAAGCTCAGACACTTGCCAACTGTTACCTAGCGCTTGAAAGCAACTTAGAAATAGTTGCGGTGTTGAACAAGATCGACCTACCGGCAGCAGACCCAGATCGTTATGCAATGGAGATTGAAAAAGTGTTGGGCATACCTGCCGAAGACATTTTGCGAATTTCTGCGAAGACAGGAGTTGGCGTTCCTGAATTGCTTGACGCGGTGGTGGAACGTATTCCTGCTCCGAAGGGCGATATCGATGCGCCGCTACAAGCACTTATTTTTGACTCTCAGTACGACACCTATCGCGGAGTGGTATCCAGCGTTCGCGTAATGAACGGTCGAATGAGCAGCGGCAGCAAGTTGTTGTTCATGCAAACGAAAGCAACGCATGAAGTGTTGGAAATTGGTGCGCGCATGCCGGCGCCAACACCAGTCGCCGAACTTGGGCCGGGCGAAGTGGGTTATCTCATTGCAGGAATCAAAGATGTTGGTGAAGCGCGAAGCGGTGAAACCGTAACGACATTCCTTGAACCAGCGAAACAGGCGCTTGACGGATATCTCGATCCGAAACCGATGGTGTTCTGCGGTCTGTTTCCAATTGACGGCGATGATTTCGAAAACCTTCGCGAAAGTTTGCAGCGTTTGAAACTCAATGATGCATCTATCACCTATGAGCCAGAATCGTCTGGCGCACTCGGCTTCGGATTCCGTTGTGGATTCCTTGGTTTGTTGCACATGGAAATTGTGAAGGAACGTCTGGAGCGCGAATTCAATCTCGCACTGATTGCCACTGCTCCTTCAGTGGAGTACATGGTGCACAGAACAGATGGTCAGGTGTTGAAAGTAGACAACCCAGCCGACTTGCCGCTGCCGAACTACATCGCATCAATTGAAGAACCATTTTTCCGAGTCAGCATTATTACACCAAAGGAATACACCGGATCGCTGATGGAACTGTGCCAAGAGCGCCGTGGCGAATTGATCAAGTTGGAGTATCTATCGCCAGAACGCGTGGACATGCAATACACCATGCCGCTTGCTGAAGTAGTAGTTGACTTCTTTGACCAGTTGAAGAGCCGTTCGCAGGGTTATGCCAGCTTGGACTACGAACTAGCTGGTTACCGCCCAAGCAATCTCGTTCGCGTAGACATTTTGTTGAATGCGTTGCCAGCAGATGCGTTTAGCACCATTGTGCACCGAGAAAAGGCGTACAACTACGGCAACCGCATGTGCGGAAAATTGCGGGAGCTCATTCCGAGGCAAATGTTTGATGTGCCTATTCAGGCAGCAATTGGCGGTCGAATTATTGCCCGCGAAACCGTAAAGGCAAAGCGTAAAGACGTGCTTGCAAAATGTTATGGCGGAGATATTTCTCGTAAGCGCAAACTGCTTGAAAAGCAAAAAGAAGGAAAGAAGAAGATGAAGTCAATTGGTCGCGTGGAAGTGCCTGGCGACGTATTCATCTCTGCACTCAAACTCGATGACTGAGGTTGGCGAAGCAAAGCGCGGAGGAATGTTCCGTTCGTTGAGCAATCGAAATGCTCGTTTATTCTTCGCCGGATTGTTGTTTTCCAACATTGGTTCATGGTTGCAACTCACGGCAACATCGTTTTTGTTATATCGGTTAACAGGAAGTTCCGTTGACTTAGGAATAAACGCCGCGCTTCAGTTTTTACCGATGTTGCTTCTTGGCGCGTGGGCTGGGGCTTTTGCCGACCGGTTTGACCGACGTCGAACGACGGTGATTACTCAGTCGCTTTTGGCATTACAGGCGATCGTGCTCGGAATATGCGATGTGGCCGGCGTTATCAGTGTCGAGTTGGTGTTCATATTGACTGCAATTCTTGGTGTGGTTGGCGCAATTGATAACCCATCGCGTCGCGGGTTAGTGACAGAGCTTGTGCCTCCGAACGAAATTGGTAATGCAATGTCACTGAACACTGCAGTGATGACAGGGTCTCGCATCTTTGGTCCGGCAATTGCTGCAACACTTGTTGGTCCATTGGGCACGGGTTGGCTATTCATAGTTAACGGTGTTTCATACATTTTCATGCTGTACGGGGTGGTGGGGCTACGCAAGTCTGAAATGTTTACTCCCGAACCTCGACCGGCGGGAGGCACGCCGGTGCGTGACGGTATTCGTTTCGTACGCACTCATCAACGATTGTTTCCACTTTTTGTAGTGTTTGCCGTTGTCAGCACATTTGCATTTAATTACGGCGTATCGCTTCCGAAATTGGCTGACCTGAAGTGGGGAAATGCTGAATATTACGGTTGGATTTTGGCGGTAACCAGCATTGGCAGTTTGATTGGGGCGCTTGCGACGGCGCGATTGCACTTGACTAGATATATGTGGGTTGCCAGTGCGGCACTGATGCTTGGAGTTGCAAATGTGGGCATGGCCATTGCGCCAAACGTGTGGGTTGCATTCGTGTGGGCCATACCTTTAGGTGCGGGTGGTGCGGCAATGATCGCGGGAGCAAATTCGATCATTACTCAAGAAGCTCCACCCGATATGCGGGGTCGCATGTTGGCACTTACTGCGGTTGCATTTTTGGGAAGCACGCCAATTGGTGGGCCAATCACGGGATTGGTTGCCGACTATGTGAGCGTGTCTTGGTCGTTGGCATATGGCGGAATTATCACATTGTTGGCGGCCGTCTTCATGTTTTCGTGGATCTGGGTGAAAGATATAGAACATGGCTAAATCGGTGTTGTGGTTTCGCAGAGACTTGCGTCTCGCAGACAATGAAGCCCTGTGTGCAGCCGCTGCAATTGGGGATGTAGTTCCATTATTCGTTCTTGACCCGCGGTTCCTTGCAACATCTGGCGCGCCACGACTTGCATTTTTGTTCCGTAACTTGCATGCGCTCAATGAGTCGATGGGCGGCGCACTCGTTGTGCGTACGGGAAACCCAGAAGAAATTGTTGCCCAGGTGTGTCGCGAGTCAGGTGCGGAGCGTGTGTTCTGTGCAAAGGACTTCGCGCCATACGGAATGCAACGCGACGCTGCAGTCGCATCTTCGTTGGCCGCAAACGGAATTGAGTTTCTGCAAATTGGTTCGGCTTATGCAGTAGAGCCAGGTGTCGTGCGCAAAGGCGATGGAACCCCGTATGCGGTGTTCACTCCGTTTTCAAAAATTTGGATGCAGCATGGATGGCCTGCGCCATTTGCCAAACCATCGGTGAAGTGGCATGGCGCTCCAGAAGTATCTAGTGAAGCAATTCCGCAAGAACCACCGTGTTCTGCAACATTGCCTGAAGCCGGAGAAGAAGCGGCCTGGAGAGTGTGGGAAAACTTTCGTGATACTGCATTAGATCTGTATAACGAAACTCGAAACAATCCAGATATTGCGGGCACAAGCATGTTGTCGCCGTACTTACGTTTCGGGGTTATTCATTCACGTTCTCTGCTCGCTGAATTGAATGAAACAAAAGCGCACGCAGTGTTCAGAAGCGAACTTGGGTGGCGTGAGTTTTATGCCGACGTACTCTTTCATCAACCACGAACGGTTCGCGAAAATTTGCAGCGCAAAATGGACACCATTGTGTTAGATACTGATGAACGTGCAGATCAACGATTTGCAATGTGGTGCGAAGGTAAGACGGGTTATCCAATTGTGGATGCCGGTATGAAACAACTTTTAGCCACGGGTTGGATGCATAATCGCGTACGCATGATTGTTGCCAGTTTCTTGGTGAAGGACTTGCATTTGCCATGGCAGTGGGGCGCCAAGTACTTCATGAAGCATTTGGTGGATGGCGATATTGCATCTAACCAACACGGTTGGCAATGGACGGCAGGAACCGGAACGGATGCGTCTCCATACTTTCGCATTTTTAACCCCATCTCGCAGGGCGAAAAGTTTGATCCCGATGGCAAGTATGTACGCGCGTGGATTCCCGAACTTGCAGATACCCCAAATGATGTGGTGCATGCCCCATGGCTTGCGGGTCTGTTGAATCCGTATCTTGAGCCAATCGTGGACCACGCCGTTGAACGGCAGGAATCGCTCATTCGCTATAAGCAGATATCGGTATCCTGAGAGGGATCCCCACATGCTTGACGACCGCAAAACAGCCATTCTCCGCGCAGTAGTCGAGGAGTACATCGCCACGGCACAGCCGGTTGGTTCGTCGCATATTGCGGCAAATGATGGGGTGCAGGTTTCTTCGGCAACTGTTCGCAACGACATGGCATTCCTCGAACAAGAGGGTTACCTTGCTCAGCCGCACACTTCTGCAGGGCGTATTCCTACAGACAAGGGATACCGATTTTTTGTTGATCACCTCACGCCAAACGGAAAGCTTGGCGCTGCAGATCAAATGAAGGTCGGCGAGTTCTTCGATACGGCAACGGGCAGGCTTGAAGAAACATTGCAACGAACCAGCACCTTGCTTGCGCAAATGACCAACTATGCAGCAGTGGTACTTGGCCCGAAGAAAGAAGTTGCTGTTGTTCGCTCGGTGCAACTTGTTGGACTGTCAGCACACTTGGCTACAGCAGTAGTGGTGTTGTCCAACGGCGCAGTCGAAAGCGAACCAATTGAACTCGCATCAACCATTTCAGAAGATGAAATGCAGCGCACCACGTCGCATCTTTCTCGGTTGATGGTGGGCAAAGCACTTGGCGACATGGTGATTACCGCGACAATTGGAGACGTCGTCATTGATACGTTGGCGAAGCAAGTACTTGCTGCCATGAGCGGGCGCCGAACAGATGAGTCGGTATTCGTGGGTGGAGCCTCTGCGATGGCAGAAGCATTTGACGCTGTAGAAATCGTTCGCTCGGTGTTGCACACGCTTGAGCAGCAATTTGTCATGGTGTCGCTCGTGCGCGACATGCTGAACCGCGGATTGTCGGTGGCAATTGGCGCAGAGCATGGTGTTGAACCACTCGCAGCTTGTTCGGTGGTGCTTGCTCCGGTAATTGCAGATGGAACCACGCTTGGAACTGTCGGCATTCTTGGGCCAACGCGCATGAATTACCCGCAAGCTTTAGCAACAGTTGAAGTAGTAAGCGATCGACTTGGTCGCAGACTTGCGGATAGCTGAGGCGAGCGATGGCTGAAGATTTTTACGCATTGCTTGGCGTGTCGCGTGGAGCAAGCGCAGAAGAATTGAAAAAGGCGTACCGTAAACGTGCGCGTGAACTGCACCCCGACGCAAACCCCGGTAACGCAGAAGCAGAAGCGCAATTTAAAGAAGTTTCACGCGCCTACGAAGTTCTTTCCGATCCTGAGAAGAAAGCTCGTTACGACCAATTCGGCGAAGCAGGTGTTGGCGGATCTGGTGGTGGAGATCCATTCGGAGGTTCGGGCGGTTTCGGCGATATTTTTGAAGCGTTCTTTGGTGGAGGATCACCATTTGGTGGGGGCCAGCGCGGCCCAAGTGGACCGCCGCGTGGTCAAGACATCGAAACAGTTGCAGACATTGCATTTGAAGAAGCGGTGTTCGGGTGTCAGACAACGGTTAAAGCACGTACTGCGGTTCGCTGTGAAGACTGCACGGGTTCAGGGGCAAAAGCCGGAACATCTCCGACAACGTGCAGTGAATGTAACGGTGCGGGCCAAGTGCGACGTGTTCGCCAGAGCATGCTTGGTCAAATGGTGACAGCCCAAGCGTGTAGTCGTTGCAGCGGCACCGGTCAGAGTGTTGCATCGCCATGCGCTCCGTGTAAGGGCGAAGGTCGCGTGATCAAAGAAGTTTCATACCCAATTGAAGTTCCTGCCGGTATTGATAGTGGTCAAACACTGCGTTTAACGGGCAAAGGCGCAGTAGGGCAGCGTGGTGGAAGCGCGGGTGACCTGTTTGTGCATATGCGCGTTGCCGAACACGATATGTACCAACGCGAAGATGATGACCTGGTCACTGACATTGAAGTATCCATTGCGCAAGCTGCGCTTGGATCAACAATTGATTTGCCAACACTCGATGGCGATGAAGTGTTGGATATCCCCTCGGGAACACAGCACGGCCGCGAGTTCGTATTGAAAGGCCGCGGGGTACCGCGATTATCGCAGGGCGGACGTTCGCGAGGTCGTGGGGACTTGCGCGCACGAATAGTTGTTGCCGTTCCAACAAAACTCAGCAGCGCTGAGCGTGAACTGTTGCGCAAATACGCCGAAAGTCGTGGCGAACAGGTTGCTTCTCAGGAGAGCGGCCTCAAGTCAAAGATCAAGTCAGCATTTTTATGATCGACATGTTGCGCAGATCTGCTGCGCATGTGTTTATTAGCTCGCTGGCATCTCCCGAGCTTGAAAAGGAAGATGCGCATCATTTGTTGAAAGTTCTGCGTGTTACTGAACAAGACGTCGTGACCGTGAGCGATGGTCGAGGCAGTTGGATCACAGCCAAGTTAGATAAGCACGGTGAACTTCACCCATTGAGTGAAATATTTGAAACGGCTCCTCGCAAGAGCATGCTTTCAGTTGCCTTCGCTCCGGTGAAAGGGGAAAAGCCCGAGGTGATTGTGCAAAAACTCACCGAGTTAGGAATTGATGAAATCATTCCTCTCGCTCCCACACGACATTCTGTGGTGAAGTGGGACGATGCACGCGCAGCAAAGAATGAAGAGCGTCTGCGCAAAATTGCACGCGAGGCTGCCATGCAAAGTCGCAGAACCTGGCTTCCATCCATTCGTTCGATTACCGCATTGGCTGATGTTTTGGCCATGCCTGGGTGCGCAATTGCTGAACCAGGTGGTTGTGAAATCACTCGTGATCACCACATTGTTGTCATTGGCCCAGAGGGCGGATTCGCACCTGATGAACTCACCACTGCAGTGCCAACAGTTTCGCTGGGAGAATCCATCTTGAGAGCAGAGACTGCTGCAATAGTTGCAGGTGCGCTCATGATGAGGGCGAGCAGGGAGATTCAATGAGTACATCAGAAAATGGATCACTTGATGAACTCAGCTACGCGCGTTTAGTTGGCGAGCGGCTTCGTCAAATTCGTCAGCAGAAGAAGCTGTCGCTCAGCGAAGTTGAAAGCGCCACGAATCACGAGTTTAAAGCTTCGGTCATGGGCGCCTATGAGCGCGGTGAACGAATGATTTCGGTTCCTCGCCTAGAGCGCCTCGCCAACTTTTATGGCGTAACGGTTGACCAGTTGCTTCCGCGCGACAAGCAGCGCGAGGGGGATACCCAAAGCCAAAGTGCTGCACCGACGAAGTTGCGCATCGATGTGGCAAAGCTTTCGTTGCGCGAAGGCAAAGAGTTCAAGATGCTGGAACGCCTCTTGCGCATGATTCAGGTGCAGCGCCAGGACTTCAATGGCAAAGTGATCACCGTTCGTGCACACGACACCAGAGCGATTGCGGTCATGTTGGATGTGGCAGTAGACGATGTTGGAGCAAAGCTTGCCGAACTCGATCTGCTGTTCGTGCCACCTACTGCGTAGTTAACGATGAATCAAGCTGCCGGTCTCCACGGTGTGTATGTGCACATTCCGTTTTGTGCCAAGCGTTGCGACTACTGCGCATTTGCAACCTTCACCGATAGGCATCATTTGCAGGGTGAATATGTACAGGCATTACGCAAGCACATTCGCTCGCTAGTTGCAGCGGGTATGCCGGAAGCGACAAGCGTGTTCGTCGGGGGAGGTACACCAACCATGCTTCCAGCCGAAGAGTTGCTGAGCGTGCTGGCAGAAATTCCATTGGCATCGCGAGCGGAAGTAACTGTTGAATGCAACCCCGATGACATCACACTCGAAATGATGCAGCAGTACTTGCGGGGCGGAGTGAATCGCGTGAGTGTTGGCGTTCAGTCAACAGTGGACCATGTCCTCAAGTCGCTAGGACGTACACACAACCCAGAAAACGTTCAACGTGCGGTGTCGCATATCAAGCAGGCAGGTTTTAAGACCTTCAATCTCGACATCATGTACGGGGCAGCGGGCGAGTCACTTGCTGATTGGCAGCAAACCGTTGCCGATGTTGTGGCATTGGAACCACCCCACGTATCGGCATACGGACTCACTATCGAAGCAAACACTCCACTTGCATCACAACCAGAGCGGCACCCAGACGACGATGATCAGGCAGACAAATATGAATGGGTCGATCAGCGCTTCGCTGGCGCAGGAATGTTGAATTACGAAATTTCCAATTGGTCGCTGCCTGGACACGAGTGTGCGCATAACTATCTGTATTGGATGCAAGGAAATTACGACGGCATCGGGTGCGCAGCGCATGCGCACAAAGACGGAACACGTTGGTGGAATGTGCGAACGCCAGACCGCTATATCGAAATGATTAATGCTGGCGAAGATCCTGTTTCATCAAGCGAAGTGCTCGATGTGGAAACGAAATTGCTTGAGGAAATGCAGCTGCTCATTCGCACGCGTGAGGGTGTGCCTACTTCGGCATTTTCCCCCGACGACCGCTCACATCTTGAAGGCCTCATTGAATTGCACGAAGATCGTTATGTGTTGACTCGGGCGGGGCGTTTAATGGCGAATGAAGTAAGTATTCGACTGCGTGGTGCGCGAACGAGCCAGTAGTATGTGGACAGTAAGGGCGCGTAGCTCAGTTGGTTAGAGCACTACCTCGACATGGTAGGGGTCCCGGGTTCGAGTCCCGTCGCGCCCACTCTTAATGTGATTCAGGATTGCGCGCAACAACTTCTTCTGACTCGCGCGCTGCTGCCTTAAAGATTCCTTTACTCATGAGCGAAACCTCAGCACGACGTCGCTTGTCGTAAATTGCGGCGCGGTCAGCGTGAATTGCGCCATCTTCTGGTTCTGCCCATCCGGCAAGGTCAGCCAAATGGCATGCAAGTCGTAGATCGCTGTCGGCAACATCAAGCGCCCGCTTCATCAGCACGTGAGCGCCTCCTGCAAGTGTTGCGAGTTCCTGTGCAACAACTACATCGGGAGCTGGCTTCAAGCGCGAGGCTGCTCCGTCCCACCAACCTCCGTACAGTCGCCAAATATTGCGCACGACGAACTCTGGCTCATCGTAAAACGGACGCATGTATGGCTTATCGAGAACACTCTGAGGAACTTTTACCGTGTGAATAATTGCGTCAAGCGTTTCCCCAGCATTCATCATGTCGATCACTTGCATCACGAGCGACTCCAGAGAAGACGCAATGTCAGCAAGCACCATGGCGATTCGAGCTTTGCCTTCAATCGGTAGTCCGTGGGCGGGGAGCAGTAGCTCTGGGCCTTGAGCAATCATGCGACGCAGTGCTTGCGCCCACTCGAGTGCATAGCGCTGAACTTTCTGAGGGTTTCCGGCGTTCGGGTAATTCCAAATCACGAAGTCACCGGTAAAGATCCACTTCTTTTCTGGAATCCAACCCCACAAGTGGTCGTCGGTTTCACCGCGTGCATGATGGAACTCCACTTGTGTACCGCCGGCATTGATGGTGAGTTGCTCGCGGAATGATTCGTCCGTTCGCATGGTGTTGCGCGGCAAGAAGCGCTGCAGGTTCTCGCCGATATTGAGACCCATCTCTGAGCGAGTTCCACCGAACTGGCGTTGATTAATTCGCACGTTCCATTCGTTTGTGGTGTTGTAGCGGTCAATGCGAACATCAACATTTTCATGGCCAATGACATGTGGCTTAAGTGCGCCGGATTTCTCGGCGTCTTTAGCGAACGCAAAACTTCCACCAACGTGGTCGGCGTGTCCGTGTGTGTAAACAAGGTGACTTATGGGAGTTTTTCTCCATGTGCGAATGGAGTCAACGACAGCGATGCCGCTCCCTGCTCCAGACGCATCGAAACACATCAGCCCGTCACCTGTGTCCCACACCACGCTGTGGCTGAAACTTTCAACGATGGCCAGATTGTCTGCCAATTCGGTGATGTCGTTGGTGACCCGATTGAGCGGCTGGTCGACAATTCCAGAATCAATGACCTTGGTGGAAAGCTCAATTGGGTGCATGACTGCACCTTATTCCAAGGAGGAACCTACTTTTTGGCTGAAGGTTCTTTCGAAAGCCCAAGCACGCGTTCGCCAAGAATATTGCGCATCACGTTTGAGGTGCCACCCATGATGGTGTAGCCCGATGCATAGGCGAGGCCCTGGGTCACTTCGTCCCACAACATTGCCTCTGCGCCAAACACCGAAAAAACGAAGTTGGCAATTTTGGTTTCTAATTCAGTGCAGAAACACTTCGTGGCTGCAGAAAATCCGGCTGGTGCCTGCTTTAATACTTCGCGAATAACCAAGATGCGTCCCACGCGGTATCCAATTTCAATATCAGCAATTTCTTGACGCACACGTGCGTCGGTGGTGTCTGCTTTCTTGAGGGCCATGTCATACAACGCCTTGTTCGAAACCAGGCGGTCGATGCCGCCGCGTTCGTGCTCGAGCTGGCGCATGGTTTGCGCAAATGCGCCGCCTTGCTGACCAACAAGATTGTCTTTTGGAACGCGAACATCGGTGTAGAACACTTCGCAAAAGTGACGGTTAGTCGTCATGTCTTGAATTGGGCGAACATCAATGCCGGGCGTATTCATGGGCACGATGATTTCGCTGATGCCAGCATGTGGCGGGCCGTCATTGCTGGTTCTGCAGATGAGGTAGCAGTAGTCGGCGACTTCGCCAAAACTTGTCCAGATCTTTTGACCGTTAATGACCCATTCATCGCCGTCGAGTTGGGCAAATGTTTTCAATGAAGCAAGGTCGCTTCCGGCGTTCGGCTCACTCATACCAATGCACCATGTGGTTTTTCCCGCAAGCATGTCGGGGAGAAATGCATCTTGCTGAGCTTTAGTTCCATATGCAATAAGCGCTGGCCCCATTTGTCGATCAGCGAACCACGAAGCGGCAATTGGTGCGCCAGCCGAAATCATTTCCTCCGCAACGATGAGTCGCTCAATGCCTGGACGACCACCACCACCGAATTCACTTGGCCACGTCATACCGATCCAGCCAAGAGCAGCCAGTTCCTGGGAGAACTCTTTGGAGTAGCCGTTCATCCACGTGTCGTTGAAGCGTCCGTAGCGGGCAACTGCATCTTGGGCAACGGCTCGTGCCTTGGTGCGAAGCGCTATGTGCTCTGGCGACCAGTCAAAATCCACAGACAGATGGTACGGGGCGGAGGCGGTTTGGTCCGTAGCGAGCGCCGGAATTGGCATGTGGGCTATTGTGTACAAGTCAGATACAAGTTGGTCAAACTCGGCATCGGAGCTCAGCAATGGCAACCAAAATCAAAGTCGTAAACCCAGTAGTCGAACTCGATGGCGATGAAATGACGCGCATCATGTGGCAGTTCATTAAAGACCGACTCATCTTGCCGTATCTCGACATCAATCTTGAGTACTACGACCTGAGCATCGAAAATCGTGATGCCACAAACGATCAGGTAACTATCGACTCGGCGCATGCCATTTTGAAGCATGGCGTTGGAGTGAAGTGCGCAACCATCACACCCGATGAAGCCCGTGTAAAAGAATTCAATTTGAAGCAAATGTGGAAGTCGCCGAACGGCACCATTCGCAACATTCTGGATGGCGTGGTGTTTCGCGAGCCAATCATTTGTCAGAATATTCCGAAGCTTGTACCGGGATGGACTAAGCCAATTGTGATCGGACGTCATGCGCACGGCGATCAATACAAGGCAACTGACTTCCGCATTCCTGGTGAAGGAACAGTCACCATGACTTACGTTCCAAAAGACGGAAGCAAGCCAATCGAAATGAAAGTTGCCGACTTCACTGGTTCCGGCGTCGTGATGGGCATGTACAACTTTGACGAGTCCATTCGAAATTTTGCACGTGCAACTATGAACTATTCGTTGCAACGCAACTATCCGCTGTTCCTCAGCACGAAGAACACCATCTTGAAGGCATACGACGGACGCTTTAAGGACTTGTTTGAAGAAGTTTTTAATGCCGAGTTCAAAGCACAGTTCGACAAGCAAGGGCTTACATACGAACATCGCCTCATCGATGACATGGTTGCATGCATGTTGCGTTGGGAAGGCGGATATGTCTGGGCGTGCAAAAACTACGACGGTGACGTACAGTCCGACATTGTCGCTCAAGGGTTCGGTTCTCTCGGGTTGATGACCTCGGTATTGGCAACGCCAGATGGGCGAGTGTTGGAGTCTGAAGCAGCACACGGAACAGTGACACGCCACTATCGCGATCATCAAGCAGGCAAGAAGACATCAACTAACCCAATTGCTTCTATCTATGCGTGGACGCGTGGCCTAGAGCACCGCGCAAAACTCGACAACACACCAGCGCTGATCGATTTTGCGCGCAAGGTTGAGCAAGTGTGTGTCGAAGCAGTTGAAGGCGGCGAGATGACAAAGGATCTGTCGTTGCTCATAGGCGGCGAAGCAGCTCCGTGGCAGACCACCGAGCAATATCTTGAAACTTTGGACCGCCGATTGCAAGAAAAGATGGCTAAATAGCTTATTTCTTGAACGTTTCTTACTCATG
>Ga0214919_10009311_pt1 | contig 12695 bp, 17 predicted proteins | sample LL1503_MetaG_FD_177994 | JGI IMG/M metagenome (GOLD analysis project Ga0214919, IMG submission 177994) | Freshwater microbial communities from Lake Lanier, Atlanta, Georgia, United States - LL-1503 | ecosystem: Environmental > Aquatic > Freshwater > Lake | place: USA: Georgia | collected...
TGCACGTGCATACGAGTGCTTACACGTTGTCGTAGCGTTTACCCACATGTGTCACAGAAAGCGGTAGCACGTTTGTGTTTTTGACAATAAACTGTTTGTAACAGCACTGAAAGTATGTAATGGCACAAAGTTATACGGAAACGCTAAGAGAAAACTTTTCAAACATGCATACAGACATGTTGTTAGAAAGAAAAGAAAGCGGCTCCCTAACTGACGAAGCTAAAAAAATATTAGAAGAAGAGTTAATCAAAAGAGGATTAACAGAAGAAAAAATAAAACAACTGAATGCAGAAGAAAAGCACGAACCGATAAACGAATTAAATGGGATTAAGGGGTGGCTAATTCTTGTAGGACTAGGATTAATCATTTCGCCGATAAAAATAATAATCTCACTACTAACTACACATGCACCTATGTTCAAAAATGGAACGTGGGAAAGATTAACAACCGCAGGCAGTAGTTACTACATTCCATTCTTTCAAGAATTTGCAACGGTAGAAATAATTTACAACATATGCTTAACAGTTGCAGAAATATATTTAATTTATCTTTTTGCAAATAAGAGAAAAGAATTTCCCCAAATTTTCATAACCGTAACAGTAATTTCTCTTGTTGCACTACCAATTGATTCTTTCATTACAACACTTGTGATTAAAGATACACAGTTTTTCGATTACGAAACTGTAAAAGACTTTATGAAATTACTTGTTAATGCAGGTGTTTGGGTTCCATATATGTTGATATCGAAGAGAGTAAAAAATACATTTGTAAAGTGACTTCAATCGATGCTAAAAAAAATAATAGTATTTGTCATATCACTACACTTAAGTAGTCTGTCATTTTCTCAAATGAGTGACGAAGTATTTTTGAATAGAGTAATGAGTCGTGCAGAAGATTGCTTCGATAAGCAAATTGATATTGCAATGAAGCAAAAGATAAATGATATCGACGTGATATTTACAAACTGCTATGGTTTGATAACTATCCACGACAATTTTGTTATGACAGGAAAGTCCGCAGAGTTTCAAAATCAATTTTTAATATTTCAAAAGCCTAGGTGGTATAAAAAAATACTTGCAAGAATGGAGATTTACAAAAATAACAGCATTCAAAAACAAGAAAATCAAGAAGATGGTGCAAGAGGAAGTTTATATTTTTATGCTCAACTTAAAGGGCAAATGAAAATTTTAGACGTGTCATTTAACTATTGCGACTTTGGGGAAACTAACAAAATTATTTACAAAGATACGCTTAAAAAATTTACGTTAGTTCTCAACGCTGTTAGTGAACTTATAGTCATTGAAAGAAATGTAAAGTATAAAAATAATGAAACAATAAATTTTTTAGAAAATACCCTAAACGCAACAAGCAATATAGTGAATGAAACACTAATTGAATTATTCACAGGCTCTAAAAAAGAATTGATGTGCGAACGTGCAAAAAATCAATTCTTAGGAAAAGACAGAAAAATAATTGAGTTGATTAATATGACTATTAGTGCTGTAGAGCCAAAAGTAAAAGAAATTACTAAAGTTAATGAAGCAATAAAAAAGATTGAACTTTACTTAGAAAATCTATTGAAAGAATTTGACAAGGGATTGACTTAAATTGCAAATACAAAATTTGATTAGATGCAAGTGAGAAAATGAAACTCAAAGTAACGCGAGTAAATGAAAACTTAGCGCACGTACGAGGTGGCGAAGTTGTCTTGTACAAACGTGAAGACAGCACAAATTGGCAAGCACGTTACAAACTTAAAGATTTAAAGTGGCATAGAGTTGCTACAAAGCAAAAGAACTTGCAGTACGCGGCAGAAGTGGCGTGTGAAGCCTACGACAGAGCACGTTTTTTATTTGCAGAAAACATTCCAATTAGTAGCAAGCGTTTTGATGTTGCGGCTAATTTAGCTGTAGAAGAAATGAAACGACAGCTAGCGGCTGAAGTTGGAAAAACTGTTTACAACGACTACATAACAGCCATTAACAAATATCTAATTCCATTTTTTGGCAAGTACAACATAAACACAATTGGCTACGAAGAGTTGCAAGCGTTTGGCACATGGCGCGAAAAGGAAATGGGCAGAAAGCCTGTAGCAAGCACAGTAACAACACACATTAGTGCAATGAACCGTGTGTATGACGTTGCAATTGAACGTGGTTGGATAGCACCACAACAAATTCCCAAAATAAAAAACACAGGTGCTAAGGGCACAGCACGTGAAGCGTTTAGTAAAAGTGAGTATGCAAGTCTCACTAGCTTTATGGTTAAGTGGAGTGAAAAAGGACACACAGAAAAAACAAAACAAATGCGTGCCTTACTACGTGACTACATTCTTGTGCTTGCAAACACAGGCATGAGACACGGTACAGAAGCAATGAACTTAAAGTGGACAGACATTGCATTTATTAAAAAAGGTGAAGAGAAGTATTTGCAAATGACTGTTAGTGGAAAACGTGGAAGAAGAACATTAATTGCACGACACAACACAGAAATTTATTTGGAAAGACTTTTCAAGCGCCAGCAACATCTCAACAAATACGAAACACTAGAAAAATTATTAGCTAAAAAAATAAACGAACCAATATTTCGATTAGCTAGTGGCGAAACTACAAAGAACTTAGCAGGCACGTTTAGAGTGCTAATGAAAGATAGTGGTTTAGACAAAGATAGAAAGCCAAAACAAAAACGTAGCCTGTACTCATTCCGTCACACATATGCACATGAAGTACTAATGAAAGACAGAATGGACGTGTACACGCTTGCAAAGCAAATGGGCACAAGCGTAAAAATGATTGAGATGCACTACGGACACTTAAACCCCACACTCAAAGCAGACGTGATAGCGGGCAAGCGTTATGTGAAGCGAGTAAAAGAAGAAGTAAAAACGGATGAAGAGTAAGAAACCAAACTAACTTTAGTGAGAGGATCAAAATGATTAACCCACAACATTTACCAACAATGCATAAAGAATTTAGTGCATTGAAAAATTCTTTTAGTAAAAAACAACTTGAGAAAAATACAGAAATCTTAAATTTACTTAATAGGTTTATGTATAGATACAGAATGGCAAAAGCGTTCCAAACAATAATTGCAAAAGATGTTGAAAAGAGAACTGTAGATGGCTATGCATGTGGAATGAAATTATTTATGGCTTACAGCGCATACGACGAATTGCGTGAAGCAGAAAAGAATTTAATAAATGGTGAATGGCTGAAGACGCACAAATTAAAGAACAAAGAACTTGCAGAACGAATTAGAAAAAATACAAAAATGAAAGAGTTGCTTTTAACTACAAGTAGGGTTGAGGGCGAGGGATTAAGAAAAGTACTTAAGAAATTTTACGAAGGACACAACGACGAAGTAATGTGCTTTGCAACTTGTTTGAGACATTGCTTTGTACACGGCGACTTCACAACAGCACGTAGTGGTTTAACAAACAAAACACAAATAGCTGTAATAGATGAAGTTACAGAAGTTGTGCTTAAAGTAAGTGACGAATTGTTTACAAAAATTGTTACTGTTTAGGGGCTAACATGAAAAGCAAACAAGCACTTAAAAAAGAATTAGATGCAATTGTTAAACATACAACTGAACAAAATCTTTGGCACAGACGTAGTCAGCAATACTTGTACAGTGGACTTGCATGGGTTTATTTGTGGTGGAGAGAGGCAAAGCAAGTAGACGGCTTGCTAAATGAGTTGTATGAAGAAAACCATATACGTGGACAAGAAAGTGAAGACGAGAAATTCACACGTTTAATACGCTTAACGTGGAGACTAGATTGGGCAGACGAGTCCAAAGCAACACTACAGCAATGGAGTTTGGCACTACGCGAAGTACACAAAGAATACGAAACAAATAAAGTTGCTTACAAAACTGACGCACAAAAGAAGTTAGCTTTATACATAGACAGCGTTGGCGGTATACGTAAGCTAATAGGAGCAGACAAGTACTACAACAATGTAGACAGTACAACAGAGAAGAAACCAAAAAACAAAGCTACACGTAGTGCAGAAGAAGAAGCACTAATAGAAGCGAGACATTTGGAGTTGGGTGAAACACACTTTGCTACAGCACGTTCTATATCAACAATACAAAGCACTAAACCTATTGTTGTTAACAGAAAAGGTTATGCGCTAGCACTCATACGTGTAAAGCGTGGAAATGCATTTGATGTGCTTGCTACTGTTAATGACGAAACTCAAATACGCAAAGCAATAGTTACAAGTTATAAAAGACAAAACGACATTGCGCCAACAATAGTGCGATTACTTGCAGAAGTTATACAAACGCAGTCTTTGCCAATTGCATTGGAGAAGCATAGGTACAAGCTAGTAGATAGTAAAAATATAAAAATAGAAGATGGAAGAATTTTTAAAAGCTCACAAAATAAACGTGTACTCTTCCGTAAAAAAGAGGGAGACATAATTTTTAGTGAGAACAGAACTAGTTGTAGTGTTGTAACTGTTGTAAAACCAAAATATAAAACACTCACAAGTGCAACAGACGTTTTCTTAAATGTAAACGATAGACGGTACATTGAACAAGCACTAGTACAGCGTAACGAATTAAGTTTGTACACAAGTAACGACAAAGAGAAAATACCCGCACTACGAGACACAGAAATTAAAGCTAGTCACAAGCTAGTGTTAGAAAACAAGCTACTGAATAAAAAGCGTAGTGTTTATTTTTATACGTTGGACACTATTGGTGAACACAGCCGTCCACAAGCGTACATAACAACAGAAACTAGTAAAGCAACTTGGACACTTAAAACAGACAAGCTGTGGTTTGAAAAGCTAAATGCTTTGTTTGTTAGTCAATGGCTAGCAGAGTATGGAGAACACATTACACGTGCAAAGCACAAGCTATTGCGTTTTGAGTTGGGTAAAACACAACTAGTGATTAAGCACTATGGCGAACGTGGCAACCTATCACTAGCAAGTACAGCAATAGATTACGCAACGATAGCTAGTGGTAAACCAATTAAGTTGTTGCTACTAAGCAAAGACGTGTTGCCTGTATTTGAAGCTATTGCAAATACAGATGTAGTAGGTGGCATTGCTGTGAGTGCTAATGAACACGCACTAGTCATTAGCTATAAAACAGAAATTGCAAGCTACAAGATTGCAGTACCTACTTGTACAACAAGCTACAAACGAAATGGCGCTACGTTTGTAGCGTATGGAGAATAGTATGTATTTTGGTGATGATAGAAAATTACTTGATTCAGCAACAGCAGTTATAAAAGAAACTGTTGCACAGCTACCTATAGCTGAACAAAGTGAGTACAACAAGCGATTAAGAACGTATCAATACTGTCTACGACAAAAATTTAAGTTAATTAAGGATAGAAATTGGTTGTATGAGAATTTTCAAGAACACTTAAAAGAATCAAAAAAATCAAAGCTAATTGCATTGATTGGTGTTTTTGTTTATATGTTGGCAAATTGGTATTTTGAATTTGATAGTGAAAATAAAATTCAAATGCTAGGTGTTTTTATAGTTGGTTATTTTGGTTATTTGCAAATTATTGAAAGCATTAACGAATCTGATTACATGCAGAAAATGAAAATGCATGAATTTGAAATTAATCGATACGAACTTGAAATGACAAAAATTGTAATTGTTGCAACTTCAAATACATATAACGATATGAAAGATTACGAAGCATCAAGCGAAGCTATAAAAAATCATATGCTATTTGAAAACGAGTGCTACTTTATAAATTACTGTATTGAGATTTTGCAAGCTATGTGTGTGCCTGTGGATGTTGATAAAGAAGCACGTTTAAGAATGGAGTAACAAATGGCAATTGACTTAACTCCGCGTTGGGACAAGTTTGCTGTGTACTTGCCCGCAATGCAATACCACTATGCAAGTGCTGTAAAAGATAACAAGCCTATTAAAGATAGAGACTTTCCAACAAGCATAAAGTTTACTGACTTAGATTTTTTAAACCCTAACAGTAAGTTGTGGCACTACGGCTACGCACTTTATAGCGCGGGACAGTTCCCAAGTGCTCGTCCAAAAGCATGTGCTGTAACAAATAGAGACAGAGAAAAAACAATTGTGTTGGGTGATAGTGGCGGTTTCCAAATTGGACAAGGAACACTTAAGGGCACAGAACACTTTAAGAAAGCAAAAACAAGTAGTGAGATTTGCCAAATGTGGCGCGATAGTGGTGACACACGTAAACGAATTTTGAGTTGGTTAGACGCACACAGCGACTACGCAATGACAATTGATATGCCGTTGTGGGCACGTTTAACGCAATTCAAACACACACCATTTCATAAATGTAGTGTGCAAGAACTAATTGATTTAAGTGTTGATAATTTAAAGTACATAAAAGCAAACACTAATGGCGACACTAAATGGTTAAACGTATTACAGGGAACTGAAGCTAACGATAGCAAGTTGTGGTGGGACGCTGTTAAGAAATACAGAATGGGTGGTTGGGCACTTGCTGGTGGTGTGGGTTGGCGCGGTGGATTAGAAAATGTTTTGTACTACACGTTATTGATGCGTGACGACAATGCATTTGCACGTGGACAAGATTGGTTGCATGTGTTGGGTGTGTCGCAACCTACATGGGCTGTACTGTTAACAGCAATACAACGTGCAATACGTAAGCATTGTAAAAATCCTAAATTACGTGTTAGCTACGATAGTGCAAGCCCATTTCAAGCAGGTGGTGCACGTCAGCAAGTTGTACGTTATCCAAAATTTACAAAAGACTTTACAACGTGGACAATGAGTGCACACGAAGCACCCGTAAATCCAATTTATGCAAAGAGTGGAAAAGAATTTCACTTTCCATATGCAAGCCCACTTGGCGACTTGCTGACACTTAATCATTTAAGTGTGCGCGGTGGTGAATTTCAGCGCGGTGCTTATGATTCAGTCTCACATCACATACTTACAAATCACAACGTATGGGTTTATGTACGTAGCTTTTTAGAAGCAAATGAATTGGCATTTATGCATGTAAGTGAAGCGGATAAAGCTGTGCCACAAAAGCTATTAGACGTGTGTGCATTTATTGACGACATTTTCAGTCACACTAATTGGCAAGCTAAATTGAAGAAAGAGAAGAAATTAATTGAAGAAGTTTTTAACAAACATGCCTACAAAGCTGTTGCAGAAGACGACGAAATAAGGTAAAAACATAGTAACTATACAAAAGGAGTAAGTGGTTATGAGCAAAATGGAAACGCTGTTAAAGAAGCAAGCATTACTCAATGCACAAATTGAAGCTGAGAAGATGAAAGCACGTGACGAAGTTGTTTACAACGTACGTGAAGCTATTGCTGAGTACGGCATTACGCTACGTGAGATAAAGAATGTGCTTGTACTACGCAAGCCACGTGCTACTAAGAAGACGGCACGTAAGACAACAGCAAAGAAAGCCACAGCTAAGAAGACAGCTACAGGACGCAAGCGTGGACGTCCTGCTAAGCAGAAATAAATTTCTAATAAATTAAATGCTTACACTTAAGATTCAAACGGCAAGTATTGCACTTGAAAACAATGGCGATTTACTTTTTTCAGGAGAGGCTATACCAGAGATTATTCTGCTTAGCTGGGGGGGTGCATATGAATTTGATATGCGAAATAAAATTGAAAAATCAAAATGTTTATGGCGCTTGAAAGATAAAGATGAAATTGATTTATCAATAGAGCGCGGCACAGATGCAGATGAATTTATTAAGAACGTTTATAGTAATAAAACTAGTGCAGTTGGGTATTTGAATTACTACAACTTACACGATATATTAGATTTTGAAATTTTTTTAAGTAATAAAAGTTTGAAATCTTTTCAATACCTTATAGATAAATACATCGTTAATAAAAATTTATTCTTTGAAATACATGTAAATGATTTTAGGGAATTAGGCTCTTCAGATTCAGACAAATTACCAACATTAAAAAAATTTTACAATAAGCAAAATGGAATAAATGTTAGCGATATTTCTTTTGTTTTAAAGTAATCTAATAATTTTTTAAACTATGTATAAAAATACAATAACTTTACTGTTGCTTTTTTTAGCAATTTCCTCGTATGCAGGCACTTATAGATGCACGCCCGAGACACAAAGTATTTTTGGTAAAAATAATAAAGATTTTATTGATACGGCAAAACCATATTCGATTATTGAAGATGAGCGCGAACCTATGTTGCATAGATGTTCATATGTTGCTAGTCGTAATGGTAATGTTTGTGATGCGTATAAAGTAGATAAGGTTGAGATTGATAAATTTGTGAACATTAAAAAGTTTTACGTTTTCCGTTCACAATTTGATATCCAATTGTTTAGCGAGCTTTCCTACGTAGAAAACAATGGACGAGGCGGAATACTTTTTGGTAAGTGTGAATTAGTAAAACCGTAGTTAAATCAACTCAACAGCCGCTTTCATAATTGTTGGGTTAAGTTCAATGTAGCGTTGTGTTGTCGCAATACTTTTATGTCCTGCAAGTGCCATTAGCACACGCACACCAACTCCCTTATCAGCTAGTTTTGTAATAAATGTTCTGCGCCCACTGTGACTAGTAGCACCGTACATTTGGCTGTCTTTGTAAATTTTGTGAAAAAGTTGACACAGCGTGTTGGCAGTGAAACCGCGTTTGGGGTTCTTTTGTGTGGGGAACAGCGCACGTTGCGTGTCAGTTTGCGTAACAGCTAGCAAGTTAGTTAAACCATAACGCTGTTGCAAGTAGCTAGTTAGCTCGTCGCGTAGCTTCTTTGGTACTAGCACAGTACGTGCTCGATTGCCCTTAGTTTGCTGTGCACTTAGTGCTATTTCTTCTTTTACTGTGCCGTCCATTGCTAGCACGTCACTAACTGTGAGTGCGGCAACTTCCCCTACACGCATACCCGCCATATGCGTACACAGCAACATAGTGCGGTTACGTGTAGCGTGTGGCTGTGTGTTGCAGAAGTTAAGTACTTTACGTAATTCTCGTTCAGTTAATACACGTGCTTGTGACATTGCTTGTTTCCTTAAATGTTGTGTTTACACGTGTAAAAGTATGTTTTCTTTGTTTTCAAAGAGCAACCGTTTTTGGCAGAAATAAAAAGACGTTTAAAAACAAGTGGTTACGCTAAAACCACATAAATTGTTTATTTGCTTTGGTTTTGTGTGGCTCTTTTGCTACGAGTTGCACTACAAGCCCTACTAGCTCGTTTACAACTAGTCCGCTACCCATACATGTGTAATGTGTATTTAGTGCTTTGTAGGGCTTGCTGTACAGCAGATGGCGTTTGTATACTTGACTTGCAATCTGATAAGGAATGTTAATGGAGCTAATTTTTAATCTAAAAAAATGCGTAACAAAATTTATATCTAACAAAGACTTTAGAAGAATTGAAGTTATTTTTAGTGCACGCCCTAATGCATTCACAATTTCAACTTCAGCTGGAGTTTTAATTACGGCTGACACTTTAGACACCACTGAGGGTGCACAAATTGAAGTTGCTATAGTCGCAGAGGACTTTGAAAATGCGGTACTTGGTTATTTGAATGAGTTTGATGGATGGGGACTTTGCATTGCTTTGTCAAGTACAGAGTCGCAAATGAAGCAGTTACAAAATTATGTTGCAAAAGAAAAATACCCTAGTCAATTAAAAATTCAAATAAATGACGCTTCTTTGATAAATCGAAACTTAAAACTTGATAAAAACGACTACAAGATTGAAAGTTGGAGTTTTGAAATTTAATTACAAATTAAGGTGCAATATGAATGACGGTGTTTATGTATTTGCATTTGTGATTGCCGTAATTTTTATGATTACGCAACGGTGGTTTTGGTTAATTGCAAGTGGGTTGAGTGCAATTGCCTCATTCTTTGCTATGTGTGCAAGCGTCATTCACTTCCAAATTTTAGGTGCTATGGGATTTTTATTTTTAATGGGAATTTGTATTTTAATTTTCAACGCCGCAAGTGATAGTTGAAATTAAAGTTAGGTAATAGTTAATTTTGCCAACAGTAATACACTACCAACTCTATTAAGTTGTTAGTGTACAAATTTACAATCAAACTAACTTTAGTCTGTATTGATTGCGTTGTGCGGAATCCAACAGTTTTGTACGTCCCACGTACCGTTTGTATTCCACGCTAACTGTTTGCTTTTGTTGGCGTCTTTAACAATGTATCCAAACCAGCGTTGTTGGTTGGCAGGGTACTCATTCTTATCTGTTATGTAAATGTCGTTGCTTTGCTGTGCATTAAATTGCCATGCTTGCCTAAATAACTTTTCTATTTCAAATGTTGTGTATTGTTTTGGAATGTTGCCTAACGATATATTGAAATGAATTGTTTGTTGTTTGTCTGTAGTTTCTTTAATATTTTCTATGGTTACTAGCGTAAGTGGACGATAAATGTAGGGTTTACGTACAACCAAATTAGTGTGATTTGGATACAATTTTTTTGCAAAACAATTGAGTGCATAACGTAAGCATTTTTTACTTTCCTCAGCCATTCTGTCTATCTGTATTTGGCTGTGCCCAAAAGGACGAAACTTTGTGTGTACAACTAAATTGTGTGTGACTCTGCTTTCATATTGGTTAAAGAAATCGGAAATGTCGTGTGCTGTGTAATTCATGCATTTATTTATGCAATACCAAAACATTTCAAAAAAAACCAAAGCGTTTTTAGTTGAATTTCCGCCTATTTTGGTTGAGAGTTTTGGTTAACGACAATAAAGTTATTGCACTCATTTAACAAATAAGGAGTGAAATATGAGTGCATTGACAGCATTGAAATTGGTAACAGCCAAACGTCCACAGTCAGCTAGTCCGTTAGTACAGCGTCGCAACAAGCTAAGCAACCAATTGTGGGAACAAATTGAATTGGCACGTGCAAGTGCAGACGGAAAAACCTATGCGCCTACACGCTTACGCACAGTTAAAGACAAGCTGACAGGCGCACGTACAACAGTTGAAGCTGTTAAGCGTGTAAAGCAATGGTGGTTTGTTGCAGACAACGGTAAAGTTTGTTTGCAAGTGCGTTATGGCACACGTGTACTTGAACTTGCTAAGGGCAAGAACAGTATTGAAATTGCTAACGGTGCTGAGCTACTGTCTGTGCTAGAAATTGTTAAGAAGAGTGTGGAGAGTGGAGAACTTGACGCACAAATTGAGACAGCTAGTAGTGCGGTACGTGCACGTTTTGTTAAGTAATTTACGCACAACACTCCTACATAAATACGTGTAGGAGTGCAACTATGCGTATAAATGAATTTGCAAATGCAGAAGAACAACTAGCTTTATGGAAACTTATAAGTGACAGCGTGTGGACAGCAGTACGTACACAAGCTGAACAACAAGCACGTGCTAATGCAGAACGAGCCCAACAAGCTAAAACCAAAAAGACTACTAGCAAGCGTAGTAAGAGTGTGAAAGCCCCATATGCGCCACCACCACCCCCATTACCAAAACCTAAGCACCCAACGCAAACTAAACCAACCCCCACACAACAACAGCAACCTACTAGTGGGGGTATGAAGCAAAACAATGTGGGTATAGCTAACCCCCACACTAAAAATGAAGTACCCACACAAGCTACAAGTGGGGGTATGAAGCAAACGCATGTGGGTACAGCCAACCCCCACACAAATTTAGCTAACCCCCACATGCAACATGCACTACCCACACAGCAAATGGGTGGGGGTATGGCACAGCAACAGCTACACGTACCCAACCCACAAGCCAACCCTACTCATACAAAGCAACCCCCACACAAGCCACTCACACAACAGCAAATGCTTCTAAAGCGCCGTAATAGCGGTTTTTTAAGCAGAAACACTATTGTTTAAAAAAATGTGTGAGTGGGGTTGAGACACTATGCGTAAATGGTTAATGGGTAGTAGCCAATTTAAATTGAAGACTAGTAGGTGTTACAGCTAACGCTGTTGCCCATTGGTGTGCATACGGTTTGACGAGGACGAGGTACGGTGTAATTTTGTGAGTTATTGTTTTGAATATAAACAGGACGACGGCTTTCTTCTTTATTTTTTAAGTTTACGAACAACCGTTGCCATTCGAGTTTTGCCTCTCCTTCTGTCATTACTCCTTTGTTAATTTTTTCTATTAATTGTTCAGCCTCTAAAAAATAAAGTTTGACGCTTGCATCTTTCTCTGCACTACTGTTTCCTGCTAAAGCGGCTTTAGTACAGTTAACAATGTCTTCAAATTTTGTAAACTGTTTTTCGCAGTCTCTTTGTATGTTGCCTACTGAGGTGCAAGCGGTTAGTGCAGTTAAAAGAGAAGCAGATATGATTTTTTTAAACATGTTTATCCATCCCAAACTTTTTAGAAGAATTTAATAAGGTAAATACCCCAACACTTTTTTATCTTTGCTAATACACAACAAATAATTAAAGCACAAAGATAGTGGGCAAATGCTTACTAGTCCATTTGTATAGTTGCTATACAAGCTAGTGAAATGGGTTCTGTACCCAAAAAAATTGCGCTACGGTTTTTTTTAGTGGAGTACTTAAACTTTTGGGGTGGGGTTTTTTACTCTATACCCCCACTACAGCTACAACACTTAGCAAGTTAGAATGAGACAAGTGCAAAGTAGAATTTTTGCAGTAGCATTCTGTAATTAAAAAATATTCAAAAAAGTTAGGTTTTTCTGTAACACGGTATGTCACACGTAACACAAAAAACCGCTACAACCCGCATAAATG
>Ga0214919_10009312_pt1 | contig 12694 bp, 10 predicted proteins | sample LL1503_MetaG_FD_177994 | JGI IMG/M metagenome (GOLD analysis project Ga0214919, IMG submission 177994) | Freshwater microbial communities from Lake Lanier, Atlanta, Georgia, United States - LL-1503 | ecosystem: Environmental > Aquatic > Freshwater > Lake | place: USA: Georgia | collected...
AACAAAAATAATATTTTTGAATTATAATTGTTATGACAATATGATAACAATAAAATATATTAATAAAGAGTTTAAAAAGGTTAATTTAAACATTTAAATGGATTATACTCTTACCATAAACAATGAGCGTATTTGGAATTTTTATGAGAAAAACAAACATATATCTTTCACGGAAATGAATATTCGATATATTGATATTTTTGAAAAGATGCTGGATAATTCCAGCAGTTCTCCTAACGAAAAAGAATCAAGTCAAATATTAGAGAGTGTAAAACAATTACAGACAGAGTTGGTATCTGTAAAGAAATCCCTTTCTGGACAGCAAGATGAGAACCTTACCAATTTAATTGTGAAATTTCAAGATTTTAAGAGGGAATGTAAAGAGGATTTTAAAATGGTTCTCACGAACAACACATCCGAAAGAATTGCTCCGTTAATTGAGAGATCCACGGACATCTTACAGGATAAAACAAAAATTCTTATCAATGAACTCCGAGAAATAACATCCATCAACAGTTTGACGCAAGCCAATCTTCACAATAATTTGACAGACTTTCTGAAGAAATTGGAGAACTCGAGTTCCAAGGGGCGCATTTCCGAGAACATTTTATTCAATGTTCTCCAAAACCTCTATCCTATCGCACAATTGGATTATGTAGGAACCACAAAGGAGTCGGGTGATATGATATTAACAAGAAAGAATAAACCTGTCGTTCTCTTTGAGAACAAAAATTACGATACCAATGTAGGTAAATCCGAAATTGACAAATTCTATAGGGATGTGGTTACACAGAATTGTTGTGGGATTCTTTTATCACAGAAAACGGCCATCGTGAATAAAGAGAACTTTGAAATAGAAATTTATAATGGTAAAATATTGATGTTTCTTCACAATGTAGAATACAATTCGGACAAGATCCGTGTGGCAGTCGATATCATTGACCACTTTAATGAAACACTACCATTGACGAATGCAAATAGTGACAATGAGAACATTGACATTAGCAAGGACATTTTGAACGAAATTAATAGGGAATACCAAGAATTTGTTTCATCCAAAACCAACCATATTAAAACCATCAAAGAATCCTGTCAAAAGATGATTGATCAAGCGGAAGCATTCCGGATGCCAAGTTTGGAAACTATCCTACAAAAGTACTATCCACAGGGGCTCGGCGCCAAAACTGACAATGCCTGTCACATTTGCCAGCAATTTGTTGCCAAAACTCCCAGGGCACTGGCTACCCACTTAAGAAGCTGTGAAAAGAAACATAAACCGGAACTACAAAATGTTGTTGTAGACACAGCATAAGTATGCTGTAAATGGGTATTTTTATAATATATATTGTTACCATTTAAAATATTCTAAGGGGGTCTTAAAAAGTAGTTTTAAAAAGTATTCTGAGATTTTCCATTTTGGACATTTTAAAAATGTCCATTTTCGATTTTCTTGGAGGACTTTTTTCTGGGACTTTTTGAAAAAACCGATTGTGAGCATAATGCAGTAAATTCCATTTTTAGTTTTTCAAGTTGTTACCATAAAAATTATTTATTTTTTTTGGGGGTTTTCTCGTTTTATACCTTTCAATGTATCCATTTTGAGTTACATTTGGATTACTTTTGAGTTACATTTAAGTTCCATTTAGTTCCTAAAAAAAATAAACACACATTTGTTACCATATCAGCAAACATACAAATAATTAGTACCAATCATGTTGACTGCATATTATCAAAATGATGACAATGAATTACGCGGATGGTTCCTTTGGTTCCATAAAAATAATTTAATTAAAAATATATTTAGAACTTTTAATGTAACTCAATTATAAGTTACAATGAGTTACAATTTGGTTCCAAATAGTTCCAAAAATTTTACATGCGAAACATGCAACTATAATACGAGCAGAGAAAGTCAGTTTCGTCGCCATATTTTAACAGCAAAACACCAAAAGATGACAATGAATGGTAATAAGGTTCCAGAAAGTTCTAAAAATTACACATGCAAATGTGGTAATTTTTATAAATATAGGCAAGGACTATATAACCATCGAATAAAATGTACTTTTATAACAACAGAGCCAGTGAAAAATGATATGAATGCCGAATTATTTTTGGAAATCATCAAAGAAAATCAAGAATTTAAAGAATTGATCATGACACAGAACAGTCAAATCAACAAATTGATTGAACGCGAACAAGCATCCATCACGAACAATAACAATACCAACACCAACAGCCACAACACCAACAGTAACAATACTCAATTTAACATCCAATTATTTTTGAATGAAACCTGTAAAAATGCCCTGAATTTCTCAGAATTCATTGAAAACATCCAGGTTTCTTCGGATGATTTGGAGAACAATGTCAAATTGGGGTTTGTCAACGGCATTTCCAAGCTTATTATGGATAATTTGAAGCAATTGGAGCTGACAGAGCGCCCCATACACTGCACCGACGCCAAAAGAGACACCATTTACATCAAGGAAGAAGACCAATGGGAAAAAGATGCCAGCAAAGTCGTTTTAGAGAAGGGAATTCAGGAAATTACCCGAAAAAACATGTGCAAACTGTCAGAATGGCGCGAAGACAACCCAGAATACCAAGATATGGAGAGCAAATTGGGAGAACAATCGATTTTAATGCAGCAAAACTCGATGGCGGGGGTAAAACGCGACGAATTTTACCCCAAAATCATCAAAAACATAGCAAAAGAGACGATTTTGGACAAGAAAATGGTCCTGGAATGAGTTAGAATTCGTCATCAATGATAATGTAGTCGTTAATAAACTGGGTTCTTTCGTTTGGCGCCATTTTTCCCAGAATAATTCTGATTTTTGTCTCCTTATTTTCGTTTTTCTGTAAAAATCTCTTATAAATCTCTATAAATTTAGATAATTCAACATTATATTTGCAATATTCGATTAAATCGTTCAATAATATGTGTTCATTCATCATTGTCATATAATATCCTTCAATCATACTGTAGTCACTGACAAAAGTCCGTATATCCAACAGATGTTTTGGGGGTTTTGGCTCATAGGTGTAGGGCGATATATGATTTACGATGACATCATGTGGTAACATTTTGAATAATGTAGCCAACGACTTCATTATAGTATAAGAAAGATAATTTTATATTATATCCGTTTATTATATATGTCAGAAACCCCCAAATTTTTAGCCGAGGGCTCCTATGGATGCGTTCATCGCCCCAGTTTACGCTGTAATAAAACGAAAAAGATCAATTATAAGAATAAAATATCAAAAGTGATGTCAGCTAAAAATGCCAAACAGGAATTAAAAGAGTATGTGTTGATTGCCAAAGCCGATCCCCAGGCAGAATTCTATTTGGGCAAGCCAGATACCTGTAAATTTGAAAAAAGCGACTTGAATGACGGGGCGGTAAAGGAGTGCAAAATGGGTAAAGAAATTTTGTCCTCTAAAAATGGATACAAATTGGTCATCATGCCTGACGGTGGAGATAATTTAGAAGAATTTGTGCAGAAAATGAAAAAACTTCCCAACACGGCCGCTAACAAAGAAACGATGAGCCGTTTTTGGAAAGAAGCTGGCAGATTGTTTCGGGGAACCCAAGCTTTCATCAAATCCGGAATTATGCATCACGACTTGAAACCCCAAAACATTGTGTATAATACTACCGAAAACCGTAGTAATTTTATCGATTTTGGCTTGATGGAAGAAATCCAAAAATCTCGTACGGCGGCAATCCGTGGTGCCTACGGTTTCAGCTTCTATCACTGGAACTTCACTCCGGACAGTGTGCTGTTCGATTACAACGGGTTCAAAGATTTTGTCGGTTATAATTCCCAACAGAGAAACGACAAGTTTGTGAAAATAACTGCCAAATACATTCATCAGTTGGGGGCTTTCTACAATTACACCGGGAAAACGAGCGAATCTGAAAAAAGAAATCATTTGGCGGAATGGAATCAGTTCCTGTTGGTCGACATCAACTCCTACACTTTTTCTCAGTACATCACCAAAGCTTTCGATACTTTTGATCTCTACGGGGTCGGGCTTTCTCTCATGCGTGTCTTGAAACTCACCAAACATCTGACTTCGGAAAAAATGTACATGAAATTGAACGAACTGTTGGAAAAAATTATCACCCCTAACTTGTCAAAGCGCCTTACGATAGAAGAAGCGATTGAACAATACGAAAATATTGTGTCGGGAACCAAGACCCAAAAGTCAAATGTGGGGGTGGACCCTACCCAAATAGAAGAAACCATCAAGACCCTTGCCAAAAAGATCGACTCGTCAGCATCGAAATCGGAGGTGTTGGCAGATTTGGACCCCAAACCAATAAAAATACGCGTCAAGAAATCCCAAATCCGCAAGTCGTGCCCCGAAGGTAAGGTGTTGAACCCCAAAACGAATCGCTGTAACAAGGCCAAGACCCAGAAAGCGGCCAAAAAATGCCCCGCGGGCAAGGTTCTCAACCCCAAAACCAACCGCTGTAACAAGGTCAAGACACAAAAAGCCGTAAAAAAGACAAAATCCGCCAAAAAATGCCCCGCAGGCAAGGTTCTCAACCCCAAAACCAACCGCTGTAACAAGGTCAAGCCGCAAAAAGCTACAAAAAAGGCGAAAAAAACCCCATCCAAGACAAAATCTGCCAAAAAATGCCCCGAAGGTAAGGTGCTCAACCCCAAAACCAACCGCTGCAACAAGATAAAATAAAAAATTGATATAAAATGATTTATGCACCAATTATAAAAAAAGAATATGTCGAACAAGACGCTTCTGGGAGCAGCAATGCCCAATATTTACTATAATGCCATCAATGCGGAACCAATTGCTACCGAACCGGTGACTGAACCAGTCTCCGTCCATGAGCAAGCGCGCATGGACAGATTCAAAGAGAGGGAGTTGAAAATACAGAAAGAATGTTGCATCATAATGATCGCTTGTCCATTTATTATGCTTCTTGTATTGTCTATAATATATGTGATTTTTATTATTGGTGCAATAATTTGTGTTTCAATCAACCAATGCATGGAGTATGTGATTGTAGGATTGTTCGGTCGAGATGTATACAACAAGAATTTTCCGGTCTGTACTAGCACAATGTATGCAGGCAACCGCTGTTATGCCACCACCAATACCTATTGTTTATAGAGTCTGTTTTAGCAAAGTGCTGCCATCCTTTCCAAATAAAAATATGGGTGTAATGTATAAAAACCAACATGCACGCGTTCATGTTCCTGTTCACGGCCCTCCTTTTTTTCCTCTTGACCCCCGGAATCCTCCTTACCATCCCCATGGGTTCCTCCAAAACCGTGGTGGCGATCACCCATTCCATCGTGTTTGCGCTTATCATGACGCTCACCCACAAAATGGTGTGGGAGTGGGGCGTGGCCAATGGCTTCATCATGAAGTCCAGCCACCATAAGAAGATGGAAGGTTATTAATATCTTTATTATTCAAATTTATAAAGATATTACATTGAATTCGAAATGTTGCGAATCTCGGACAAAAACTCTTCGTCCGTCTTCTCAATGGTTTTATCGTACCTACCCTGCAAAATAGACACCACAATAGTGGTAAGATCCTCGGTCGAAGCTTCGAGAACCCAAATTTCCCCCGTTTTGATGTTCAAAATCTTGAAATCGCGGGGTTCTCTTTCGGTGATTCTCCATAACCACGCATAAATAATGACCTGGAGTTGATGATCAATTGTAATTTTGGTAGTGCATTTGAGTTCCCACAGAGTTTTTTCGGTCAACAGATCGACCACTGCCGAGAACCGGAAGCGAAAGTTCTCCAAATTTGTACCTACAAAATGATTCAACAGGCAGGCATCCACCTTTTCGTGTAATTCTTCCATTGAATGGTGGATAATCGTGTGTTCAGTCAAAGGCAGGGCGGAATCTTCGCCACATTCGTCGCTAAGAACCAGGTCCAGGCGGGATTTACACAGTTCCACCATTTTAGGGGTCAACCAATTGTAGTCGGTTCTCCGAATTTGCCGCAATTTGAAGTACAATTTTTCTTGAATTGAGACATAAACATTGGCTAGAAAGAGATAATCGTCGATGGTATCACATACGGTAGGCAATTCCTTGACAATATTCTTCAAAAACTGGTGTTCATTGTCTTTCATTTCCAGTAGGGCCGCTTCAATCATCGTGTAGAGAACATTCTTATTCTCCAATTTCCCGTATTTTCTCTGTATTTCGTCGTAATACATGGCGGGCAAGGCAATGCCATTCAAATCACTGACATCTTCAAACCCATATTCGGTAGCTACTACACTCGGAATATCGATGGAAACCACTTCATCTTCAGATAGAATTAGACAATCCTGGGTGGTTTTACAGGTGAACATGCGGTCAATCAGCGGAGAAATCACATCCATGACCGAATCGGAGATGAATTTAATGAGACCTGTGGGGGTTTCCAGCTTTTTTTCGATGAGTTTTTGGGAAGAAGACGATTCAACCTCGGCAGGTTTGTAGAATAAAATGCGCGGCGTACCCTTGAAACGCACAAAATCGGACCCGATCATTTCGTGGTGGCCCATTTTCAGAAAATCGAGGGGGCGATCAGTCGCGTGCTGACCAAATTCCAACAAATACAGACGATGTGTAGCACGCGTTGCGGCAACATACAGCGTGTTGGGACATACCGTAGGATCCGCAGTTCGCGCAATATACTGGAAATAGCCCTGATCAAACCCCACGACAAACACATGCTTGCGTTGGCGACCCTTGACCGCATGAAAAGTGGAAAAAACGATTTTCCCATCGACCACGCGATCATCTTTGTCTTGATCAAACATGGGAATATAACAGGGGATGTTGTTTTCGACCAAAATGTTCTCTATTTTACGAATATTGCTGTTGGCTCCGCGCACCGAACCCCCCAACACGAAAATATCGCTGGGTTTGTCACCGGCTTCCAATAGTTGCTGTATTTCGTAGACGACGGTTTTTACGATATTATGTCGCGAATTTCGAATATAAACCACGGGTTCTCCTTCGCGACAGGCAATCATGCGCTCTTCGCCCAACATGACCCGGTTCACGAAATGGGCAATGGGGTGCGTGATACGATAAGAAGTCTGTAAAGTACACTGAACGAAATTGCTCCCCCTGGCCGCGGAGCGAGCCGCCGTACCCTGACGAGTGGCCGGTCGGCCGCGGCGTTTGACCTCGGGTTCTCGAAATACATCCATAAAAGACCAAATCGACTCAGCCTGGGTTAAAAACCGGGCATCGGCCCCCTTGAATTGATACAAACATTGATTGTAATCACCGAGAACCAGCAACTGTAGCCGAGGATGCCGAGTATCCAACACGAATTTTCGTACAAATTGGTAATATAAAAAGGACATGTCCTGGGCCTCGTCGAGAACCAGGATGTCAAAATCCGGTATAGGACCACGAATCGGGGTTTTCAGAAACAGAATATGCCGCAATTCGGTGTCGGTATGCGCGGAAGGCAAATAATATTTGACCGCCAACGAATGAAAAGTGTGAACCGAGATATTGGAGAACTGGAGAGAATCCACCTTTTCCTTGATTTCGTGGCGTAATCGCGAATTGTAGGTAATTTGGAGAATCCGTTTTTCGGGAAGTTCTCGAGCAATGGATAAAATGGTGGTCGATTTCCCGGAACCGGCAACTGCATTTACAATAACATTTTTACCCTGTTTTATATGATTTATAATAAGCTGTTGTTCCTCACTAGGAGGCAATAAATTAGATACCTTCATGAATATCTAATGTATTTTTGTTTTTAGACCCTTTTTATTTACGATTTTTTCGGGTACGGCGAGCCGATTGGGCTAAAGGAACAAAATCCTTGTTGCCTTCAATAGCGCGTAACAAACGAAGCTGTTTTTCTGCGCGCTTTTTAGTGGTGCATTTGGCAAAGACATGTTTGGTGGTTTTATTGTAGACCTTGAAACAGGATTTATTGCGAACTTTACGAACGGCGTAGGGCATTATATATTATAGATATAAAATATCATCATCCACAATGTAGCGGGCAAAATGTTGGCAATTTTTTCGGTACAGTTGAAACGACGGATCCCACTCCTGAATTCGACGATACATGTCTGCATCAATATCCTTGATGTGTTCCAACGATATCAATTTATCTTGACAGTCTAAAATCGTTTCAACAACATTCGTAGATAAATCACATTTATCCAGATGAAAAACCCGCACTTTACCCTGTATTATTTTCCCAGAAAAAATATTCCATACAACATTCCAGTTGGTAATATCTTCACTGGGAGAAAAATCAACAGCATACAGATCTTTATATTCTAGCTGGTTCTCTTCAAACGGCGTTTTTTTGAGTAAAACCACATGATGGGCGTTGCATAAATTGATCGAGTCGTAAATGGGTGTATGAATTATTTTCGTAAATAATTTTTCCGCCAAAAACCCTGGCAAAAAGAGCAATGATATAATTTTCATATAATTATATCAGTCAAAAATTAAAGCGTGTGAATACGCAGAGTATCATTGATTGCCATTAATAACCAGTGTAAATAGCAGGATAACCAATACCGGTGGTTCTCACCGTAAGTGTGACACCGTTATACCCGGCCTGGTAATAGTTATCACCCACCACATCCAAACTTCTGTAGGGCAATTGCGGCTGATTCAACGAGTTGAGCTGAATCTTGTTACCGAAGATATTCGCATTTGCTACGGAGTTTGCAGTACCCGAGAACACATTACCGCCCAAACCGAACCAGTTGATTCCGTTGAGAGAGTAGGCCAAGGTATTACCAAAGTTAGTGTTGGCCGGAGTAGGGTTGCAATTGCCGGCCGCGCTCCAAAGATTGCCGTTCCAGTTGACCTGGTTGCCCTGATAACTGAAAATATTACCGCAGTTGGGTACGCCAACCCAAGTGTTGCCGGTGTAGGAATAGGCCAAAGTGTTACCACCCTGGCCCGCGGCTACCCAGAGAGATCCGTTCCAAGCCACACTGGTAGTCAATACGGAAATCGGTGCCGTCGAAGCTGCAATGCCGATCCAATTGACACCGTTGTAAGAATAGGCTAGGGTATTTCCGATAGGGTTACCGACAGCACCACCAGAACTACCGGTCGCAACCCACAAAAATCCGTTCCAAACTGCCGAACTGGAAGAGTTATAGAAGGTGTAGTTACCCAAGCCGGTCCAGTTGATGCCGTTGTAAGAATACGCCAGGGTGTTGGCTCCTTGACCACAGGCAACCCAGTAGGTTCCTTGCCAAGCCACATAATTACAAGAGTTCAAAAACACCGTATTACCCAAGCCAAACCACTGTATACCATTGTACGAATAAGCCATGGTGTTGCCACCTGGTAAACTAGCATTGCTACCGCCGGCCACCCAGATGTACCCGTTCCATCTGGCAGTGTTAGCGCTGATATAAAATACTGAATTACCCAAAGGTGTGGTTACCATGGTGTTCGTCGTGTACACAAGTGTGTTGCCAATCGCGCCCGTCCAAGAAGTACCGTTACCCGTGTAGCAATTTCCTGTGAGAATCCAGTAGGCGCCGTTAGGATTCGTGCTGGTGCATGCATTGGTGAAAACGGTGGAGCCACCACCGGGGCCCATGGGAAACCATTGCTGTCCATTGTAAGAAAAGGCCAAAGTGTTGCCGGTATTCGTAGCACCCGGTGTCACGAGGGAACCACCTCCCAACCAGATAGCGAAAGTATTACCGGCACCTGGAGTCGTGGTGTAGTTCGTCTTGATCAGAGGGTATCCTACACCCTGATTACCGTTCCAAACGATGCGATTCGCGGGTCCATGAATTACAACATTGGTCTCGGGAATAAAAATGTTACCATCCGAAGAATAGGCAATGGAGTTCATGTACATGCCGTTGTTGGCCCAGCCGTAACCGGCCGCGAGCCAGTATCTGCCGTTCCAGGCGACCGAGTTGCACCAACCGCTGGGGTAGTTGATACCCGAAGCGTTAACGGTACCCGTAGTAAAAATATTGTTGGCAGTCTGAGAACGATTCCACAAAGTACCATCCAAAGACCAGGCGACCGAATTACCACCTTGGCCACCCGCCACCCACATTGTACCAGTGTTATTGGTAGCAATATCGTTACCATAAGTAGTGAAGGTAAAACTACCCAGGCCTGTCCATGTAATACCGTCTGGTGAAATGGCCATCGTGTTACCGACAGGTGTACCACCGACCAGAGCACCGGAATAACCGACGGCGACCCAGTAGGTACCGTTCCACGCAACGCCGTTAGCAGATACCGTAAAAATACCGTTACCTAAACCCGTCCATTGAATACCATCAGGAGAGTAAGCGATGGTGTTAGCACCACGACCCACCGCTACCCAATAAGTGCCGTTCCAAGCCAGACTGTTGCCCCAAGCATTAAAAACACTGTTACCCAAACCAAACCAAGTAAACCCGTCGGGAGAATATCCAATGGTGTTACCAAACCCACCCGATTGTCCAACCGCTACCCACAAGTTACCGTTCCACTGAACATTGTTTACGGCGATGTTGAATGTGTAATTGCCCATACCGATGAAAGTATTACCGGCATTACCCAAGACCGTGTTACCACCGAGAATATGAGAATAAGCCAAGGTATGTGGAGGCAGAGCTACCGCGGAGTTAAAATTGAAAAAATTCGTGGAAGGTGGTACACTGGAGGTACCTACCGACAAGCTACCCACTGTAGGTCTTTCGTTAACGATTGGGTTCGCACCCGCTGTAGCGGCTAAAATTGTACCGGCTGTAGGTAAAGCCGTAGTATTGTTAGCAATACTCAAACCAGTAGTTATTGTACCACCCGTACTGCCCGGCGCCCCAGGCAAGTTCGCATAATTACCATAATAGGCGACTAAACCAGCTGAAGCAGGATTGATTGATGTGTTCCACTGAGAAGCAATCTGATTGGGAGAAAGTGCAACATTCCAAACGCGAATCTCATCGATCCAACCAATATAATGTGAATTACTAACAGCGCTATTTGTACCAATATAGAAAAGAGTGTTTGCGGCGGTAGTTGTTACCGTAAAAGGAACCGGGCGTTGGATACCATCAATGTAGTAATAACTGCCATTCGTCACACCACTTTGCACAGTTGCGGCCACATAATGCCAAGTGTTATCGTTCAATGGATAATTATCAGAAACTGTGGCAGCAGTAGCACTTAGATAACAAGCAGTGGTGGCGGCACTGACAATAGATGTGGTTTGAATACCCACATTTGCACCAAAATTACCGACAATACCCGTACCGTTGGCTACATTGAACCCAGTGGCCGGGATACGAATCCAGGCTTCAATGGTAAAAGCACTTGGAGGATTATTATTACCAAAAAGTGCGGATGATGCTGTTGTATTACTGAAATAAGAGACAGCACCGCCGGTAGTATTTGAACTGAAATTGAGTGAAGAAGGGACAACATTACCCACCGTATAATAAGGCGCCGGATTGACCGTACCTCCCACTACCCACATGTAACCGTTCCAGGCCGCACCGTTGGCACTCGAGAAGAGAAAAGAAGAGCGTTGAGTAAAGTTGCTGGTAATAGATGCATTCCAAGGTTGGTAGGCGTTAATGTTGTAAAGACTGGGGGTCCAGTTGGCACTGCCATCAAATGCATAAGCAATGGTGTTGCCAGTGACCGGGGCCGTGCCCAGAACCAAAGTACGATTCTGGGGGAAATAGAGGATATTTTCTCTGCGGCCTCCCCAAGCGGCGCAGAAACTACCTACTGAAAATATACTGGTAGGATTAAAAACGGTTTGCGGGTTGTAGCAACCAAACCACTGAATACCGTTATACGAATAAGCCAACGAGAAATAACCGCTCGTATATTTGCAAGAAGCGATCCACATAAAGCCGTTCCAGGCCAAGTTATTAACGCCTTGAAATACCTGGTTATTGTTATAGGTACTGTTAATGTACCAATATAAGCCATCATACGAATAATACAAAATATTTGAGGTTGCAGAACCGCTTTGTGCAGAAAGCCAGATTTGACCGTTATAAGCCATGCATGTGTAATAATTACCTGATGTTATAGACGGACCAGCATAAGTACCACCAGTACCATTTACAAGCCATTTAACACCGTCGTACGAAGTTGAAATATAAGGGGTTGTAGCAGAAGCCAGTCCTGTAGCAGACCAGTAGGAACCATTCCATGCTGCCGCACCTATATTAGACTGCGCTGTCGCAGCAATCGTGGTAGCGAAATACCACTGAATGCCATTGTAAGAATACGCCATATTGTAGCTAGAAGGCTGACCATAACCCACCGCAATAAACAAATTTCCGTTCCAGTACACATTCGACCAAGTTGATGCGGCAGAAGGCAAGCCGCCCGAAGCATTGGGAATCCAGTTGATACCATCATACGAGTACAAGAAATTGTTACTAGCCGCCGCCGTATTGCACACGGCGACCCATATGAAATTATTCCAGGCAAAAGCGCCGTAGGGAGGGGTCGTAGCAGACACATTGATTTGGAATAAACTCACACCCAAACCGGTCCAGTTAAAGCCATCATAAGACCAAGCCAAACTGTTCTGACCCGCACCCATGGCAACCCAAATGGAACCGTTCCACGCCACCGCACAACATAATAATGTAAAGGGTGAGTTGGGCAAAGGAATCCAGTAAACACCATCGTACGAATAAGCCATGGTAAAATTCTGTACAGATCGGAAG
>Ga0214919_10009313_pt1 | contig 12693 bp, 12 predicted proteins | sample LL1503_MetaG_FD_177994 | JGI IMG/M metagenome (GOLD analysis project Ga0214919, IMG submission 177994) | Freshwater microbial communities from Lake Lanier, Atlanta, Georgia, United States - LL-1503 | ecosystem: Environmental > Aquatic > Freshwater > Lake | place: USA: Georgia | collected...
TTTGGTTTGCTACTAGCACAAATTGGTATTGACCCAGTAATGGGTGCGCCTAGATTTACCTTTGACCAAATGGCCTTGCTTGATGGCCCGGGTATTGTGCCAGTCGTCATGGGATTATTTGGAATTGGTGAAATACTTTTGAATATTGAAGGTAAGACGATGCAGGTATTTGATACCAAGGAAAGCTCAATAACATTATCTTCTCAGGACATTAAGGATTCCGTTGGTCCTATTGCTCGCGGCTCTGTTTTAGGATTTTTTTTAGGGCTGATTCCAGGTGTTGGTGCAATCGTTCCAACTTATTTATCTTATGCAATAGAAAAAAAGCTTTCCAAAACGCCTGAACTATTTGGGCAAGGTGCAATTCAAGGTGTTGCCGGTCCAGAAACAACCAATAATGCTTATGCTAATGCTGCATTTGTACCTTTGTTTACTCTAGGTATACCTGGTGCACCAACAACTGCGATTCTGATGGGTGCATTAATGATGAATGGATTAATACCAGGACCCACATTATTTACAGATCAGCCACAGTTTATTTGGGCTGTTATTGCAAGTTTTTTTATAGGGAATTTAATCCTCTTAATTCTTAGCCTGCCATTTATTCCAATTTGGGTAGCGCTACTCAAAATACCATATTCAATACTACTAACTATTGTTCTTGGCCTTTGTGTTGTTGGCGTATATAGCTTAAGCAACAATGTATTTGACATTGGTGTCATGATGTTTTTTGGTATTGTTGGGTATTGCTTTAAAAAGTTAGATATACCTACGGCCCCATTAATTTTAACTTTTGTACTGGGGCCTTTAATGGAGCGTGGTTTGCGCCAATCTCTTGAAATGTCGCAAGGTGATTTTTCAATTCTTGTCACTCGACCCATATCTGGAGGACTTCTGTTAATTGCAATTTTTATCATTTTAAGTGCTTCATTAAAAGCATTTAATGCCGTACGAGGCTCGGATAGCGAAATTTAACCAGTAACATGGATAGTTGATTGTTGTTTCACGCTTAAAAAAAATGTAAAGAAAGAACATTGCTAGTAAGTCGCACATAAATCTCCGACTAAACATGATTTTCAATATGTAATGGCGTCGTGCGATCTTTAGCTAATAGACATACGGTACATCTTCCGTCTATGCTCTGAACTAAAATTAAAATTAACTTTATGCTGGGTTGAAAAATTATCCCAAATTAATATATCGCCAACCGCCCACTTATGGCAATAGACAAATTCAGGTTTTCTAACATGTTCGCAAAGTTGCTCTATTAATTCAATAGCATTTTTTTCATCCATACCTTGAATGCCAAAAGTTGTTCCTTCATTAATATAAAGACATTCCTTGCCGCTTCGAGGATGCACCCAAATAACTGGGTGGTATAAATCTGGAGTTCTAGCCTTTTGTTCATTTGTAAGGGGTACATTTTTCCCAATCTTGGAGGTCATTTTTTTCTTGTACTGTGTGATTAAACTATGTAGTCCATTTAGACCTTTAAGTTGATGTTGCGTATTAGTCTCTAACGTATTAAATGCATTAACAGTACTAACAAACATCGTGTCACCTAAGGATTGCCCAGCTGCATCAACCGGTATTTCTTGCGCATGTAACATTGAGTAAATATGAGGATTTTTATTAAAAGCTCCATCTGTATGCCAAAATTGACCGGCATCAGAAACACCAATTTGAATACCATTTTCTATAATGTTTGATAAAACCACGATTTCAGGATGATCATGTAACAAAAATTGATCGAATACATGCTTTTCCAACTGGCCAAGTCTCCCGCCAAATGCAACTAACTGTGTAGGTTTAATTATTTGATTACGCAAATAAATCATTCCAAAATCATCTAAAGCAGATTTTATTTTTTCAATAGTTGAATCATCAATTGGCTCAGATAAATTAACTCCTGATATTTCAGCGCCGACAGGAGCATGAGTCGGATAAATTTGAAGTTCCATTTTTATACTCTTTCGTCTATGACCTGAGTTAAATGTTGATCCAATCTCAGTGAGAGTTTTTAGTCTAACTGATTTCACTGCAAACACAATTGTTGTTGTACCTCCTGTGGAGTGGGAATGGGTGGAAATAAACTCAAGCGAGCTGCTCTTTTTAATTCGGCTTTATTTCATGAAACAGACAGTATGAGTTTTAATGAAGGGTTTGAATCTCGAAGAATAAATATAACTTAATTACTCGTTATTGGCTCAGAGCCAAACAACGATTAAGAAAAATGATTAAATCTTTTATCTAAATCTCTTCACATGTGAAATTATGCACTTTTAACCATCCTGTAGATATTGACAAAAACTTATTCATTGTTTTTCTATTTTAGATCTTTCCATCAAAATTCGCCAAGCAGAGATATCTTTGGCCAAGTTATTCTTTGATTGTGCAGGTGTTGTGGATACGGCCACCATACCAAATTCCAAAAATTTGGCTTTCACCTCGGGTAAAGCCACCACTTCAGCGATCTCCTTGGCCATCCGATCAATCACAGCTTTAGGTGTGTGTGCAGGTGCCGCTATGCCATTCCAAGCAGTGAATACTTCAAAGCCCATCAAACCACTTTCTGCAAAGGTGGGCACATCGGGTAATCCGGGAAATCGTTGAGGATCTGTTAACGCGATCGCTTTTAAGGCCCCACCTTTGATCTGCCCCATTACCGGAGCCAACGTATCAATACTTAGTTGAATACTGCCAGAACGCAATGCCATTAACAAATCGGGAGAATTCTTGAAGGGAACCAATTGAACATCGATACCCGCAACAGATTTAAAAAGTTCTGCGGTGAGATGTTGTCCGGTACCTATCGCAGTGATACCTAGAAAAATTTTCCCAGGGTTGGCCTTGGCCGCAGCAATCACGTCTTCAAGTCTTTTATATGGCGAATTGGACAAGGCAATCACGGCCATGCTGTGTCGTGTGAGTTCACTGACCATATCAAAATCAGTCTGCGTGTCAAAGGGCAAGGACTTGAATAAAGAGGGAGTCATCGCAAAATTGCCACTTGCCGCATGCAAAAACGTGTACCCATCAGGTGCAGCTTGCTTAACCGCTTGCCCTGCAACAATGGCACCTGCACTCGGTCTATTCTCTACCAACACCTGCACACCCAGACGTTCTGATAATTTTTCTGCAGCAATGCGCCAACTTACATCACCTGCGCCACCTGCGCCATAACCCATGATGATTTTGATGGGCTTAGATGGCCAACTCGATTGTGCATGAGTCGATAACCACGGTGAAAAAAGTCCACCGCTCAGAAGCGCTTTCAAAAGAGGTCTACGTTGCATTTTTGATTCCTTGTATTGCATTGAAAATTACTTTTTTTTCATTCGAATCCATAAAGCACAGCCGGGTTTTGAACCAGCATTTTTTGTTGCCAAGCCTCATTGCCTAGCCATTTTCGAATTCGATTGGCTGCATGGCCATCATCAATGGGATGGAATTCATTGATGACGTCTGGCGTTAATGCAATCCCTGGCCAAGCGCCAGTATGGGGCCAGTCGGAGCCCCATATGAGTCGATCCACGTTGGTTTGTGCCATTGAAACAACCAAATCTTGAACATCGTTGCAGTCTGGCATCTTCGACACACGATGCGCCCCAGACAATTTAATCCAAACCCGATTAGATGCCAACAAGGTAAGTAACACCAAAAAACCTGGGTGATCAACGCCGTTATCAGCCATGGCTTTTCCAAAATGATCAATTACCAACGGTGTGGGTAACTGAGCAATGGTGTCTTGCAATTGACTGATCACTGAAACATTGGTGTAGGTTTGCACATGCCAGCCCAAATGTTGAATTCGTTTGGCAGCCTTATTCAGCGCCAATGCAGCAAGTTGTGGATCGGATTTCCCAAAGCTCTCTAAATTAACTCGCACACCGCGAATACCTATTTGATGCATGCGTACTAATTCTTCATCTGTGACCGTGTCTGGATTGATGACAGCCACCCCGCGTGCAATTGTTCCCAACTGTTCGATAGCATTCAACATGCAGCGATTGTTGATACCGTATGCACTTGGCTGAACGATCACAACTCTCTCGAAATCCAATGCTTGTTGGTGCGCTAATAATTGCTCAATGGATGCACCCCTAGGGGTGTAATGACGCTCTGAATCCATTGGGTATTGGCTAGGATCCCCAAACAAATGAACATGACAATCACACGCCAAAGGGGGTAAGTCCGCAATGGGTGGTGTGTGTTGGACACCCAGAATAGCAGGGGTTGTATCAATGGAATGGGACATCATCCAAATCCTAATTTATCACTTGCGGGATAGCATCGGTGGTATTACCGATATCAGTTTCTTCAATTCCATCAAAATATAAATCTTCATGACACCGTGTTTGGATAAACAGAAATGGTGCTAATCTTAACCGACAAAACAAGATTCAACTGATGCTACACCTATTAAACGCTTGTAATTCATGGGCAGCCTCGACTTGCAGGTCAGAAAACCTAGATGCTAAACACTCTCAGCCTCCTGCCCTCAGTTAATCAAAGTTGCACTTCGTGCTTGAATCCGCCTGTCATTGAAAGGCGCTACAATAACTACACTAACTTTTGAGGCCTATATTGGCGTTAACATTGAATCGAGAGGTTAAATTTTCTAGAAATTCATGACGGTTTGATACAAACTTTTTGACATCGACTTAATGTTTTAACTTAACATGTTTTATTATGATTGATCTTATTTGTATAGCCAGTTGGAACGTTGATTTAATAGCTCACGTAAAGTCTCCTCTATTACGGGGTCAAACGCAAATGGCTCATAATTTTGAAAAACAGCCTGGTGGAAAAGGGAGCAATTGTGCGATTGCAGCCGCAAGATTTGGAGCAAATGTAGGGCTGATCGCAAGGATCGGTGGTGATGATTTCGGACAGATGGGGACCGATTTATGGTCAAAAGAGGGGATAGATTATTCTTATGTGATTGCGGTCCCCAATGAGCCAAATGGAACGGCTTTAATATTGGTTTATCAGGATGGGGATAACAGTGTTGCTGTTTATCCAGGAGCAGGAGCAGGTCTATCTGTTCACAATGTGTTATCAGCTGAAAAAATGTTTGAGGAGTGCAAACTAGTTGTTGCTTCGTGTGAAGTTCCAATCGAGGCAACATTGGAAGCTTTCAAACTAGCACGCAAATATGGCAAAAAAACAATCCTTAACCCGGCTCCTGCAATTGAACTTCCAGAAGAAATATACCCATTAGTGGATGTGTTGATTCCAAACGAAAGCGAATTGGTCCAATTAGGAGGATTGCAAATAACTAACCATGAATCAACTGAGCATCAAAATACGATTGCGCAAAAGCTATTGAAACGCGGCGTCGGCTCTTTGATACTGACACAAGGTGAAAATGGATGCAGCCTATTTCAAACAGGCTTTCCTGTTATTCAAATAAAAGGGCATCCAGTCCAAGTTGCTGATACGATTGGTGCGGGAGATACTTTTACTGGTGTATTAGCAGCGTGTTTGTCAAATGGGGAAAATTTACAATCAGCAATGAAATTGGCTAACTGTGCTGCAGCTCTATCAGTTCAATCACATGGTGCTGTATCAGCCATGCCAACAAGACAAATAACGACAAAATATTTACTTAAAAATTAAAATGCTTTATGTCCATACTAAAGGATATTCGATGCTAGTGATCGGTTGCCCAACAGCAAGTTTTTTTCGTATCAATGCGGGTGTATTGCCAGGCTTGGGATCATAAACAACATCCGACCCCGTGTACCTAATGGAGTACCCACGCCTTCTAGCCCCTGAGTCGGTATTTCCCTTGGATCCATGTAACGTCATTCCATAAAAAGCAAGTACATCCCCAGCCTTCATATCCCAAGAAATAATTTCTAATTGATCTCTATTTTTTTCTACATCAATCATTTTTCTATATTCTGGATTTTTTTCAAGCTGTGATTTTTGATTAAAGGGTTGAGGCTGAAACATACTTTGCCATTGGTGAGATCCTTTAACAAATTCAACGGCTCCATTTTGCTTTGGTATATCATCTAATGCTAACCAGATTGTTATAACTTGATTCCCCTTGAGTGGCCAATAGGGTTGATCGTTATGCCAGGGTGTTGGATCGGAAGTCCCGGGTTCTTTGACAAAACACTGGTCAAAATAAAGGTTCATTTGATTCGATTCTGTTAGTAAAGCAGCGATTTGCGGAAGCATTGAATTATGAGTGAAATTTGAAAGGACAGTGCTGTCAATCCATAATCGACCAATTGATATAAAGGCTCCATTCTGATTGCCATTTGCTGAAGTATGGTTTGTATAGTTAAAACCTTTGCTGCCTTTAGCTTGTAAAAAAATTTCTATTTCATCTTGAAGGGTTTTAACGCAATCAAGATCAATGATGTTTCTTAGACAAATCGCACCATCACGTTGAAAATCAAAGACAGTTTTTTCAGTAACGATGCTATTAATTCTTGACATAAAAGCCTCTAATGTATTAATGTAAAAGTGACCAGTCAGGTGAATTTTCTGGATCGTTTAATTCTCCATATGCATTTCTAACAACTCTGCGCTGATTATCTAACCAATTTTTCCACTGAGTGCATGGTACAAGCTTATCACCTCTTTGTGTTTGTAATTGCGCCATTCGCATTTCAAGTTGTTTCCGCAAATTATGGTGCTCAACTTTTTCGGACAGATTGTTCATCTGTAGAGGATCTATTTCTAAATCATAAAGCTCGGTTTTACCGTTAAGCCATTTTGCGTACGAATAACGTTTGGTTCGTAGACCTCGCCATTCCATTCCGTCTGTGAACCAGTCAAATGACTGAGAAAAATTCATTGTCAAAATGGCATCTTGCTCAAATGAGCCGAATTTCCCCAGCCATGCGCCTGAAAGATCGTATCCCTCTACGGATCTTGGGACTGGAATTTCCGCTAATCCGCATAAGGAAGGGAAAAAATCTGGCATAGCGGTAAGTGCATCACATTTAGAGCCTGGAATGATTACTCCTGGGTAGCGGATGATGGCAGGAATTCGAATTGATTCTTCGTAAGGGTATTTTTTTTGCCAAGGCCTTACACCATGTGCGCCTGCTTGAGTGCCGTGATCAGAAGTTAGAACAACAATGGTGTTGTTAGATCTGCCGGTCGTCTCTAAATAATCTAGTAAATGCCCAACCATATCATCAATTGCAAGCACCATTGCCAAATAATGTCGATACATCGTTAGTGAAGCCTCTTGCTGTTCAGGCGGAACATTTTTGGGGAGTACCAACTGCTGAGGTATCCGATCGTAGTAATGTTCTGGCGCAAACTCATAGGGTGTGAAATGCGGTTGGTGTGGAGAAATAAATAAACAAAATGGATCGTTACCTGCTTCATCCATCATTTCACGACCATAGTTGAGAAGCCCGTCGGTCTCGTAGCCGTCCCATTGGAGATAATTCCAATCGTCACCGTGAACAAACCCGTTGAAATAAACCATGTGTTGGTTATAAGCTCGCCAATATTCAAAACCTAAGCGATCGCGACCTTCTGGAACCCAGTCTGGTTGATTAGGCATATGATTCAACGCTGGCCATACGCCTGTGTGTAGGTGCCACTTACCAACCCAACCAGTTTTATAACCACGCATTCCAAATGCATCAGCAATTGATAACTCGCTATGTCTAGTTTTAACAGAATTGATTAAATGCCCCGTTGTCTGTGGGTGTCGACCAGTTACTAACATTGCGCGAGATGGTGTACAAACGGGGCAAGATGAAATGGCATTAGTTAAGGTCACTCCTTGGCTGGCTAGTTTGTTGATATTTGGAGTTTTAATTTGTGTCTCACCATAAACTGGTAAAGAGCTTGCACGTAATTGGTCGGTAAGAAGGAAAACAATGTTTGGTTTTTTATTCATGTTAAACAGCTTAAGTTAGAGTTTGAAAATTAATTTCATTTTATTTGATGCCACTCTCAACAATAGTTTTTACATAGTAGCGTTGAAGAAAAAGAAACGGAATGGCTGCAATCAAAACAGCTGCAGTTGTTGACGCAAACATAATACCCCAGTTGGACTGTTCCAGAGTCATGTTTCTAATAATAGCCACTTGAATGACTGTATATTCAGGAGCACTGGCAACAACAAGCGGCCAGAAAAATGCATCCCACTGCAAAATAAAAAGCATCAACGCTGATGTTGCAATCGTGGGGCCTGATAAGGGCATTGCTATACGAACAAAAATCTGAAACCAACTGGCTCCATCTACAAGTGCTGCTTCATATATTTCACGTGGTATGGAAATAAATAATTGTCTGAATAAAAAAATTACCAAGCCATTCGCAACTTCGGGCAAAATCAGTGCTTGAAAGCTATTGGTCCAACCTAATGCGCGTATAAGAACAAATAGGGGAATGATAATAGACTCAAAGGGCATCATAAAAGAAGCCAAAACTAATATAAATAAAATATTTTTAAATCGAAAATTAAATACTGCAAAAGCAAAACCTGCCATCGCATTAACCAATACACCAAGTACAACAGTAGCTAACGCAACAAATAGTGAGTTTGCAATTGCTCGAATAAATTCAGGCCGAACGATCCCTTGGTAGTGATCTAGCGTTAGTTCTGTTGGAAAAAGCATTTTCCAACTTGGATCATTTGAGAAGCTAAAAATCTCTGTTGTCGGTCTAAAAGATGAGGTAATCACCCAAAATAAAGGACTCATTAATAAAATAGAAATTAATATAAGTGAGTAGTACCTAAAAATAATACTCCAAATGTTGCTAGTTAAAAGTATCTTAAAGTTAAACATCAAATAGCCTTATTAATTCGCATCAACCGAAACTGTAAGGCTGCTATGCTCATCACAATTAATAAAACAATTGTTGAAATTGCTAGTGAACGCCCATGATCGAGATAGACGAATGCTGCTTGATATGCTTCAAACATCAAAACGCTGGTTGATCCGTTTGGCCCTCCATTTGAGATGACATAAACAGGAGTAAAAAATAAAAAATTGATTGCAGTGTCAGCAACGAGAACATAAAGTAAGGGTCGCTTCATTAATGGAAATGTAATCCACATAAATCGTTTCCAACCTGTTGCACCATCAATTGCTGCAGCTTCATACACATCCTTTGGAATTACGATTAAGCCAGCAAGTAAAAATAACATCCAGTATCCAGTTCCTTTCCAAGTGGCTATAGCAATGAAAGATGCTAAGGCTTGATTCTCACTAGTGAAGAAAGGTTGAGTTCCGATACCAATTTCTCTTAAAATCCCATTTACCGGACCAAGCGTAGGGTTGAGTAATATATTCCATATCGTTGCAGTAATAGATGCTGCAACCGTCATCGGCAATACATAAGTGGTGCGTAATACGGAAATTCCAGGACTGGGTTTGAGTACCAACATTGCCAGAATAAAAGCAAGAAAAATCTGAATTGGATTAAGTATTGCATTAAATAGGATTGTCACTTTAAGTGAGTTCCAAAAACCATCATCTGAAAAAAGGTTTGTATAGTTGAGCATACCTACAAATATGGTATCTCCCCGTATCGTTTGCGAAAAAAATCCACCAACTATTGCAATTAGAACAGGCGCAAGTCGAAAAACTGCCAAGCCAAGCATGGCAGGAAACAGAAATAGAAAAACAGTGCTTGTATGAATTTTCATATCAAACGAAATTACCTCAATAAATTATTTATACTTGACCATTTCCCTATCGATTAATTGTGCAGCAACACTTAAGCGTTTGGAGACATCTACACCATTATTAATGTCTTGTATCGCTTGAAGAAGAATTGCTTCGTACTCGCGCCAACCTACTATTGGTGGGCGTGGGACAGCTGTATTTGATAGCTCATGGCGGACGAGGGCCCATCCTGGATTACGATCGAAGTAGGTTTTTTCTTTTGTCCAAATCTGATTAAGCACGGGCGGATATGGACGCATCTGCAACCATTTAGAGTGAACGTCCTCAGACATGAAGTATTGAACAAATTTGCGAGCTGATACTAAATCTTTGCTGCGAGGGTTTACACAAAAATGCCAAGCACCCGTTGGTGTTACAGGTTTACCTCCTTCAAAATAAGGGTGTAAGCCCATACCCCAGTTGAGTTTTGGGTATTTAGCAATTTCTTCCATGTTAAAAGTTCCACCAATGAACATAGCGGCCTTACCTGTTCGAAAAAGCTCTTCATTGAGGTTGATTTGAAACAAGCCCTTTGGCGCAATATCCCATTCGTTATACATTTTTTGGTAAAAAGTAAAGGCATCAATAAATGGTTTTGTATCTATATAGCCTGTGGCCTTTAGCCCATCAGGAGAAATTGGAACCCCGCCTTTCGATTGACCCAGAGGCAATAATTGAAAAGGCCTATCAGCTTGTGCAATGACAAGTCCATAAACATTATTTTTAGGATCACGTAACTTTCGCGCAACTTCAACCACTTTTTCCCAAGTCCATCGCTTGCTTGGATCTGCTGATGGAGGTTCAATTCCTGCAGCCTTGAATAAATCCTTGTTGTAATACAACTGTTGGCTTGATGAGCCAAATGGTGCCGAGTAAATTTTGCCATCAAAACTCGCTTGTGATGCTGCAGAAGGAGTTAACCGATTGCGATCAATCACCGACGACAAGTCTAGTGCGTGACCACGTGCAGCATATGAGCTAGTGAGTGATCCATCGCACATAAAAATATCTGGCGTACTTTCCCTAGCGCTCAATCGAACTTCTAAGGTTTGCATAATCTGCACAAAAGGAATCCGTTCGATTTTCAGTTGAACATCTGGATTGGCAGATTGAAAACCTTTCATCAACGGTGCAACATATTCTTCTGGCCAACCCATCCAAACCACATTAAGTTCTCCAGCGCGTGCTGAGTGAAGAATTTCAATGACTGCAATGAATAAAATTGCGAGCGAACGAATTAAATTTTTTGAAATCATTAGATGTTTCCTTTTGAAATATATTATTATTGAGAGTCATACGAAAGAAGGCTATCAATGACTTGATTTACAGCCGATGTACCGTCTATACCTATCGCAACTCGGGCGTTGTGTGGCATTGGTTTTTGAACAGAATTTATCTTGGAAATGTTTATATTTCTTAAATCACATGCGGTCATTCCACGTAAATGAGGGCTTGCTAATTCAACATGTACATGTGCACTTTGATAGTTAATTAAATCAGGAGCAATTAAAGGGATAATGGCGCAAGGATCGTGCATAGAAGCGGCTTTGAGATTAAAAACATCTTTTGATCTTTTCAAATAAAATGAAAGTAAATCTGCAAAGGTTTGGCCAACACGTCCATTTGAGTTTCGAAGACGCTGCACATGTACTTCTTCAATTCCAGCGAGTCGAGTGATATTTAATCCTGCCATTGTGATGGGAACGCCTGAAGCAAAAACTACAGAGGCCGCCTCAGGATCACAATAAATATTAAATTCAGCCATCGCTGAAATATTACCGATTGTTGTTGATCCACCCATAAGAGTGATACCTTTGAGCCAATGAGCAAGTTTGGGTTCTGTTTTGAGCGCAACTGCAATATTTGTGAGTGGTCCAATTGGGGCAAGAATAAGATTCTCTTGATTCGCTCTAGCTTCATCAATAATTAATTGAACAGCATGTTTTGAAATTGGCTTTTGATTACTTTGCGGAAGCAGTGCGCCATCAATACCGCTTTTTCCATGTATATCGGCCGCAGTTGAATGTTGTTGGACCAATGCTTGACTCATTCCCATTGCAATTGGGATATCTAAATTACCTAATGCACAAATACTAAGGGCATTTTTTGTTGTATTTTCTAAAGAGGAATTTCCGAAAACTGTTGTTATCGCGATCAAGTTTAAATGTCTTGCAGCATAAAGAATAGCCATTGCGTCATCATGTCCGGGGTCACAATCTATGATTATTGGAGTACTCATAACTCACGCAGTTTAGTAAATTTCATCGGATCATTTATGTAAAACAGGTTCATAAATATAACTTCTTGCCCCCTTCATTAATTACATCATTAAGGACATACTTAGTCTATATATGTTAATTTGAAAAGATTAGTGATTACCCTTGATTGGTATTTCAACTCAAAACCTATTAAATGTGGCTAGGCAGAACCCTTGATATATTTAAAAATATTACTTACCTACCTGTTTAGGCAATAAAGGTCAGTGTGTCAGCAGTATTGAGTGGTAAACCAGATGAATGCCCCCTAAGTCATCACATCAATACGGTGACCCTTTGACGGGTTCTGAGCAATCATCCTAGGCTCAACTGGGGAGGATTTAACCTCGTTAGGTTCAACCTTAGGCGGTCTATTCTGTATCACTTGTGCGGCGCTTGGTCTAGTAGGTTCAATGCGAGCCATTATTTATCCTTAGGAAATAAGATTTGTAATTAAAATCAGGCATCCTAAAATCTTAATCAAAATTAGTGAGGATGGATATCTGCCATCCCCCTTAAAAACACGTTACTTACACCATTTACACCCTTTACACCTTTCAGAGAAACACTTACCCAGTTCAAGAATCGTTTTAGCAAAATAGAGTGGCAGCCTGCGGGATGTGTAGAACCTGCTTTTTTACATATATCCCCCATCATTAGTGTCCAGTTAAAAATTGAACAAAATTCAACTGGTTACTGTTGTCAGCATTATCCATTGAGTTTCGATCGTGTTGCAAGGCGCTAGAAATCTCGGTTTTCTCGAATACCGAGACCGATAA
>Ga0214919_10009314_pt1 | contig 12692 bp, 13 predicted proteins | sample LL1503_MetaG_FD_177994 | JGI IMG/M metagenome (GOLD analysis project Ga0214919, IMG submission 177994) | Freshwater microbial communities from Lake Lanier, Atlanta, Georgia, United States - LL-1503 | ecosystem: Environmental > Aquatic > Freshwater > Lake | place: USA: Georgia | collected...
AACCAAATATTCTTAATGGAACATGGTCCGCAAGTATTTATGCCACCGCAAGAACTTAAAAATGACATGAAAAATTTTAATTTAACAAACCGTTTAATTCGGAAGCGTAATACTCTTAGTAGAAGGCAACAAAAAAAGTACGTTGAATTAGGTAAATATTGTCAAGAATGTTTAGAAAACGATAAACATTCTAAAAACGATAACAGTGATAGTGACGATGATAAATAAAACGTTATAAATGTAAAATATAAATAAAAAAAATAAATAAAAAATATAAATAATAAATAAAAAATTTTGTTAATTAACGATTAATACTTTATTTGATTTAAAAGTTGGATATCCAAAATTATAAAAAAAATACGCAGTTGGACTAACGATTAAAGGTTTTGTTTTATTTTTGATATTATCGATAATTATATAGTTATCGGAAATTTCTTCAATAGCGGCAAATCCAAAATAGTTTTCAGCGGATATTTTCCAAAAACTTATTTTAAACCCATGTATAAATGTTTTCTCATCACAATTACATATAGAAGCAAAACAACTTAACACTTCTAACCCTTTTTCAATTTCAACACAAGATTTTCTAAAAAAATATGCCGAAATAATAGCGTCATCCACCATTATAACATAAATAAAAATATTCTTGGTCTTAAGTAGTTCAATAATATTTGACATTTCCGTATTAATAACTATATCAAATTTTTTCCCAGCGTGTTCAATAAAATCAAACAAATATCTGAAATTTTGGGCATTAATTTCTAATACTTTATATTCAGCGGATAAATCGTGTGGTTTGGTCCAAGTATTAACTTTGAATCCATAAGTTGAATAAACACAGAGTGGAACTATTCCGGTTAGTTCATCCTCTCTCTTAAAGATACAAACAACTATTTTTTTATTGATTTGTCTTTGATTGTAGTTATGAGTTTGAATTAATTGTGGAGCAATCCCTTTTTTCCTATTCATTTTATCAACACATAAGTAATCAATATAATGTGCGCAAAACTTCGCTTCTTTATGACCATTATTAATAACAATATATACTGGACGAGACGTAATAGCCCCCACAATGCGTGAATCCTCTACAATAGTTCCTTTTTTTAAGTCGACCATACGGTTCGCTTCTTTATAAAAAGAAACAAATGATTTATCGTTATGCCCATTAAAATAAGGAAGTATGTTTTGAGACGTAGGAGTGAAAATATTATCTTTGTTTTGGAGATAATTGGTTCGAATTAAATGAATGAACCGTTGACTTTGTAGAGAGGTAATTTCGGAGAACACATGTGTCTCAATATCTTTAAAATTCGTATATTTGTTTTTTTCAGGTAGATAATCGTTAATTATACCGGGTGTTTTAATCATATAACCAAAATCATATACATGGAATACAGGTTGCGAGACCCAGAAACCATATTTAAGCCTTATGTAAATATAAACTATAAATATTATAAGCATTCCAAAAAATAATATATAAGATAAATATTCCAACATATTATTTGACCTCTTTTTATTTTACATTGATTAACTAATTAACTAATAGGGAAATAATTCGTTATTTTATTGGTTTCATTTGAGGTTCCCGTAAAAGATGAATTGTAACGCTGAATGCTTTCATCATATATTTGAATTGCGTCCTTTTTGGTTCTGAAAGAGCCGACATCAACGCGTTTATTCTCCAAATCTTTATAATGCGTGAAAAAATATTTAATTTTATTTAATGTATGCGCTTCAACGTTACAAATATCATTTATTAACTTATAAGTAGGGTCAATCTTTCCAATCGGACAAGCAATCAATTTTGGGTCATTGCCTTCGTCGTCTTTGGTTTCTAAATAACCCAATATTTTACATTTAATATAACAACCAGGAATTAATTCTTCGTCAATTAAAACAACCACATCCAAAGGATCTTTATCTTCGCTAAGTGTATTTGGAACAAACCCATAATTAAAAGAATATTTAAAAGGTGTGTGTAATATTCTATCACAAATTAAAGATTTTCGCTCCTTATCATATTCATACTTAATATGACTGTTCTTTGAAATTTCAATAAATACATCAATTATACATTCACATTCAGAGTCTTGAATAAGTGACTGACCAATTTTTGAAAATACAGAGGGATCTATTTCCATTGATTATATAATATAAATTTGATTGTTTATATTATTTTTATTTCATGTATTTTATTTTTACACCCTTGACGATTTAAAATAGCACAATAATATATATTATGGTTCAAAAAACAAAACATAATAAAGGAAAATATAATAAAAGAAAACATAATAAAACTAAAAAAAATAAATTTATTAAGGGAGGCATGAAAAAACACGCAATAATATCACATGACGATAAATATAGATATCAATTATCACGTATTTGGGATGAAGAAAAACCTAAGGTTTTGTTTATAATGTTAAATCCGTCTACAGCTGATGCCGATGTAGACGACCCAACTATTCGCAGAGTTGTTAATTTTGCTAAATCTTGGGAATATGGAGGTGTTTTTGTTGGTAATTTATATGCTTTTCGTAGCACAGACCCCAAAGGGTTAAAACATACAGATAACCCTATAGGCGAAGATAATATACAACATGTACAAAATTTAATTGGACTAACCGATAAAATAGTTTATGCTTGGGGTAATAATCAAAAAGAACCTGAATGGTTAAGAGATTTAGTTGATACCCCTTATTGTATTGATATTTCAACAAAAGGTATTCCAAAACATCCATTATATTTAAAGGGAGAATTACGACCTAAATTATATTTAAGAAATGTGTAAAATATCTGGGTGTAAATCTAATTTGGTTTAGCAAAAATATACAAGTATTGGTTTTCATAAGCACATTTCAATAAGTCAACCTTAGACTGTAAAATAAGACCACTTTCTTGAGCCATATTAACAATTGTGCTAGTATCTTCCATATAAAGTTTTTGTTGTTGTTTTCGAACCTTACCATCATTGAATTTGAATTTTTCATCGAACGTAGCCATATTATTCGGTTTATCTAAATTGAAATTAGAACTGTATACGAAATCGTTAAATGTAATTTTGGTTTGGGTAATTCTCTCTTTAGCGTACTTTTGTGGAGAGACTACATATAAAGGGTTACCCGGCGGTAATATAGGGTCGAAGGTTTCCCTGTCCACAAGATGAACAATTAAATATCCACCAGGCATTAACCAATCCATACAATTATAGAAGAATTGCATTTTATCTTTAAAATAATAGACCGTAAAATATAAGCAAAGAACGTGTGTCAACGAATTTTGCTTAAACAAACTATTATCTAACGCGTTACCAATCTTAAACTCCGCATTCGGTGCCGTTTTTTTTGCTTCTTTTATCATAGAAGGCGACACGTCGACACCTATAACTTTTAGGTTTTTCGAAGATAGTTCAGCAACATGGTGACCAGTTCCGCAACCAATATCTGCTATAATGCTGGTGGATGTTGGTGCTGAACTATTAATGATTGTTCCAACCTCAAAATCATTTTTAATACTGTTAAAAAGTAAATGATCGTAAATGCCAACATAAAAATCATCATAAATATCATTGCCGTCTTTAAATAAGAATTTTTCGCCCGTTGCGTCTGTAGTCATACCTTCTTTAACAGGCATCACTGATTTAAAAAATATAATTAACATTAAAATAAAAACTATAAACACTAGTATTTTTCCAAAATTAGATAATTTATTGTAAAAATGAATAGACGACTTTATTAATTTCATATATATGTATTATTGTTATTTTTTTTGTATAATTTAAAATTATATGGGTGACAATGAAAGTACAGAAATAAATGATATAAGGAGCGCAAGCGAATTTAAAGGAGTTTCTTTCTCAAAATTTAAAAAATCGGATGTGAAAAAAGAATTGCTAAATAGTTTAATTAATTCAAAAATAGAACAAGCATGTTATTGGAGTTCGGAATTAATATGTGCCGGACATTATAGTGAACTATGGGACATAATTATTTATTTTTATACTAAACATATTCATTTAGGCAATCCTAAAATTGCGCCTTACCTTGAATTAAGAATAAGTAACTTTAAAACAATCGCAAATAATGGTTATTTAGATAATCCATTAACGATGAGAAATAATGATAGAATACGTCGCCTATTTTGTGAAATAATGTGTGTGTTATGCGACGCTAAACGAAAACATAGTTTTGACTCTGTTAAAATTAAAAAGGAGGATTTTGATATGACCCAAATGCGTGACAAATTTAAGGCATCAAGCAATAAATTTTTAGACGGTTTATTTTTAGATGAAGACCCGAAAGAATTATTACCAGCAATAAATGAACTTGCTTATAATGTTTCAGTAGAAGGTCAAAATGTTATGAACGCTTGTTATTGGCTCGAATGGGTAATCGAATTTGAAACCATATGTAAAATGAAAAAGGAAAAAATACTATGTGAGAGGAGAACATTCGCACAAGTTGATTCAAAAATGCAAAAAGACATCATTTGGATTATATGGGACCTATTTTTAACGGAGGCTTCAAAACGTTCAAAATTCCACAAAAAAACAATGGAATCATTATTGTCCTTATTTACATTAAAGTATTCGACAGGTTGCCATAAAAAAAGAAAGAATATTTTATATTTTGCGATAGCGTTATTATGTGAAAATTTAGTGAATAATGAAGAAATAATAAGACCTACGCAAAAGGAAATTATAGGAAATGTATTAAAAAAAATAGATTTAATTTATACACAAATTAAAAAAAATGAAGAGACGACAGGAACGGATTATTTATTTACAAATATAAAATCAAGTAATTTAGAAAAAACGATTGAAAAACTAGACAAAATGAATACATTTGGAGAAACATTTATACCAAGAGTGTAAAATATATTATTTTGTTTATATATAATGCCAAAAACGCATAAAACGAATATTGGAAAAGGAAGAAAAACGCGAAGAATGTCAATGTCCAACACTTCTTCGTTAAGTGCGTTTCAAAAAGAAATAACAGTTAAGTTTTTAGAAATGCTTTTAATGGTTAAATTATACCATTGGAAGACGCACAGTTACGCTACGCACAAAGCAACAGATGACTTATACACTAAATTAAATGCTAACATTGACAGTTTTATTGAGGTTCTTTTAGGAAAATCCGGATTAAGAACAGATTTATTAAGCAACAAAAACATTAGACTTGTTGATTTAAGTTCGCAAGAAAGTTTAAAGAGAGAAATCGAAGACTTCAAAGGATACCTAGTTAATTTAAATAACAGTAAAGCAATGAAACAAATGACAAACACCGATTTATTTAACGTTCGAGACACAATTTTAGGAGACTTGAACCAATTTTTATATTTATTAACATTTAAATAATGTGAGTTTTTATAATAAAAAATAATATATATATTTTTATTATAATGGATAATTCAAATAGTTTATCAAACGCATTATTACAATCTAGCGAAAAATCGATTCCAAGTGCTAGTTTTAGTTCAACAGGTGAAGGTGAAAGTTCCGGGTTTTTTGATTCTATACAAAATATAAATTTCACTACGTGGTTACTTATAATTTTAATTTTAGCATTTTTAGGTTTTAATATTTTTGTTTATTTAGCGAAGGGAACGGAAGATATTACCAACTTTTTTGCTCCATTATTAAAATCTGTTTTCGGAACAACACTATCTGTAACAGGTCAAACGGTAGACGTTGCCGCTGAAGGCGCTAAATCCGTCGTTACCGGAACGGCAAACGTTGTTAATGCTGGGTTATCAACGGTTCAAGACGTAACGCCAAATAATGCGAAAAGCAGCATTAAAACACAACCCGTTCAAGATACAGTTCCAACGCAGAATAAAGCCGACAATACTTCTTTAAATAAGGCTTTAAACACAACTGGTAAATCTCAAAATTCTGATTCCAATCAAGATTATCAAGGCGTAGAATCATCTAGTTCAGTTCATACGTCATCGGCTAAAAGTGGAAAAGCAGGATGGTGCTATATTGGTGAAGATAGAGGATATAGAACTTGTGCTGAAGTAGGCGTAAATGACACATGTATGTCAGGCGATATATTCCCTAGCAATGAAATATGTATAAACCCTAACCTAAGACCTTAACGTAAGACATTAAAATAATTCAACTAATCGCACTTACAAATCCTTTATAACCTTCTGGCCATTTATTCGCACTGTTCGTCATGATATATCTTTGTCTAGGATAGTAAGTTTGTATTTTATTGCTCCAACATAAATCAATGGGTCTTCCTGGCACATCTGAACAGTAAGAAGGATTGCATATAACGACGGGGGATGAATTATTTTTTATAATTTCACCGCTACAAGGGTTAGCATAAGTTCCACAAACTAGATTACCTCCATCTTGTAAAGAATTGGTGGAACAATCAAATGGACTTTGAACATTATATTGAAATGGACCAGAAATATTATTCGGTTGTCCAACCAGTTGATTCGGGAATGGAAATGTAGTATAATTTACGCGCAATAATGAACTAGTATTGGGGTTTGTATAAGTTTGCGTTTGCGTTGCGTAAACCTTTGTTCTGTTAGGTCCAAATCCTTTTGCTAATCGTGAATAACGTTGGTTTTTGTTTAAAGTTGCGCTATTTGCTTTATACTGTAAAATATTTCCCTTGTAAAATAATTTTTCTTGATAAGTTGATTCTGAATAAGGCAGCGTTTGACCGGTTAAAGGGATAAATCCTTCACTATATGTATTTCCAGGATCAACATACGTACAACTATTTTGAACTCGTGACCATGCTCTTGTAGGATTTGGATTATAATTACAATTTTGTGACATCTATATATAGATTATTTTATTAATTTAAATAAATAATCTATAAAATTTACATTTTACATTTTTACGGGTTATTCTGACGGATTAAACATATCTCCTGTTCCATAGAAGAACCATCTTAAAGACAAATAATCAAACATATTGTTTGAGATAGCATTTGAACTGCTTCCAACCATCTTTGTATTTGGACCTTTTTCAGATATTTTTTGAATTTCAGAAGTCCCTAAAGCATAATTGTGATACCATAGATTAGAAATATACCCGTTAAATCCACCATTCATTCCAACATATACATTACCGTAATTTTGCTTTGGTATACCAACTAGATTAATACTTCTTGCGATAGTTCCATTAATATATACATCTAGTGTAGTATTTTGGCAACGAATAATAACATTTACCCATTTATTAAGAGGAATATCAGGAATTAATATTTCTTCATTAATAACGCTGAATGTATTCATCATAACGACAAGTGTGTTACTATTAGGAGCAATATAAAGACCAGGAGCATTGTTAGGATAAATAACGCCTTTTGAATTTAACTCGCTATTTCCTTTGCTAAATATATGTTTATAAGTTGATGTGTTTTTAGAAAGTTCAAGATTATTGATAAATAACCAAACAGACCATGAGAATTCTATTCCGTCATTCTCATTAATAGACCTATAAATAGTAACAGCACCATTACTACTTGGGTCTTGTGCAAAAATTATCATTTGACTAGCATCAACCATACCATCGATAAGATGAGGAGAACTAGATGGTTTTAAAAAATAAGATAATGTAGAAATGCCTACTCGAAGCAATATAACAAATCCAAATATAACCAATAGCAAGAAGGCGAATTTTGCTACTAAACTATTTGATTCTAAAAATTCTCGCGTTCCAAAAGTTTCATTACTTGTTGAAAATGAATTAAATGCGTTGTTATTGCTCATTATATATTAAATAAATAAGAAAAAATAAGATAGTTAATTTAAATTGTTATACTACTTTGTACAGTTCCATTTTCTACTAAAGATAGTTGAACTTGATAAGCATTAAACATACTTGCCCAGGTGGAATAACCTTTTGTGTAAATATTCCATGCGTCTTGAGGATTTAAAGAATTAGGATAGTATTGAAATTTAGCGGTCCAACCTTCAAACCCGCCGTCAGGTGTAACGTAAATATTTGATGAATTGTTTACATTCGCAACACCAGGAAGTAAGCAGGTTCTAACTAATTTTCCATCCATGTAAATATCCATGGATCTACCATATACGCTAAAAGTTAAGTTAACCCATTTTTGTATGGGAACATTAGACACAGAACATTTTTTGACAACACTATTTTTGCCAGGAGCAGCAGGTAGTTGTTCAGCGCCAGGATAACATGCTAAATAAATATCAAGGTTATTTTCACGAGGTCCCAAAACGACTGTTGGGCAAGGATCAACACCACTTACACCAGTAATAGAACTATCAGTGTTACCACTTGTAGCCCCCATTCTTCCAAAAATAACTTTGTTTTCTCCATAACGATAATTCCAGTTGTTAATGTAGAACCATATAGAATAGGCAAAATTACTTGAAGGAGTATTTGTGCCATTTGTTGCTAAAGTTGAGGCAGTAACAGTTGAAGTAGTTTGTCCATTTTGAATATTTTGAAGAGTATAAGGGTCTATGAGAATATATCTTAATAACATTAAAATAAGGACAACCACAAGTATTGTAATTACTATACTTAAAGGACTCATTGTATAATATAGATTAAGAAATTTTCTAATTCAATAAACAATAAAGTGAAATAATTATTGATTGAAATACAATAAATAAATTAAATAATTACTAAATAGAAAAACAAAATAAAAATTAACAAATCAATATTGAGTACGCAGAATATAATTTTTATTCTGATTTTTTGATAGATGTAACGCTACTCTTAATGTTTTCTTCTAGTATAGTTTTATTTGAATCATTAAGAATTGGGGGATTTATCTCCTTAACCATATTATATAAATAATATATATTTGATGAAGTTAAAGCTTGTTTAAAATATACAACATTACATATGCCTCCTTTTATTCCATTCTCCTGACCAATGGTTAAATTATCGAGTGTATAATATGGTACTACTCCTATACTAGATTTTACTAATTCACCGTTTAAAAATATATCAAGAACACCGCTATTATAATTAATTATAATGTTATTCCATTTCTGGAGCAATACATCTGAGTTTTTATAAATAATTCTGTTGCCTTCTTCGTCGAAATCTACAAGATTGCTTTTGTTAATTTTTTTTAAATCTTTTTGCTGAATTGTTACCATTAATGTATTCGTTTCACCTTTATAAAGAATATTTGGTTTATTTCCAAAATTTAGTAAAGAAGTGTATTTATTATAAGATTCATTCATATTTGGTGCTGCAGCATCTAAGAAAACCCAACAAGATATCGCGTATTGATAATCAAATTTATCGCTACCGTTTAACTCTTCGTATGTTCCTAATGGGTATAGTGTATTGGTATACACAGGCATATTTACAAGTTGTTTTCCACCTTGTATGTTAATTTTATTGATTAAAGATGAAGACTTATAATAGGTTATTAATAAAACGATTATGACTAATAACATTAATATTGAACCCATTGTTGTAGATTGATATTCGCCGACAATAAACTTTCCGACGGTATCAAATACGCCATTAAATAAACAAGGGATATAAAATAATGTGCTTAAAATCAACCCGAAAAAAGCGTTTTTATTTTCATTTCCGACAGGTAAACGCACAATGAATGTTTTATAAATTAAACCTAAAACAACCGCAACCAAAATGAGATTTAAAACAAAACTTGTTGTTCCTGATTTACCGGATAGACTTTGAATATTATAAACAATCCAAAAAATAATTAAACTAGAAATAACAATACCAAACAAAACCAACAAAGAACGCTTGAATAAATTTATTTTATCGTTTGCTACTATATTATTAGATATTTCTGGAAATAAATTAAACCCCAAAAGTAGTCCCCATAAAATACATATTAACAATATCATAATCATTCCAAACGCGGACATAGACTTGTTTTTAAAAAAACCACCTTCATATGTTGAAATTACAATTGTAATAATAACAATAAATAATAAAAACCCTAAACTACCATAACTTGTAATTCCAGAAAAATTATTTAAAAAATTATTCGACGTTGCTCCCGTAGAGTTTTGAGTATTATCAGATAGCGTTAGAACTATCATTAAATACAAAAAGGCGAAAACAGTTATAATAATTGTTATCAAAAATGAATACCCAAAATATTCTTTAATGTATCCACCTGGGTCAATGTTATAATAAATAATAAAGGTTGTTATTAAACAAAAAAGCAATATCATTGTTTTTATCCTCTCATAGTTAACATTAAATTTAGTTGAATAATTACTTGCGAACCCTTTATAAAACATAAATGAACCGAATAAAATTGTTAATGGAGTTATTATATAAGCGTATTTATCAATTATATCATTTGGCGTCATCGTAAAAAACAAAATTAAAAATATAGTATAAATAATAACATATGTAACATTGCTTATTTGTTCAAATAAGTTTTTAACATCTTTAAAACCAGGCAACAAAGTTATACATATTCCTAGCACCAATAAAATAAAAAACAGAACAATAAATATATTTGCTACTGCTTCTTCATTTGATTTAGATGGTTTGGTAAAAGGAATCTTTACGTTAAATAAAACCATAAATAAAACTATTATTAACAATGCTATTACTATTATAATAGGATAATTCACGTTTAAATTCTTAATTGTGGGACCTATGATATCACTGTTCGTTTTATTTATATTATTGTTATTCATATATTACTATAATAGAATATTATTTCGCGTTTTTATAAATATCTAAATACATTCGTAATTTATAAACTATATTAAAAGTATAAAATAAGCATTACATATTTTCACTTGCTGTTTTTTTTCCATGACAATTTCTACATAAAGCAATAAGATTTTGAACGTCATTTCCACCACCGTATTCGAGACGTATTTTATGATCAATCTCAAATGTATGGTCTAATTGTTGATTACATTGACCACATTTCCAATCTTGACTCGAAGCTACATATTTCTTTTTTGTTTCACTTACAGAACGTTTGGTGCCATTTTTTCCAGAACTGGTTATTCTTCTCTCACCACAGAAACCAGGATTAGTGAAACCTGTATTCGTTAATCCATTAAACGATTCCATAAAACATCCTTCGTCATCATCTTCATCTTTTTTGGATGTGAAATCCATAATTGGACTCAGCATATCAATAGAGGATTTATCTATTGGCATAAATTTAACAACGTTATTTGCATATAAAAGTAACTCTCTTCCTTGTTCTGGATTTCTTTTTAATAGAACATAAATTCCAACTCCAAAAATAACATAGAAAATCATTTTATAATACTTTTTAAAAGATAATAGCATTTTGGTGTATTTCCCATCTGTATATGCGTTATACACAAAAAAAGCAGTTAATCCTAATATAAATAATTCTAATCTCATATATTATTAAAAGATAATAGAATAATAATATATTTAAATGGTTTTATACAAATTATATAATCAAAAAATTTGTTTAACGTAACGTAATATTTTTATATTTTGTCGTTTTCGTTTTATTTTTCAGTTTACAAATTTGGCTTTTGAAAACCTCTAGTTGCATTAGTTACGCCGGTTTTTTAGAATTTCCTGATAACTTATTACAAACTGACATGTTTGGGATGGCACTTGTAACGCCTTATACAAATGCTTCTTGACCATATGCCCCTTGCAATTGAAGAGTTCTCATCATTTGACGTTGTTCTTCAGTTACATGATAAATTCTAAACATGGCTAAAACGATAATAATATATGGCAACAACACTAAAAACCATGAAATACTAGTAAATCCTTTTTTACATAACCATCCCAAAAGGAATGTCCACACAAATGCGAATACTAATTTAACACCTACCGCGATTACGCCAACACCGTTAAATAACGAAAAAACGGAAGCAATAACAGCTATCGCAAAATATATCTTAGCAGGAGTACAAAGTTCTCTAAAAGAAGGATTCATTATATATATAATACATTTTTTATTTTTTATTTTTTATTTTTTATTTTTTATTTTTTATTTTTTTGAGATAAGTAAACAGGGTTTTTAAATCTTTTAATTTTAGGTTTTCTTATAAATATGTTTCTTCTATCTATTATTTTACGCGTTTTTCCATTTACACTTTGTTTATTTTTACGAGTAGTCATGCTTGCGCCGGCAGTTTTGCTCGAACTATTTTTAATTTCTAGTAGAAGTTTCTCTATTTTTTTTAACTCGGAAAAAAGATTCTTTCTATCAATTGGTCTATCAGACGCAGAATATAAAATATCTGTATACAATCCTTTTAAACAATTAAATAGTTCTATTTCTTTATCTGTTAATTTCCCATAATTATTATACAATAGTTCTATAAAAGGGAAATAGCAACTTATAAAACCCCAGATATCTACGTTTTTAATAAAAACCCTATCTAAATAATCGGTAAGTTTTTTACCAATACGTTTTTGCGTTTTGGTATCACTATCACTTTTGCTATCGCTTTCACTTTTGCTATCGCTTTCACTTTCACTATCACTTTCACTTTCACTTTCACTTTCACTTTCACTTTCACTTTCACTTTCACTTTCACTATCACTTTCGCTATCACTATCACTTTCACTTTCGCTATCACTATCACTTTCACTATCACTATCACTTTCACTATCACTATGACTATTCGAAGGAGTTATTTTTTCTGTAATTGATACCAAAATATTAGTTATATAATCTACTATGGCAGGCATAGTGTATTGCGTTTCAATTATCCTA
>Ga0214919_10009321_pt1 | contig 12684 bp, 7 predicted proteins | sample LL1503_MetaG_FD_177994 | JGI IMG/M metagenome (GOLD analysis project Ga0214919, IMG submission 177994) | Freshwater microbial communities from Lake Lanier, Atlanta, Georgia, United States - LL-1503 | ecosystem: Environmental > Aquatic > Freshwater > Lake | place: USA: Georgia | collected 2015-03-15
TTTGTAGCCGGTGAGGTTGGCGCGACAGTAGTCTTGGATTTGCGCCTCGGTCAAGGTCGGATCTTTTTTGACCACCACCAGCTTGACAGCTTCGCCGGTTTTTTCGTCCGGCACGCCAATGGCCGCGCACTCCAGCACGCCGGGGCAACTGGAGACCACTTCTTCCACTTCGTTGGGGTAGACGTTGAAGCCGCTGACCAAAATCATGTCTTTCTTGCGGTCTACAATTTTGAAGAAGCCGCGCTCGTCAACGATACCGATGTCGCCGGACTTGAAGTAGCCGTCTGCCGTCATGACGCGGGCCGTTTCGTCGGGGCGCTGCCAGTAACCGGCCATGACCTGCGGGCCTTTGATGGCGATCTCGCCGGGGGTGCCGATCGTGGTGACATCGTGGCCCTCATCGTCGACCAATTTCATCCAGGTGCTGGGAATCGGCACCCCAATGGTTCCTGAAAACTCGGTGCTGGTCGTCGGGTTGCAACTCGCCGAGGGGCTGGTTTCTGAAAGGCCATAGCCTTCGCAAATTGGACAGCCTGTTTTGGCCAGCCACAACTCGGCCACAGCACGGGTCACGGCCATGCCGCCGCCGACCGAGACCTTCAGATTGCGCCAGTTGACGGTATTGAAGTCCGGGTGGTTGGCCAAGCCATTGAACAAGGTGTTGACCGCCGGTAAGCTGTGAAACGTGTGCTTGGACAGCTCTTTAAGCACCGCCGGAATATCGCGTGGATTGGGAATCAAAATCGTCTTGGCACCGGTGCGCATGCTGAGCATCATGTTCACAGTGAAAGCAAAGATATGGTACAGCGGCAAGGCACACACCGATGTCGGCTGCTCGCCCGCGGGCACCCGTTTCATGACGGGTTGATTCCAGGCCTCGGACTGCAACACGTTGGCCACCACATTGCGGTGCAACAACACCGCCCCTTTGGACACGCCCGTGGTGCCACCGGTGTACTGCAGCACGGCAATATCGTCAGGTCCAATGACCGGCGACGAAAAGGGTAAACCTCCACCCTGTGACAACGCGCTGTTGAAACGCACCGCTTGCGGCAAGTCGAATTCTGGCACCATTTTTTTGACGTTTCGCACTACGTAATTGACCAAGCTGCCTTTGAGGAAACCCAAGCGGTCGCCCATGGCGCACATCACCACATGCTTGACCGCCGTTTGCGCGATGCATTTGTCCAGCGTGGCGGCAAAGTTTTCGATGATCACGATGGCCTGTGAGCCCGAGTCCTTGAGCTGATGCTCCAGCTCCCGCGGGGTGTACAGGGGGTTCACGTTCACCACCACATAGCCCGCCCGCAAAATGGCCGCCACCGCAATCGGGTACTGCGGCACATTGGGCATCATGATGGCAATGCGGTCGCCCTTGGCCAAACCCAGTGACTGGAAATATGCCCCCATGGCCTGACTCTGCGCGTCCAGGTCGGCATAACTCAAATCCTTGCCCATGAAGCTGAACGCGGTGCGCTCAGCAAACTGGGTAAAGCCTTCTTGCATGAGCGTCACCAGCGAGCTGTAACGGCTGGCATCGATGTCCGAAGGCACACCTTCGGGATAACTGCTCAACCAAATGCGATCTGAGGTCATTATGGGATCTCCTTTTCGGGCCAGTCTACAGCAACTCTGACTGGAAACTGACAAGGGAAAACGAGATGGCGAGCGGGGGGTTAAAGGCCTCATGGTTAGCGGCTTCATATCAAAATCATAAAACCTTCTTCGAGATGTAATAGCATTTAGAAACTACAAGTAGACTTAATCTTTTTTTATTGTTTTTTTTCAGTTTAATCTGGGAGCGCAGAACTTGGTTTCCGAACATTCAGCACATTGGGCCAAAATGCCGTTGCGATTCATTTTTTGTCTCTGCCTTTTGATTTCTTTGCCTGTCAATGCCAAGCGCCTTGCTTTGGTTTTGGGCAACGACAACTACACATCTGTTACCAAACTCCAGAAAGCGGTTAACGATGCCGCAGCGATGGACAAAGAGCTCAAAGCTGCTGGCTTTGAGGTCAAGCTTTATACAGACTTGAATTACCGTGACATGGTCAAGGCCATTGACACATTCACACAAAGTATTTCAGTCGGTGACGAAGTCGTGGTTTTCTATGCTGGACACGGGGTTCAAATTAAAAACGGTAATTATTTACTTCCCACAGATATCGACGCCAGCAGTGAAAGCCTAGTCGAAAAGACGGCCTATGAACTTCATGAATTGACCGATAAACTCAGTGAAGCAAAGCCTGGCTTTACTTTAATTTTGGTGGATGCCTGCCGTGATAACCCATTAAAAAAAGCAGGACGCAGTGTCGGTAATTCCAGGGGGTTGGGTGCTGTTGAGCCCCCCAAGGGGCAAATAGTGATTTATTCCGCCAGCAGAGGGCAAATGGCGTTAGACAGATTAAGCAATCAAGATACAAACCCTAATGGCATCTTTACGCGCGAATTCATCAAGCGGATGAAAAAACCAGGTCTTGAAATTGAAGCCCTTGTGCGTGAAGTACAAGATGCAGTCGAAGCGTTGGCCAAAACGATAAATCACGAACAACGACCTGGAATATACAAAGAATACCGTGGCTCTTTTTTCTTTTATAAGCCTGACCCACCAGTCGTAATAGTTAACCAACCACCCAAAGCACCGATCATGAAGCCTGGAGGTGTCATGGTCACCACCAAAGACTGCGCCGAATGCCCTGAGTTAATTAGCATTCCAGCGGGTCGATTTGTCATGGGCGCCCTACCGGGCGAAGAAGAAATTGAAAAATTGAATCCTAACCTTCGAAATCGAAGTCAACCCCAACTCGAAGTCCAACTGCAACCGTTTCTTGTCAGCCGGCACGAGGTCACTGTTGGACAATATCGCGCTTTTGCAGAAGTTACAGGTCGGAAAAACGATGGGGGATGCATTGTTTGGAATGGGAAAAAAACTGAGCTGGACTCCAGCAAAAATTGGCAAAACACGGGGTTTTTGCAGGAAGATTCACACCCTGTTACCTGTGTAAGTTGGGAGGATGCGTCGGCTTATGTCCAATGGCTGAAAAAAAAGACCGGCAAAGACTACCGCCTTTTATCTGAGTCTGAGTGGGAATACGCAGTCAGGGCGGGATCAACGGCTTCAAGATTCTGGGGGGAGGATTCAGCTAGATCTTGCACATTTGCAAATGGGGCTGATTTGAAAGCTAAGGAAAATATTCAAGGTTACCAAAAACTATCTGTTGCGCGTTGCAATGACGGACACACGTACACCGCACCGGTAGGTTCATACAGAGCAAATGCATTTGGGCTTTTTGACATGCTTGGCAATGTGTGGGAATGGACACAAGATTGTTGGTTGGAAAATTACCTTGGAGCCAACCAAGATGGAAAACCAAGAGCCTCAGGTGATTGCACCATTCGAGTGCTGCGCGGCGGGTCTTGGTTGAACTTGCCTGAAGGATTGCGATCTGCATATCGAGTGGGTTATTCCACGTCAATGCGATTTAACTTCACAGGAATTCGGATCGCTAGAACTGCTGAGGCCATAGCCGAAACGAATACAAACACCAGCAATACAACTGTCAGCGCACCCTCATGTCCGACACCCGAATATCCTGCTCAATCAAGAAGGAACAATGAGCAAGGATCAGTGAATTTAAAACTATTGATCGACATCCAGGGGCAAGTCAAATCGATTGAGGTGGCGAAGTCTTCGGGCTTTTCAGCACTTGACGATGCGGCTCTCAACTCATTGAAGTTGTGCAAGTTCACACCAGCCAATATTGATGGCAAATCCGCAGAGAGATGGACCAACATGTCTTACACTTTTAAAATGGAATAGTTAACTTCAGTTTTATTCAGTGCTTAAGTTGGTTGCTCAGTGTTGCCGCACTCAAAGCAATTCACGATCCCGACCAGTCTCTATACTTCGCGCCGCAGTCTGCAATGTTCTAATATCCAAATCACTCGAACACGCCCTTCGCTCATGCTCCACCGTTGGTTCATCCTCCTGTTGATCGTCTTCAGTCATGCCAGCTTTGCCCAGCCCAAAGAAAACCGGGTGGCGCTGGTCGTGGGCAACAGCACCTACAAGTCAGCCCCCTTGAGAAACCCCACCAATGATGCCAAAGACATGGCCGCCAAGCTCAAGGGCATGGGCTTCACGGTCATTGAGCGCAGTAACCTGACTGTCAAACAAATCGGCAGCACCTTGCGCGAGTTCCGCGCCAAGCTCACGCCCGGTAGCGTGGCACTGGTGTTCTATGCCGGGCACGGTGTGCAGATCAAAGGCGAGAACTACCTGCCTGCGGTGGACGCTGACATCAGCAGCGAAGAAGACGTGCCTACCCAAAGTCTGGCTATGCGCCAGATCATGGATGTACTGGAAGAAGCCAAAACTAGACTGAATTTGGTGTTTTTGGACGCATGCCGCAACAATCCCTATGCCCGCAGTTTCAGGTCGGCGTCGGATGGTTTGAATCGGGTCAATGCACCTTCTGGCACTTTGATCTCTTTTGCCACTCGCCCAGGCAGCGTGGCGTCTGATGGAACGGGTCGTAACGGCCTGTATACCGGCGCTCTTTTGGAGCAAATGAACAACCAGACCCAGCCGATTGAGCAGATTCTCAAAAAAGTGGTCAGCCAAGTCAAAGCCAGATCGAACAGTCAGCAAGAGCCTTGGATGGAGGGCAGCATTGAGGGGGAGTTTTGTTTTGGGGAGTGCGGCAAGCTCTCAGCGCAAAGCGGATTGAGTGATGATCGTGCACTGTGGGACTTGGTCAAGGACAGCAAAGATCTGAACGAGATCAAGGCTTATTTGGATAGATTCCCATCGGGATTGTTTGCAGGTGTTGCTCGTGTAAGGATCGCGGCTTTGGAAAAAGTCGGCAGTGTTTTCAAGGACTGCGATTTGTGTCCTGAGATGGTTGTTATTCCTGCTGGCGCTTACATGATGGGCTCTGCACCGGATCCACTAACGACATTTCCACCAACCCCTGAGGAGCAACCACAGCACAGGGTATTTGTAAGTTCATTCGCGTTAGGTAAATTCGAAATCACACAAGAGCAATGGTCATCCTTGATGGGAAATCGCCCAAGCAAATTTTCTGGTGGATCACTACCTGTTGAGCAAGTTTCTTGGCAAGACGCTCAAGAATTTATAAAGCGACTCAACAGTAAAACCAGTAAAAATTATCGACTTCCGACTGAAGAAGAATGGGAATATGCCGCAAGAGGCGGAACGATGACGACATTTCCGTTTGGGAACGATGCCAAACAATTGGACGGATTTGCTTGGTTTTCTGCCAACTCAAGTTACAAAACGCATCCCGTCGGTGAAAAGCGGCCCAATAATTTTGGATTACACGACATGCTTGGGAACGTTTGGGAATGGGTCCAAGACTGCTGGAATGAAAATTATGAGCCTGCAAGCGTTGTCGGCAACACATGGGAAACAGGTGATTGTTCTAGACGTTTGCTGCGCGGTGGATCATGGGATGTCAACCCACACTCCTTGCGCTCTGCCCATCGAAACTGGAACCTCGCACCCAGTCGAAGCCTTGATGTGGGCTTTCGCGTAGCGAGATCGCTTTGAGCCATGCGCTGTAAGTTAACCTATCCCGTCTTTGTTCATTTGATCAGGCTCACTTTGTGGCTTGGCCTCTTGATTTCCCTCCCAGCCCACGCCAAGCGCCTTGCCTTGGTCATGGGTAACGACAACTACACCTCTGTCACAAAGCTCCAAAAAGCAGGTAACGACGCCACCGCTATGGCACGTGAACTCAAAGCCGCGGGATTTACTGTGCAACTGCACAAAGACCTGAACTACCGGGGCATGGTCAAGGCGGTTGAGACCTTCACCAACAGCATCACGGGCGGAGATGAAGTCGTTGTGTTCTATGCCGGGCACGGCGTGCAAATCAAGAACGGCAGCTACCTGTTACCCACGGACATTGAAGCCAGTAGCGAAAAGGAAGTTGAGAAAACAGCTTACGAATTGCTGGCCCTCACAGACATGATCAGCGAAGCCAAGCCTGCCTTCAGCCTGGTGATGATTGACGCCTGCCGTGACAATCCACTCAAAGCCAGTGGACGCAGCGTTGGAAATGCCCGAGGCTTGAGCGCTGTGGAACCGCCCAAAGGTCAGATGGTGGTTTACTCAGCCAGCCGTGGGCAACAAGCATTGGATCGCTTAAATAATTCGGACGGCAATCCGAACAGCGTCTTTACCCGTGAGTTCCTCAAAAAGATGGCAAAGCCCGGTATCAAGATCGAAGACATCTTGCGGGACGTACAGGACTCAGTTGAATCTTTGGCGAAGACCGTCAATCACGATCAACGTCCTGCCATTTACAACGAAGCCCGAGGTAATTTTTACTTCTTTGGGCCTGTTATTGCGCAAATTCCTCCTGCAACCTCCATTGACCCCACCTCATTAGAGTTGGCGCTTTGGGACAGTGCAAAAACAGCCACCACGGCAGCGGAAGTTCAAGCTTATTTGAACCGCTACCCAAAAGGTTTTTTCGCAGAAATGGCGTCTGCACGCATAGCGGCATTGGCTCGCGCCAAAGAACAGAGCAACCCGCCATTTCAGATTGCTCAGACTTCAGCCCCACTTCAACCCGGCAGTGTTTTCAAGGATTGCGACACATGCCCTGAGATGGTCGTGATTCCCTTAGGAACCTTTCAAATGGGTTCAGAAGCGACTGGTTTTTTGGGTCGCAACAAACCAGCCTATGACGAAACGCCTCGCCATCAAGTATCGATACAACCCTTTTTATTGGGTAAGTACGAAGTTACACAGGAAGAGTGGTTTGCCGTTATGGGGAATAACCCCAGTTATTTCCAGAAGTGCGGCAGCAGGTGCCCTGTTGAACAGGTGAGTTGGGATGATGCTCAGGAATTCAGTAAGCGATTGAGCCAGAAAACCGGCAAGCAATACCGCCTTCCTTCTGAAGCTGAATGGGAGTATGCAGCCCGTGCTGGCAGTAACAGCAATTGGAGTTTTGGTGATGATGTAAATACACTGAGCGAATACGCTTGGTATTCGATAAACAGCAATGATCGAACTCAACCGGTTGGGGGCAAAAAGCCAAATGCATTTGGCATGTTTGACGTACACGGGAATGTCTTGGAGTGGACAGAAGATTGCTGGAGTTACAGTTATTCGGGTGCACCTAAAGATGGAAGTGCTTTGACTTCAGGACTCTGTTCAGGGCGTGTTATGAGAGGCGGTTCCTGGCTAATCTATCCAGAAGACTTACGCTCAGCGTTCCGCAAATGGAACTCTACTGAATATCGAAAATCATTCGTCGGCGTAAGAATTGCAAGATCACTGTAAATTCAAAGCCTTTCTAAATGAGCAATTTACCGCTGAGCTCCTTTTATCTAGGTAGCAAGTTCTGTCCACTTTGCGGCAAACCCAACCAGTGCGCGATAGAGATTACCAAAGACACAGGCCAACCCCAAGAGCCTTGCTGGTACGTGAACGCTAATTTCACGCCAGAACTGCTGGCCAAGTTGCCTGCATCATCCAAAGGCCAAGCCTGTAACTGCGCGGGCTGCGCGGCCGAAGCCGCTCAGCAGCGCACACCCCTCACTCAATCGCCTTGACCATGTCCTCAACGACCTTCTTGGCATCGCCGAACACCATCATGGTTTTGTCCATATAAAAGAGTTCGTTGTCCAAGCCGGCGTAACCCGCAGCCATGGAGCGTTTGTTGACGATGATGGTTTTGGCTTTGTAGGCTTCCAGAATCGGCATGCCGTAGATCGCGCTGCCCTTGATGTGCGCGGCGGGGTTGACCACGTCGTTGGCGCCCAAAATGATCGCCACGTCGGCCTGACCGAATTCGCCGTTGATGTCTTCCATCTCAAACACCTGGTCGTAGGGCACTTCGGCCTCGGCCAAGAGCACGTTCATGTGGCCAGGCATGCGACCCGCCACGGGGTGGATGGCGTATTTGACAGTGATGCCTTTTTCAGTCAGCTTGGCGGCCAGCTCTTTGACCGCATGCTGTGCGCGGGCCACAGCCAAGCCATAACCGGGCACGATGACCACGGTCTCGGCGTTGCCCAGCACAAAGGCGGCGTCGTCGGCGCTGCCGGTTTTCACAGGGCGCTGCTCGGCACTGCCCGCACTGGCCGTGGTGGCTTCGCCACCAAAGCCGCCCAAAATCACATTGAAAAAGCTGCGGTTCATGGCCTTGCACATGATGTAGCTCAGAATCGCACCCGATGATCCCACCAAGCTGCCCGCAATGATCAGCATGCTGTTGTTCAGGCTGAAGCCAATGCCTGCCGCGGCCCAACCCGAGTAGCTGTTGAGCATGGACACCACCACCGGCATGTCGGCCCCGCCGATCGGGATGATGATCAACACGCCCATCACAAAGGCCAGCGCCAGCATGGCAAAAAAGGCGGTCCAGCTTTCAGTGCCTGTGAAGACCAAGCCCAAGCCCAAGGTGGTCAAACCCAAAATCAAATTGAGTTTGTGCTGGCCGGCAAACTGCACCGGCGCGCCTTGGAACAACCTGAACTTGTACTGGCCCGACAGCTTGCCAAACGCGATCACCGAGCCACTGAAGGTGACTGCACCAATGGCGGCGCCCAAGAACAACTCCAAGCGGTTACCGGCTGGAATCGGCGGCACGGTGCCGTCTGCGGCTTTTTGCACAATCTGGAAGGCGTAGGGCTCGGCTACCGCCGCAATGGCAATAAAAACGGCCGCCAAGCCGATCATGCTGTGCATGAAAGCCACCAACTCGGGCATCTTGGTCATCTCGACTTTGTTGGCCATGTAGGCGCCCATGCCGCCGCCCAGCACGAGGCCACCCAACACCAAGCCCATGCCCTGGGCCTTGCCGCCGGACAGCTCCACAATCAAGGCGGCGGTGGTCAAGGCGGCAATGGCCATGCCGATCATGCCGAACAGGTTGCCGCGGATCGAGGTGGTCGGGTGCGACAGGCCTTTAAGGGCCTGAATGAAACAGATGCTGGCAATCAAATACAGCAGCGTGACGAGGTTCATGCTCATGCTTTGTCTCCCTCAACAGCCACGGTTTTTTTCTCTTTTTTCCTGAACATCTCCAGCATGCGGCGGGTGACCAAAAAGCCACCGAACACGTTCACTGCGGCCAAGGCTACAGCGAGTGTGCCCATGGTTTGGCCCAAGGTGGTTTCGGTCAAGGCCGCGGCCAACATGGCGCCGACGATGACGATGGCCGAGATCGCGTTGGTCACCGCCATCAAGGGGGTGTGCAAAGCAGGGGTCACGGTCCAGACCACGTGGTAACCCACATAGATGGCCAGAACAAAAATAATCAAGTTCAGGAGAGTGGGGGATACGGCTTCCATGATGTGTCCTTATTTTTTGCGCTTTATTTGCGCTTGATTTCGCCGGCCTGCGTCATCAGGCAAGCGGCCACAATGTCGTCTTCCATGTCGACTTTGAAGTCACCTTCTTTGGTGAACACCAACTTCAAAAAGTCGAGCACGTTACGGGCATACAGAGCAGAGGCATCGGCCGCCACCAGGGCGGGCAAGTTCGTCTCGCCAATGATATTGACGCCATGCTTTTGCACGGTTTTGCCGGCTTCGGTCAACACGCAGTTACCCGCTACGCCGTCGGCGGCTTTGCCCGCAGCAATGTCCACAATCACAGAGCCGGGCTTCATGCTTTGCACCATCTCGGCGGTAACCAGCACAGGGGCGGGGCGGCCCGGTATCAACGCGGTAGATATGACCACATCCGCCAGCGCCACCCGTTTGGCAACTTCGGCCTTTTGGCGGTCCAACCAGCTTTGCGGCATCGGCCGGGCATAACCGCCGACGCCTTCGGCAGCTTCTTTTTCTTCGGCGGTTTCATAAGGCACGTCAATGAACTTGCCGCCCAAGGATTCGACTTGCTCTTTGACACTCGGGCGCACGTCAGAGGCTTCGATCACCGCGCCCAAACGCTTAGCGGTGGCAATGGCTTGCAAGCCAGCCACACCGACACCCAAAATGACCACGCGCGCCGCCTTGACGGTGCCGGCTGCGGTCATCAGCATCGGGAAAAAACGTTGGTACTGGTTGGCCGCCACCATCACGGCCTTGTAGCCTGCGATATTGGCCTGAGAAGACAAGACGTCCATGCTCTGGGCACGGGTGGTGCGAGGCGCCGCCTCCAACGCAAAAGCGGTTAACCCCGCTGCGGCCATGCTTTGAAGGCCTGCGACATCAAAGGGGTTCAGCATCCCGACCAAGGCGGATCCGGACTTCATCAGCGCCAACTCTGCGTCGGTGGGGGCGCTGACTTTGAGCACCATGTCGCAAGCAAAGGCGCTGGCCGCATCGGTCACTTCGGCACCCACCGCAAGGTAAGCCTCGTCGGTCACACTGGCCGCCAAGCCTGCGCCTGACTGCACATGCAAGCTGTGCCCTTGGGCTTTGAGTTTTTTGGCCGTCTCGGGCGTTAAGGCCACACGGGTTTCACCAGGCCGAGTTTCGGCGGGGACTCCAATACGCATCTGCGCTCTCCATTTTTTGAGAACTCACCCACGTGCCAAGACCCGCAAGCTTCGTCCAAACATTAACCTACCGCATTGTGCTTGAATTTTAAGCCCATCCGCAACGAAGCTGATTGGCATTGATTTACAACAGATTTGACGCAAATTGCTGTGATAATTTCGACCATGGACTTACGCTGGAAACCCAATGTGACCGTTGCAGCCATCATGGCGCAAGGTGGTCGTTACCTCATGATTGAAGAGCACACGCCCGAGGGTTTGCGGCTGAACAACCCGGCTGGCCATTTGGACCCCGGTGAGTCCTTTTTAGAAGGCTGCGCCAGAGAAGCTTTGGAAGAAACAGCCCACACCTTCAAACCTGAGGCCTTGGTGGGGGTGTATTTGTCGCGCTTTCAAAGGACCGCGACGGGCGAAGACATCACCTATGTGCGCTTTGCCTTTTGTGGCGAAGTGGGGCAAGCCGATCCGGACTTGAAACTCGATACCGGCATTGTGCGCACACTGTGGATGACGCCCGAAGAAATTCGCGCCAGCGCAGACCGCCACCGCAGCCCGCTGGTGCTGCGCTGCATCGAAGATCACCTGGCAGGGCAGCGCTTCAGTCTGGACACGCTGTACACCGACCCTTCAGTCAAGGCTTGAGGTCCGGGAGCAACTGGCGGGTCTCCCAGCCCATGTCGGTGGCAAACTGCTGCGCCAATTGTTGGTATCCGGGCACGGTGAAATGGATCAAGTCACGCGCCATCAATGGCGGGCTTTGACGCACCCAACGGTAAGCACCGCCCTGACCGCCCATGGCGTTGAGCATGCTCCAAACTTTGCAAGCGTTTTCTTGCCCCACGGTCTTTTGAATCTGGCCGATTTCTTCATGGATATGGGTGTACTGCAACAAGTTTTTAGCCGTACCACCCACGCTGTCCTGACTTGGTTTGAAGTTCGTTTGCCGTGCGGGGGCTTTGCCTGCAGAGGACTTTTTTGCACTGTTTTTAGCCGATGGGCGCACGCTGTTTTTGCGCACCTTCGCAGAGGGGTTATTTCGAAGTTTTTCAGAGCGTCTGATCAGCACCCCACGGTCACCTGGGGCAATCAGCACACAGGCTGCATCCGGAAACACTGCCCGCATTTGTTTGAGCGAAGCACGCAAGCTGAGTTCGTAGCCCTTGGCATCAAACGGTTTGACATTGCCTTCGTTGGTGCCAAACTCCATCATCACCAAGTTGTAGCGCGTCTGCGCAAACCATGCGGCCATGTAATCAGGTTGCGCTTGTTTCCAACCTGCCACGGTGGCACCCGGATAGCCGAAAACATCCATTTGCAGCGCCGTTAAAGGACCGACCGGCAAGCCCAGCCCATGCAAACGCATGTCCCCAGAAACCAAGCGCACACGAACCACCGACAATGGTGCATCCCCCGACAACTCCAGAACAGCAGGACCCTCGGCAGCCGACAGCGTCACTTCCACCTCGGGGCCCGCGTCGACGCTGATGGCGAGCTTTAAAGGCAGGGCCGTTTGCTGGTACAGCACACGCACTTGAAGCAGCTCCGCAACGCCCGCCGCATTGCGCAGATCCCACGCCAAGCTGGCATCGGGCTGCGAAGTATAGAGATTCACCAAGCCTGGTCCTGGCGCTGCCGCACCAGCTGCATGGGCATGCGCGGGCTCGTAACGCCACTGCGGCGACACACAGCTTTTACGCAAAGGCAGCCGCACGCCGGGGCGGTTCATGTTGGCAGGGATCAAGGCCGGGCGAACTTGGTCGGGCTCGAGTTTGAGAATTTTGACCAACTCTTGCGTGAAAAATCCTGCGGCCAAATGGCTGTCACCCCACACAGCGACACGGTAAGGCTCGCCGGGCAAGGCTTGCCCCAACAGCCCCACGCCGCGCTGATCTGCACTGGCTTGCGGCGCGGCAACATGACGCGCCGCATTCAATGCCGCTTGCACATCTTCATCGTCAGGAATTTCACGCGGATCCATGTCCACCGGGGCCATGGATGCAGCAGCACGTGGGATCGCCGCGCATTGCAGATCCGGCACCGCTGGCTGCGCCACCACACGCAACACAGTAGGTACTGGCGCCTGGACGATTGCAGGCTGGACGGCCATGGCCTTACCAAGAGGCAACGCCGCGACCAGTGCCATGCAGGCGCTAAGGACCATCGGCCGGTTCAACTTCAACTTCATTGTGTCTGGGCT
>Ga0214919_10009322_pt1 | contig 12683 bp, 13 predicted proteins | sample LL1503_MetaG_FD_177994 | JGI IMG/M metagenome (GOLD analysis project Ga0214919, IMG submission 177994) | Freshwater microbial communities from Lake Lanier, Atlanta, Georgia, United States - LL-1503 | ecosystem: Environmental > Aquatic > Freshwater > Lake | place: USA: Georgia | collected...
TGCGGCTTTGCCGCGCGATGAGTCTGAGGTCATGCTGAATCGACTGGCGGAGGCGGGCTGGGTGACAAGATCAAAGGACGATCACTGGACGCTGGCGTGTGACCCCGAGCATCTGACCGTCGCGCAGGTCTATCGCGAATTTGTGTATCACCCCGGCGCCTTGGCGCGATTATTGGGTCAGTGGATGCCTGGTCATGCAAACACTGCGGACTACGATACCCGACGGGCGTTGTTACAAGGACTTTCGGAGCGCCTTGAGTCCGGTGTGGAGCAGGCCTTGGCGATTTCAATCAAGCGCGTGTCGCTGGATGTCGCCGCCGGTGTGGAAGGGCCAATCAGTTTGCCGGGCTGAACTGAAAAAGTTGAAGCGACAAGGTTTGTTCGACCAAATGCGTCGCCCGCACGCGCTGCTCCGGTTCACCAAAATGAAATTCGCTGGAAGAAGAGAGGCTCCCTGGCATCGCCAGAATCGCGGCTGCACGTTTCAATGCCGGAATCTCGGGTAATAGCAATCCCGGTTCGGTGGATAGTGCGTAGCCGCCCGAGCTGGCGAGCCGCGCAATGGATACCGGTTTGGCGTTGGGCGAGACCTCCTCCAGTCCGAGTTCCACATGTTCCGGGCTGTCAGATAATACCCAGCGCACAATGCAGATATGCACGCGGTCGCTGTCGCGGCTTCGTACGCCCAGTACTTCGCCCACTTTCAACGGCTCTACCGGACCGCTTACGTGCATGAGCGCAAATCCTCCCGGACTTTCGTTGTTGACCATCCACTCGCTCGTCTGGACTATTCCGCTGTCATTGGATCTGCGCAAAAAATTCCAAACGCCATGCAGTCCGATGCAGATGTCCACGCGGGCATTGCGCCGCAAACGGCTGTATTGACGCCCCATAGATGCGGTCCAGTGGCGCACAAGCTTGCGCAACAGGTCGCCATCCGGGGGAGGTGGTGCTCCGCTTGGTGTAGATCCGGAGCGAGCATCCGGTATAGCATCAACCAATTGCAGCGCGCGATCTGCGAGTCGCGAAGTGTTGAGCACAAGCTCATCTGCTCCGATACTCATGTTCGGGTTACGCGCATGTCGCTTGCTCCAGGGGATTCCTGGAGCATCCCTTCCCGGCTGTATGACGAAAAGCCCGTCCACCGGGTCTTGCGGCACCGAGTCAAGGAATACGGCAAGCTCCCCGTTACCGCTCAGAAATTCCATTGCGAGACCGAGTTCTCCCGGCATCATCTTGTGCGGGCCGGCGAAGTTGAGGGACAGTGCGTCGCGATAAATTGCCAGCGGGCTGTCGTTCTGGCTTGAAAGGCCGAGTTTCTCAATGTGGTGAAGGCGTGCGAGACGGTAGAGTTGGTGCATGTCGAGCCATACGGCCGGCGGCACGGGAGCATAAATGCGATGGGCCAGGGCAAGCCTCCTTGCTAGCATTTGTATGGCACGCGTCACCGGGAGATGCAGCCGCCTTGCCACGCCTAAGCGGAACCAGTACCCAGACAGCTCGACAGCGGCTAATTTATAGGCGTACGCAAGTTCGCAAAGCAGGTCGTCGATCAAGCGGGCGATCGCCCGTGAGTTTGACTGGAGCGGAATTTGAGCGTCAGCGATCTGTGTGTTCAGTGCCGGGAAAAGTTGTTCGGCGCAATCGCGGAGCAAGGCCGTCAGCACAAGGCGCTCCCGCAGCGGACAGATGCTGCGGTTTAGCGCGGCAATCTGGTCTGCGACGCATCGGCCTGCTTCCGGCGCGTTGTCCATTGGAAGGGAAGCCAGCCAGTTCTGCGTTTCAGCGACAGACAATGCAAAACGCCGGTTAGCGGCCGGTGCAGGAAGTGGAAGTGTCAGTAAAGAGGGCATGTTCGGCTAAAATGCGTGTTGAATTTTCAGACATTGATGGTATTGGTTCAGGATTGCTGTTAATCCTTGCAACTCCCATGCCATTGACAGCGTATGACTGTGACATAATGCACGTATTTTAAATATCGTTAAAAATCAATGTGTTAATTCTGTTTTTGGCTTGTGTCGCAGCGAATACGCAGGGCCAATTTATGATCGCGTCTTAAAGGAGTTTTGATGTCAGACGGACTTGTTTCCCGAAAAGCCATCCCGCCACGTGAGCGCCTGATTTGTGCGCTTGATTTGCCCAGTTCCGAGGAGGCAAAGGTGTTTGTCGAGGGGCTCGCAGACTCAGTGGAGTTTTATAAGAAAGGTTTGGAATTGTTCATGGCTGGAGGCTACTTTGAGTTAATCGACTGGCTCGTGGCACGTAATAAGAAGGTATTTGTCGACCTGAAATTTTTTGATGTTCCGGAAACGGTCAGGTCTGCGGTGCGGGGATTGCGACACAGAGGTGTCACATTCGCGACAGTTCATGGCAATCAAGCGATAATGGAAGCAGCTGGCGCTGAAAAAGGCGATGTAAAAATACTTGCCGTTACCGTTCTTACCAGCCTTGATCGCGGCGATCTGGATGATCTGGGGTTTGCGTGTGATGTGCAGCAACTGGTGTTATCGCGGGCACGGCGCTGTCTCGCGGCTGGTTGCGATGGCGTCATCTCCTCCGGGCTTGAGGCGCCAGCGTTGAAAAAAGAATTGGGTGAGAAAATCATGGTGGTCACGCCGGGTATTCGTCCGGTGGAAAACCGGCCTGCCGATGATCAAAAACGCACGGTCGATGTGGCGCAGGCCTTTACAAATGGTGCCGACTATATCGTGGTAGGCAGGCCCATCCGGCAGGCGGCAGACCAACGTGCCGCTGCAGAGGCGATACAGGCTACGATCGCGACGATTTTCCCCGCGAAGACCTGAGCCGGACCAGTCAGCTCAATTTGCCGTCGTAGCTCCAGCTGGTTTTCCAGGCAGACTGAACGGCGTTTGGATATTCTGGACGGCCAAGGCTGCCGTTATAGCGGCCGAGTGCCCGGAAGTAGTCGCCTTTTTCCATGTCCAGATAGTGGCGCAAGATGACGCAGCCGTAGCGAAGATTCATGCGCAGGCTGAAGAGGTTGTTGTTTTTTTGCCCTATCAACGCCACCCAGAATGGCATCACCTGCATGAAGCCGCGGGCGCCGGAGTGGGATACCGCGTATTTCTTGAAACCGCTTTCCACCTGAATCAAGCCGAGCACCATTTGTGGATCCAGACCGGCGCGCCTTGCCTCATAGTGCAAGGCGGCAAGAAAATCCACGCGTGATTTACGATCCGGAATACGTCGCAGCAATCGCACCGACATTTCGGCCAGCCATTTGCGGCTGTCTTCAGCGTTTTCGAACTGCAGCGAGGCTGGAGCGCGGTCGGCGATGTCCGCTGACATGGCGGCCCTAACGCTTGCGGCCAGTGGTTCGTACTGCTGTGCGCCCGCAAGGGCGAAGACGGGCAGGCAGTAGAGCGCTAAGGCAACCAGCAGACGCAGCATTAGGTCGGGGTGAGCCTTGTCAGCACTTCGGCAGCGGTCAATGCGGTCGCCGCGCGATCGGCGCGGTGCTGGTATTCCAGTTTTCCCTCTTTAAGGCCGCGATCTCCAACTGTTATGCGGTGCGGAATGCCGATCAATTCCATGTCTGCGAACATGACCCCGGGTCGCTCATCGCGATCATCGAGTAACACCTCGAGCCCGGCGGCGGTCAATTCGTCGTGGAGTTTGTCGCAGGCTTCACGCACCGCCGCGCTTTTTTTGTATCCGATCGGAACAATCGCCACCTGGAAGGGCGCGATCGAATCCGGGAAAATGATGCCGCGGTCGTCGTGTCCTTGTTCGATTGCTGCACCGACGATGCGGGTTATGCCGATGCCGTAGCAGCCCATTTCCGCAAAGCGTTGTTTGCCTGTATCGTCAAGAAAGCTGCATTTGAGCGCCTCGGAATATTTCGTCCGCAGCTGGAAAATGTGACCGACTTCGATCCCACGGCAAAGTTCAAGCGTGCCTTTGCCATCGGGTGACGGGTCGCCGGCCACGACGTTGCGAATGTCGGCGACAATTTCCGCTTCAGGAAGATCGCGTCCCCAGTTCACGCCTGTGAGGTGATGCCCCGCCATATTGGCGCCGCAGAGGAAATCGCCCATCGCGGCGACGCTGCGGTCAGCGATTACCCTGACCGAGTTGCCGGTGCCAACCGGGCCGATATATCCTGGCTCGCATCCCAAGTGTTCGCGAATTTCCGCCTCGGAGGCAAAGCGAAAGGGGGGCAAGCCAGGAATTTTCGCTGCCTTGATTTCGTTCAGAGTGTGGTCGCCGCGCAGCAGCAGCAGGTGAAGCTGCTGCTGACCAGGGGTGGCCTCCTCTGGCACAACCGCGATTGCCTTGACTGAACGGGTGAGCGGCAAACCGAGCAAGGCGGAGACATCTTCGCAGGTCTTTGTCCCGGGAGTGGGTACTTTGTTCATTGACTCTGCGCCGGGCGCGCGCGCGTTTGAGGGGGGCAGCGCTTCCGCCAGTTCTATGTTTGCCGCGTAATCGGAGTGCGGGCAAAATGCAATTGCGTCTTCGCCAGAGTCGGCCAGCACGTGGAATTCGTGCGAGCCGGTGCCGCCGATTGATCCGGTGTCGGCTGCGACAGCGCGAAATTTCAGGCCCAATCTGGTGAAGATACGTGCGTAAGCGCTAAACATGTTGTCATATTCGCGTTGCAGGTCTTCATGGCTTGCATGGAAGGAGTAGCCGTCCTTCATGGTGAACTCTCGACCGCGCATTACGCCAAAGCGCGGCCTGCGCTCATCGCGAAATTTTGTCTGGATCTGGTAAAAGTTCACCGGCAACTGGCGGTAGCTTTTTATTTCGCTACGGGCGATGTCGGTGACCACTTCCTCCGAAGTTGGCTGAATCACAAAATCACGGTCATGCCGATCCTTGAACCGCAGTAATTCAGGCCCATACGCCTGCCACCGGCCCGATTCCTGCCAAAGCTCCGCCGGTTGCACGACAGGCATTGCCAATTCGATTGCGCCGGCGCGGTTCATCTCTTCGCGCACGATTGCCTCGACCTTTCGCACAACGCGCAGGCCCATGGGCATAAGAGTGTAAATCCCGCCCGCCAGGCGACGAATCAGCCCGGCGCGCACCATCAATTGATGGCTGATCAGTTCAGCGTCGGAGGGGGCTTCTTTGAGGGTCGAAAGGAAGAATTGCGAAACACGCATGGGGTGGATTCGTAGCGGAAAAGACGCAATTTTACTTTAACTGCATACCAAAGCGCGGTTCGGCTGTCCTTTCAATGAGGCCTGAATTGTGGAAGAATCAGTCAAAGAACTTTCTGCAGGATTAAACATGCTTGACCGTGAAGGCTATCGCCCAAACGTCGGCATCATTATATGTAACGCGAGGAACGAGGTTTTCTGGGGTAAGAGGGTTCGCGAGCATTCTTGGCAGTTTCCTCAAGGGGGGATAAAGTACGGTGAAACCCCTGAGCAGGCGATGTATCGCGAGCTTCATGAGGAGGTCGGGTTGATGCCCGACCACGTGAAAATCCTTGGGCGGACCCGGAACTGGTTACGTTACGAAGTGCCGTCACATTGGGTGCGACGCGAATGGCGCGGTTCTTACCGCGGCCAGAAGCAGATATGGTTCCTGTTACGCCTTGTTGGCCGTGACAGCGATGTGTCATTGCGCGCCAGCGAGAAGCCAGAATTCGATGCTTGGCGCTGGAACGAGTATTGGATACCGCTTGAATCGGTGATCGATTTCAAGCGGGCTGTGTATCAGCAAGCTTTGTCGGAACTCGTCCGATACTTGGGCCGGGATGATGCACAGGCGCAGAGGCGTCCCCCTGACGCTAGTGTGTGATTCGCGTTTGATGCCGGAAGGGATACCCTTAGTTGACTCAGGCGACCAGGCTTGTGTTTGAGTGCACGCCTGCCTTCGCTTCGGCGGATGAACCGACCATGCCGCGGATCTCGGAAAAGATGGTTCGGAGAGACGGGTTTTCGCCTTGACAGTCCGAAACCCCGTTCAATATACTTGTGGAATGATTTAGATTCAGTCTAAATCATTCAATTTCACCAACAGAAGGAGAAAACCATGCAACTCAAAGGATCAAAAACGCAGGAAAGTCTGAAGGCGGCATTTGCCGGGGAATCGCAGGCCAACCGTCGCTACTTGTATTTCGCAGCCAAGGCGGACGTCGAGGGTCAGAACGATGTGGCGGCGGTGTTCCGTTCCACGGCAGAGGGTGAAACCGGCCACGCGCATGGTCACCTTGAATACCTCGAGTCATGCGGCGATCCGGCGACCGATCTGCCGATCGGCAGCTCGCGCAACAACCTCAAAGCAGCCATTGCAGGCGAGACGCATGAATACACGGATATGTACCCGGGTATGGCAAAGCTTGCGCGGCAAGAGGGTTTCGAGGAGATTGGTGACTGGTTTGAAACGCTGGCCAAGGCCGAGCGTTCGCATGCAAACCGGTTCCAGAAGGCCTTGGACGCGCTGGTCGATTAACGGGGTCTCCCCCGCGCTGGCTGATTGGCTTTGAATTCGCGGATCGGATCGCGTGTAACCACGATGTCCAGTCCGCGAAGTTTTTCTTATTCTCAGGATCTGATCTGATGGCTTCACGTGAAGGTAGTCTCGAGGCGCCGACCAGGCACCCCATAGACTGGAACTCCCCCGATTTTTACAACGAGGACAAGCTCCTCGATGAGTTGCACCGTGTGTATGACATTTGCCATGGTTGCAGGCGTTGCGTAAGCCTTTGCACCTCTTTCCCGACTTTGTTCAATCTGATCGATGAAGGCAAGACCGGGGAGATGGATGGTGTCGAGAAAAAAGATTACTGGAAAGTGGTCGACCAGTGCTATCTGTGTGATCTTTGTTATATGACAAAATGTCCTTACGTTCCCCCGCACGAATGGAACGTCGATTTTCCGCACCTGATGCTCCGTGGCAAGGCGATAAAATTTAAAAAAGGTGAGGTTACCTTCAGGGACAAACTACTCTCTGCTACCGATGCAATCGGCAAGCTCGCTGCGATACCTGTCGTCGCGCAGACAGTTAATGCGGTCAACCGCAACCCGATCGCGCGCAAGCTTATGGACGGTGTGCTCGGCGTTCATCAGGACAGGACACTGCCCGAATACAGTCCGACCCGCTTTCGCTCCACTGCGGATAAAAGCCCTGTTCATCCCGTCCGGGACGGAAGGAGTACGCCTGGAAAGGTCGCGATTTACGCGACATGTTATGTCAATTACAACGAACCGGGAATCGGACACGACCTCCTGAAGATACTTGACCATAACGAGATTCCCTATGTTCTGGTGGATAAGGAGGCCTGCTGTGGCATGCCAAAGCTTGAACTCGGTGACCTGGATGCGGTTGCACGGCTCAAGGCGGTGAACATTCCGCCCTTGGCAGGGCTCGCTGCGCAGGGGTACGCCATACTCACGGCGGTTCCATCATGCACACTCATGTTCAAGTCTGAACTGCCCTTGATGTTCCCGAATGACGTCGATGTCAAGGCTGTAGCAAAGGCGATGTTTGACCCGTTCGAATACATGATCCTGCGCAACCGGGACGGACTGCTGAAAACCGACTTCAAAAAGTCGCTCGGCAAAGTCTCTTATCATATCCCCTGCCACTCACGGGTGCAGAACGTTGGTCAGAAAACACGCGAAATGCTGCAACTTGTTCCAGACACCCAAGTCAACACAGTGGAGCGATGCTCCGGACACGATGGGACCTGGGGCGTGAAGACGGAGTATTTTGCCAATTCCATGAAAATCGGACGGCCGGTTTTCAAGGCAATGGCATCCACTGATCCGGATTACATCAGTTCCGATTGCGCGATCGCCGCACGACATATCGAGCAGGGTATGGGGGAAACCAAAGCTCAGAAGGAGCATCCGCTATCCCTTATTCGCATTGCATATGGATTATGAAGAGATGACCGCCATGCCTAAAATAGAACGTGACAGTTTGTTTACCCTTGAAGCTTACTCACGCCAGCGCAAGGAGTTTCGCGCGCAGGTGCTTGCGCACAAGAAGAATCGGAAGGTCGCGCTCGGCGGCTACGTGACATTGATTTTTGAAGATGAATTAACCATCCGCTACCAGATCCAGGAGATGCTCAGGGTTGAGCGCATCTTTGAAGAGGCGGGTATCGCAGACGAATTGCGGGCCTATATGCCGCTGATTCCGGATGGTCGGAATTTCAAGGCGACGATGATGGTGGAATATCCGGATCCGACCGAGCGCGCGGAAGCTCTGTCAAAGCTGATCGGTATCGAGGACAGGGTCTGGATCCAGGTTGAGGGTTGCAAGCGGGTTTATGCAATAGCAGATGAGGATCTGGACCGCGAAAATGACGAGAAAACCTCCGCCGTGCATTTTTTGCGGTTTGAGCTTGCCGAGGAAATGGCGCAGGCATTGAAATACGGTGTGTCCCTTTCCATGGGCGTAGACCATCCGCGCTATCAGGCGTTGGTCGACGTGGTTCCGGCAAACGTCCGCGATTCATTACTTCGGGATCTGCGCTAAGGTGGCACGGTGGGCCGTCCTTGCGCTTACCGCATCGGCGTGCATTGCCCATGCCCAGCCGGCGGCTCCGTTGCGTTTCGAGGAGGACTATGACGCCAAGGAGTGGAAAGAGGTCGAGGTTCAGCTCCCGGCTTTTCCCAAACCGGAAAGGCGGCTTCCCTTTCGCGTCACGCCTTCCAATTTTGATTTTTATATCGATGCCGATTCGCTAAGTGTCGCGAGTGACGGTGTTGTCCGCTTTACACTGACCGCTAGAAGTGCCAGTGGCGTCGAGAATGTTACGTTTGACGGTATTCGTTGTAGTTCACGAGAGCGACGTACCTACGCTTTCGGACGCTCGGACAAAACATGGGCGAAAGCGAGGAATAACGCCTGGTCCTTCTTTGAGTCCGCGGGGCGGATTCCCCAGTATGAGATGCTGGCAGTAGATTTTTTCTGCCCTGGTGGATTTGTCATTCGCAATGCGCAGGAAGGTATCGACGCGTTGCGCGCGGGCACTCATCCGCGGGCAAGGCGATAAAGGCGTTTTTCTCGCCGGATCGGCTACTCGACGCTAGAGCAGTGCCAGATTATCCCGGTGGATCAGTTCTGGCTCGGCAACGTAACCCAGTATGGATTCAATTTCCCCGGATGCCCGACCCGCGATTCGCCGGCAATCGGCGGCGCTATAATTGATCAGTCCTCTGGCGATGTCTTTGCCAACGGAGGTGACGCAGGCAACGACTGCGCCACGTTCGAACTCGCCTTCTATGCTTTTTACACCAACCGGCAGCAGGCTTTTACCTTGCCCGGTAAGCGCACGTGTTGCGCCCTCGTCAAGAATCAGGCGGCCGCTCACCTGTAAGTGATCGGCCAGCCACTGCTTGCGTGCAGCCAGTGGCGTTGTTGTGGCGGCAAGAAGGGTTCCTATCGATTCACCGGCGGCCAAGCGTGTAAGCACATTCGGTTGACGCCCGGAGGCAATGACGGTGCTTGCCCCTGAACGCGCGGCTCGCTTTGCGGCCAAGACCTTGGTCAGCATGCCGCCACGTGCGATGGTACTCGCGGTTCCTCCCGCCATTTTTTCAAGGCGGGTATCGGTTGCCTCGGCTTTTGGTATCAGGGTTGCCGCTGGATCGATTCGGGGGTCTGCCGAGAAAAGGCCTTCCTGGTCCGTGAGGATGACGAGCGCATCGGCTTCAACGAGATTGGTGACCATCGCGGCAAGCGTGTCGTTATCGCCAAAGCGGATTTCGTCAGTTACGACGGTGTCGTTCTCGTTTATTACCGGGATAACACCTAGCGACAGCAGTGTGAGAAGGGTCGAGCGGGCATTCAGATAGCGCTGGCGGTCGGCGAGATCGGCATGTGTCAACAAAATCTGGGCTGTGTGCAGGCCGTGTTCTCGAAAGCACGACTCGTAGACCTGGATCAGCCCCATCTGCCCGACGGCCGCTGCGGCCTGTAGTTCATTCATCGCGTGCGGGCGTTGCGACCAACCGAGGCGCTGCATGCCTTCGGCGATGGCTCCGCTTGAGACGAGCACGACTTCTCGCTTGCTTCGGACCAGCGCCGCAATTTCCCTCGCCCACTGGGCTATGGCGGTTTGGTCCAGCCCGCTGCCGCCGTTGGTGACTAACGCACTGCCAACCTTGACGACAATCCGCTTTGCGCTTGCCAGAGTCATTGCGCCGGAATTGCTGTCTGTTCCAGATGTCGCATGACTGCCTGAGTGAGTTCCTTGCAGCCGTCTCCGGTTAGCGCGGAAATCTCGAAATGCGGCCCTTTCCAGCGCAATTTTTTCAAGATGCTCTTTACCGCGGCAGCGCGCGCGGTTTCATCGAGCATATCGACCTTGTTGAGGACGAGCCAGCGCGGCTTTTTGTACAAAGCCTCATCGTATTTTTTTAATTCGCTTGCCAAGGCCTTGACTTCATGCGCGGGATCGGTATCGCCGTTTAACGGGGCGAGGTCGACCAGATGCAGTAGCAGACGTGTTCGCGCCAGATGTCTTAGGAACTGGTGACCGAGCCCCGCACCCTCCGCGGCGCCTTCAATCAGGCCGGGAATATCCGCGACGACGAAGCTGCGGTCAGGCGTTACGCTTACCACGCCGAGGTTTGGGTGAAGCGTGGTGAAGGGGTAGTCGGCGACTTTGGGTTTTGCACTTGATACTGAGCGGATAAAAGTGGATTTCCCGGCATTGGGCATGCCCAGAAGGCCGATATCCGCGAGTACTTTTAATTCTAGGTTGAGTTCCCGTATTTCGCCCTCTTCGCCGGGAGTGAACTGACGCGGCGCGCGGTTGGTGCTTGACTTGAAATTCAAGTTGCCGAGCCCGCCCTTGCCGCCACGGGCAATGAGCGCAAGCTGCCCATGTACGGCAAGGTCGGCTACGAGTTCCCCGGTTTCGCGGTCAGAAATGACTGTACCCACAGGCATGCGTAGTGTGATGTCGTCTGAGCCTTTGCCGTTGCAGTCGGAGCCGCGTCCTTTTTCGCCATTGCGGGCACGGTGAATGCGGGCGAAGCGATAGTCGACCAGGGTGTTTATATTGCGATCCGCAATCGCGTAGACGCTGCCCCCGCGTCCACCATCACCGCCGTCAGGGCCGCCTTTAGGGATGAATTTTTCACGACGAAACGAGGCGGCGCCGTCCCCGCCATTGCCGGCGTGGACCTCAATTCTTGCCTCGTCGATGAATTTCATTTTTACCCTGTCTGACTGGAGTGGTGGTTGGAGTGGAGGGCCGTCACCGTGATATTGCCGTGGAAATATGGCGCCGGAAAGAAAAAAGCCCCGTCGCAAGGACAGGGCTTTGCTTGCAACGTGAGAGGCTCAGGCCGTTACGATGCTCACGATGTTTCTACCAGCAGGCCCTTTTACGCCGAATGCAACTTTGCCCGCGATTTTTGCGAATAGCGTGTGGTCCTTGCCCATGCCGACATTATCGCCGGGATGAATTCGGGTGCCGCGCTGACGAACGATGATTTCACCGGCGTTTACGGCTTGGCCGCCGTAGCGCTTGACGCCGAGACGCTTTGACTGCGAGTCGCGGCCGTTACGGGAACTGCCACCTGCTTTTTTGTGTGCCATGAGGTTCTCTCCTTAAGCCGATGCCGTGCAGGCTTAGGCTGAAATCCCGGTGATTTGCAACTCGGTATAGGCCTGACGGTGGCCTTGGTGCTTTTGGTAGTGTTTGCGACGGCGCATCTTGAAAATTTTCACCTTGTCGCCGAGACCATGAGATACCACGGTCGCCTTGACAGCGGCGCCTACGAGCAGCGGAGCGCCAACTTTTACGTTGTCGCCTTCGCCGACCATCAGAACTTGGTCAAGCACCACCTCGCTGCCGACTTCCGCCGTCAGTTTCTCTACCTTGAATTTTTCACCAGCAGCAACGCGATACTGTTTGCCACCAGTCTTGACGACCGCATACATGCGCTTCTCCAAACTATATTGCAAGAAACCAAATATCATACAGTAACTTCTATGATCAAGTCAAAGACCTGTGTGCTATGCTCAACGGGCTCGAAAATCTTTCAATTTTGGCAATTTCATGCTGTCTACTCAAGGTGTTAGCGCCGCACTCAATCCGCTCAGGGAGCTCATAGGTTCCGATATGCGGGCGGTGGATATGTTAATTCGCCGCCGTCTCGAGTCCGATGTGGTGCTGATCGGGCAGGTCGCAGAGTACATCCTTGCTGGCGGTGGTAAGCGACTGCGGCCTGCTCTGGTGCTGCTGGCCGCAGGCAGCCTCGGTTATCGCGGGCAGGATCATCACGAACTGGCCGCCGTGATCGAGTTTATCCATACGGCAACATTGCTGCACGATGATGTGGTCGATGAGTCCGAGTTGCGCCGCGGTCGGGATACGGCCAATGCCCGCTTTGGCAATCCTGCCAGCGTCCTTGTCGGTGATTTTCTTTATTCCCGCTCCTTCCAGATGATGGTCGGTCTGGGCAACGTCCGCGTGCTTGAAGTGCTGGCGGATGCAACCAATACGATCGCCGAAGGCGAGGTAATGCAGTTGCTCAATGTTCACGATGCGGATCTTGACGAGGCGCGCTATCTGGAGGTGGTGCGCAGAAAGACATCAAAGTTGTTTGAGGCTGCGGCGCGACTTGGTGCGATAGTCGGGGGCGCCTCGCCTCAGATTGAGGCTGGCTTGGCTGCATATGGAACCCATCTTGGCACTGCATTTCAGTTGCTCGATGATGTGCTCGACTACTCCGGCGATC
>Ga0214919_10009323_pt1 | contig 12683 bp, 18 predicted proteins | sample LL1503_MetaG_FD_177994 | JGI IMG/M metagenome (GOLD analysis project Ga0214919, IMG submission 177994) | Freshwater microbial communities from Lake Lanier, Atlanta, Georgia, United States - LL-1503 | ecosystem: Environmental > Aquatic > Freshwater > Lake | place: USA: Georgia | collected...
GAGGGAACCTACCCCAGCATTCAGGACCGAAGACGGCTTCGGACACCGGCTGCGAAACCTCGTCCATAGCCGCTTAGGCTTGGGCGATGGTAGTTCATTATTGGAATACCCCTCTCCCGCATGGACTACTAAATCATCTTTAGCAAACTGATCGATTGAAGGATTTCCGCTACCGCCGTTTGCAATAAATTCATGAACCAATGAAGCCTCAGATGATGAGGCTGTTCGCCAACTTAGGCCAAGTTCACTGGCTAGTTTGGTCGTCGCCCATCCATCGGCGCAGGCGCACGTCATGAGTTAGAGGGCAGACCCGCTTTAAAACGTCGATGTTCTGAGTTTGGCAATATGCGCCGTCGTGGATTCGCGATAATGCGCCCTTGACTGCCTTGCCTTGCCCATTGCTACAGAGAAGTCATGAGCGCGCACGGTGGGAGTACTCGACTTAGCTGAAAGCAAAGCCGTCAAGAACCCAAATACTGAAGTCAATCGCTTCATCAGATTATTACTTTTTGTTTAAACTTGATCGTTAAAATGGCTTTGAAACTTAAAACCGTCAAGTCATGGATATCGTTACGACGTTTTGATCTGAAAGGCAAACAACGCCAACGTTTAAAAGGACGATTCTACTAGGTGGCAGAGGAAAAGTATATCCAAATTCAAAGGAGTAATTTGACGGATTAAATCAGGCCGTGGATAGAGTAGTACATGATTGTCGATTACGTGATAAGCCACGTGGCTGGGGCCAAGCTTGAACGGCCGTTCATGCAGGCGAGTGTGCGCGCCGGGTTTCCATCGCCGGCGGACGATCACAGGGAAAGGCCGGGGATTTAGGATTAAGGTGATGCCGTAAGAAATTGGCGATCTTGGCGCCAGCGCAAACTATGTACGTGTACGCTGCGAATTTCGTAGAGCACAAAGAAGGCCGGGAGAAGGAGTCGGAAGAGGGTCAGGCGCCGGGTTCAGATTTACCTGGGGCTAGGGAAGTGGATCCGGCGGAGTTTAACGCGGAGCTCAAGGGAGCTAAAAAATCCGCCGCGAAGTGAGCCTGATATACCGCACCCGAACTACAGCTTAGAGCTAATTAGGGCTGTCCGCTCTCGCTTGGTTTACCACGCTTTATTTCCCATTATCCGGTTTCTTCCCCGACTTCTTAGGCTGCGCCAACTGCTTCGCCTGTTTCACGGCCTCGTCAAAATGCACTTCCACCGGTGAAGGCTGAGCGACGAGAGTGCGTCGGTATTTTTCGTATTCCTGCTCGGCCAGAGCGCGGGCGGCCTCGGAGGTGATTTTGCCGGCGTGGGTTAGAATCTCGCGTTCACTCAGCTGGATGAATTGGTCGAGCTTGGTAATCCATTCGCGCATATACATGGGCCGTTGGTTGGTGGCTTGAAGCGCGGCGAAATCGAGGTAGGCGGCAACGATGAGGTTTAACTGGTTCAGCTCCTCAGCGGAGAGGTAGTTTTTGGCGATGGCGGTGTCGGCCTTGCGCGGGGCGACCTGGCCTTTGGGCCAGCCGGTGAGGCCCATATGGGGCTTGTCGGCATCAGCGCGCCCGGCGATTAGCTCGGCGGCGGTGTGGCGGTGGATGGCCCAGTGCATCTTGTTTTGCACGGTGGCGAAGAACTGCTGCGAGGACTCGGCGCGGGGATCGTAGTCGATGCTGGTGGAGTAGATTTCTAGCACCTTGCGCCAAAACTCTTTTTCCGACGAGCGGATGTCGCGGATGCGGACGAGGAGCTGGTCGAAGTAGTTGCTCGCCTTGCCCTGCTTGAACTTCTCGTCGTTGAGGACGAAGCCTTTGACGAGGTAGTCGCGCAGTTGCTGGGTGGCCCAGACGCGGAACTGAACGCCGCGATGAGATTTTACGCGGTAGCCGACCGAGATGATGACATCGAGGGAGTAGTGCTCGACCTGGTAGGTTTTACCGTCGGCGGCAGTTGTTGCATAATGCGCAACAACTGAATCGGGCTTCAGTTCTCCCTCGTCGAATACGTTTTGGATGTGACGGGAAATGGTCGATTTATCGCGCTGGAAGAGATCGGCAATCTGACCGGCGGAAAGCCAGACGTTCTCGCCGACAAGGCGGACGTCGATACGGGTCTGCCCGTCTTCGGTCTGGAAGAGAAGGAGTTCGCCGGGGTCTTTCATAGTGATGTCGGAACTGCAAGGTTGTGAGGGGAGGGCGTCAAGAGAGGCAACTGCACCTCCTATTTCATCGCGAATCAGTTCAGACGCTCGCTCAAGTGGCTGGGACTTCGATTGAAAGGAGAAATCGCGATGACCCAGACGTGATCTGGTTTGTCGATGGCGACGACAGCGTAAGGAAACGGTAAACGAAAATGCCTTCGAGCTGGCGGCATGAACGAGCGAAACCGATTCGGAACAGCGCTGACTTCAGCCGGCCGCCGACGCTTAAAAGGGCGATTCCACTAGTTGGCAGATGAAAAATATACCTAAATTCAAAGGAGGAATTTGACGGATGAAATCAGGCAGCGGATAGAGTGGGACATGATTGTCGATTCCGTGATAAGCCACGTAGCTGGGACCAAGCTTGAACTGCCGTTTATGCAGGCGAGTGTGCGCGCCGGGTTTCCTTCGCCGGCGGACGACTACATGGAAAAAGCTGCGGATTTGAATGACTTGCTCGTGAAACACCCGGCCTCGACGTTTTATCTTCGAGCAAGGGGAGACTCGATGGAGGGGGCAGGGATCTGCGATGGAGCGACGCTGATTGTCGATCGCTCGCTTACGCCAACCGACGGGGACGTGGTGATCGCGATTGTTGACGGGAACCTGACCGTGAAACGCTTAAAACAGGATCGATCAGGGGCCTGGCTAGAGGCCGCCAATCCCCGGTACCAACCGATTCCGCTTTCCGGTGAAGACATGATTTGGGGAGTGGTGACATCGAGCATAAATCCCATGAAGCGTAGGGCCTGAGATGATCGCGCTCGTAGACTGTAATTCCTTTTATTGTTCGTGTGAGCGCCTGTTTAGACCGGAGCTAGCCGGCAAGCCGGTGGTGGTGCTATCGAACAACGACGGCTGCCTGATTGCGCTAACGCCCGAAGCGAAAGCTTTGGGCCTAGAAATGGGGACACCGTTATTCAAAGCGCGGTCGCTGATTGAAGCGCACGGGGTGGAAGTGTTTTCCTCTAACTACACGCTGTACGCGGATTTGTCATCCCGGGTGGTGGCGACGTTGCGTACGTTTGCCGAAGAAATGGAAACGTACAGTATTGATGAGAGTTTTCTAAAATTTTCCCCCGGGGTGACCGATTACGAAAAGCTGGGAAGGACGATCAAAAAAACCGTTAAACAGCATACGGGTATACCGGTGTGCGTGGGCATGGGTCCGACCAAAGTTTTAGCGAAGCTCGCGAACCGACTGGCAAAGAAAAGGCCAGAATACGGTGGGGTCATGATTATGCCCGAGGGGAGAGAGCGTGAGGAAATTCTGCGCTCGGTGGAAGTTGGAGCGATCTGGGGAATTGGCTCGCAGCTGACGGCGCGGTTAAGCGCGATCGGCTGCTTAAGCGCCTGGGATTTAGCAGCGATGAACGAAGAGGCGACGCGACGGGTGTTGAGTGTCACCGGCGCGAGGATCGCAGCCGAATTGCGAGGCATAAGCTGCTTAGAAATCGAAGAGATCGCGCCAGCGAAGCGGAACATCGTGACCTCGAAAAGTTTCGGGCAAGCGGTAACGTGTAAGACGGAGATGGCAGAAGTGGTCGCGACGTACATGAGTCGAGCGGCCGAGAAAATGCGGGCGGAGGGCACGGTGACCTCGTGCATTCGGGTGTTTGTGGAGACAAATCACTTTCAGTCCAAAGATCCGCAGTGGAGTGGGGCCGCGAGTGTGACGCTCGATACGGCGAGCAACTACAGCCCGGAACTAATAACGGCGAGTCTTAGGGCCTTGGAAGCCTGTTGGCGGGAAGGGTATCGTTACAAAAAAGCCGGTGTCATGCTTTTGGACCTACACGATGCCGGAGCGGTGCAAACCTCCTTTACGACTTTAGGGCCCGAGCAGCAGGCGAAGCGTGACGCGGCCATGCGCATGCTCGATGCGGTTAATAAACAACATGGCAGAGGTGCGGTTACGGTGGCGGCCGCCGGACTGGCCCCAGCCTGGCGGATGCGCCGAGAAAAATGCTCACCGCGGTATACGACCCGGTGGTCGGAGCTACGGGAAGTTAAAGCCTAGGCCCTTAGAAGATCGTCCCTTTTAATGGACATAGAGTTTCACCAAACATCAGATCAAATTGATGGTGTGGGGTTGATTCCGCAGAAAATCTGCAAAATCAGTATCTATACGCTGAATCACCGGATCGATCGGAAACACGTCGCCATCTTCGGTTAAAATCGCATTTCGAGGAAGAAGATCAAAGATCAACAACCCCTCTGAGCTATCGTAATAGGCGCCAGGAGCGATGCCCTCAAATCCTTTCATGCGCATCATCGCGTCTATTGCCGTCTGTGTGGGCGAGGCACCCTTAACGCCGGGTTGGGAGATAACGATGATCGGAAATCCCTGATTTTCCAAAACATATTCTAACCTAATGTCGTCTTGAAAAATGCGATTATGGAGAGCCTGCCTGTCCAGATACTACGAAGGCGTCGCTCCTCTGCTGAATGAACCTAGCGCAATTCCGTATCCCTTTTGTCGTTCGGAGAGGGTGGCCTTGTAGTAGCGTTGATTCGACTGCCGGTAAAATACAAGGTGCTAACCGCCTCGCGCAAACTCCGGCAGCGAACGATGCCGGGTTTTCAGCCGGCCGTTTTCTTCTGCCCAGCGGATGAGCCTTTTTTGCTCCGCAACAACACGGCCCTCGCGAGCGGCGTGATCTGCATCGTGGTCTGGAGCTGCCGCAACGCCTCTTCTCGTGTAGTCAGCGCATGCGTTAAGCGTCCCTGAAGAGTCGGCCATGTCGTTTTTACGGTTTGGAAAATCGCCTTCATTGATCAAAAGAAAGCTAGCTAAATCCATACGTTTCGCGAGCACTTTCTTCGATCCCCACAAGCTAAAAAACCTGCCGCTGTAGAGCTCAAAGCCTTCCTGCATGGCCGGGCCTAAAGGGGCGCGTGTCTTGTCCGGGCGGTTAAGGGTTTAGCCTCGGAACGTTTGTCCTCGTCCCGCCGCTTCTAGTCCCTCCGCTTGCCTGCCCGATGTGCACAAAGAACAGCGATTAATAAAGAGCTTTGGCTGGTTCGTTGGCCGGCTCAACAAAATGTGCAACTGCCGCAGCCGCGGTATGGCCGCAGGAGCGGCGTAGTGTTTCAAACACTCGCCAAACGAGGAGTTTGGATAGGCCCTTGAGCTGGTGAGTTTTTAGGACGCCGAGCCTATGCAAAAATAATGCGGGGCACCTGTGAAACATTGGCCCCATATTGCGGGCGATGATTTCATTTGAGGGCAAAAGCCGTGGTATCTACGAGTCGCAACTTAGGGACTTGCCTAAACTCGGCCGAGTTAAGCGTGACGAGCGCGTAGTCGTAGTGCAGGCATGTCGCAGCGATGAGAAGATCATAGGGACCAATCATCCGGCCTTTTTTTTCCAGCTCAGCCCACAATTCGGCGTGGCGACGTGCCACCGCCGAATCAAAATCAAGTGTTTCAATTTCCGCGAGCAGGGCTTCCACGAATGCCCCACGCGTGTGCTTGCGGATAGTGGGCTGCGCGCGAATCACTCCTTGCAGCAACTTGGAGGTTGTAATGGCAGCGAGAAAAAACGTTTCGTCTGGATGAGCGGCGAAGAACCCAGGGAGATCCAGACGCTTCTTTTCAGAGGCGATCAGAACTGAGGTATCGAGGATTAATCCCATTTCGATTTAATGGGATGAAGCGCACGGCGGGCATCATTCAAGTCACGCTCGAGGCCCTCGGCTTCAGTAATGGTCAGATGCGGCAGTTTGGACCAGAAAACACCTAGGTCTCGGCCTGTTTTGGGCCGGCGTGCCGGGGTTATTCTTACCATGGGCCGACCGCCCTTGACGAGCAACGCGCTTTCGCCGCGGTAATGGACGCTGCTTACTAGTTCGGAAAAATTACGTGCAGCTTCGGTGACAGAGACGGTTCTCACGCTTCATCTGATAATATGATAATATGATTTTACAAGGGCTTTGTTTTGCGGTGTTCCGTTTACTAGCCCACCTTGGCAGCCTCGAGCGCCGCAAAGCTTGGGCGCAGCAGCAAAATCTTAGGCGCGTGGAGGCGTATCGCCCATTTAACAGTCCCAGGCTCGACGCGGGTCTAGAGCAGGTAAAGCGTGGGCTTTAAACCGGAGAGCTTTCTTTAAAAAGCGATCTGCACGTGTCGGGAATCTTTGAAATCCGCTCCGTGAGCTTGCGCATTTTCCCGGTGAGAGCGGGACCGCTTCGGGGCCAAAGAAGAGCGAGCGAGGGCAGAGCCAAAAGTTCACGATCCGTAAGAACGGGACGCGTTTCAGCGGCACCTTTGAGACCAGCCCTGAGGGCCATGACGTCGGCCAGCTGGGTCGCCGCGGCAAAAAACTGATGAGAGGGGGCGTTTGAAGGATCGTGGTGGTAGCGGACGGCTTCGACAACTTCCTGGGGGATCCGATTCGATTCCAAATAAAAAGCGCCAATAGCGGCATGATCCCAGCCCAACAGTTCGCGCTCGGCCGCGATGACATGCGCTTCGTCTTTATAAACGGTGTGGGCTAGCTGGGTAAACTCCACCGGAAAGGCTTTCGCCATCACAACCTTGCCGACGTTTTGGAGGAGTCCACTTAAGTAATCGGTATCATTGGCGACCCGATAACCGAACTGGTGTAGGATTTCACGAGTGGCGAATGCGCAACCTAAGGAGTGTAACCAAAATTCACGCCAAGAAACGTTCGTACCATCATCGGCCAAGAATTCTAGGTCATCGATCTTGGTAGCGGTCGTCATGAGCAGGCGCACGTTGCCGAGGCCTAGATAAAGAATCGCGCCCTCAATGCTGTTGATTCTATCGCTTAGCCCGAAATAGGCGCTGTTGACCATTTGCAGCAACCGGGTGGTGAGCGAGGGATCACGGGCGATGATCTTGGTAAAATGGTCTAAAAGGGCGTGTTGATTACGAAAGAGCTCTTCGAGAGCGACGATGTTACTGCGTAAAGAAGCAAGATCATGGCAGTCGAGGATGCGTTGCCGTAATTCTTCTTCCGGTATCACCCGCTTTTCAGGGCCGCAACCAGGGGACGGAGTAGGAAACCGGATAACCACAGGGGACTCAGAAGAAGAATTAGCGTGAGCAATGACAATGCTTTTGGGGGGTGGATCTCGGGTCTAAGGCAAAACGGGCGCACCGCCAAAACCTGGAAAGTTCTCCTTATCTAAAGCCGACAAGATACGGTGGCGCGCAAGTCGACTGGTGCTTGTTGGGCATTATCCGCTGGGCTACACAAGCCGTCGGTTGTTTTTTTGCGCGGGTGCTCGTGCCACAGGCGCCAGCTCTACGTGGAATTTACTAGTGGGCGGAGCCCGTCAAACATGCGGCCACGAATCCGGCCATTAAGCCGGCCAATTAGGAGAGAATTCTAAGCATTATAAAAACTTTATAATCTTATAGCTTGCTATCAGATATTATTTTAAACAAAGTTAACGTCGGCCAATTTAACGGCCATAAAAACGGCCATTCAATGAATGAATTAGCATCATTTTACGACAACGAAGCAGCGATGGAGCCGCTCATGCCTACGGATCAAACTGGGGCATTAAAGGAAGTAGCCGCGCGCCTGCTTCGAGCCTCCGCCAAATTAGCCGGTGCCCTCCATCCGGTCACCCGCCGCCAAGTGGCCGAGCTCGTTCGCCACATGAACAGCTACTATTCAAACCTTATCGAGGGACACCACACTCACCCCATGGACATCGAGAGAGCGCTTAGAAGCGACTTCTCAAAAGAGCCGGCAAAACGAGCCCTGCAGTTGGAGAGCGCAGCCCACATCGAAGTAGAGGCCATCATGGAAACTCGTCTCCCGGATATGGAGTCTGTGAATTCGGATGCCTTCATTCAAATGCTTCACCGTGAGTTTTATGAGCGCATGCCTGAGGAGTTCAGAATAGTGAAATCATCTGGAGCCAAAATTATTCCCGGTGAATACCGAAAAAGTCAGGTCACTGTCGGAGCACATATCGCACCGGACTTCGCAGCCCTGCCACGATTCATGCGTCGGTTCTCGGTGGCCTACGATCTGACGAAACTAGATCCGCTGGAACGAATCATTGCCGCTGCCGCCTCGCATCACCGCTTTGCCTGGATACACCCATTTCAAGACGGCAACGGAAGAGTAGTGAGACTGTTTTCAAATGCCTACCTATCGAAGGCAGGCATTGAAAGCGGAGGACTGTGGACTATCTCCCGCGGCCTGGCCCGCAACGTCCAGACCTACCGAGAAATGCTGGCTCGCGCAGACTATCCGAGGCAGGGAGGGCTGGACGGACGAGGCAATCTGTCGAACAGAGAGCTGGCCGGATTCTGCACCTTCTTTCTATCAACGGCGCTTGATCAGGTCGAATTCATGGCGTCGCTCCTAGAACTGGACGCGATGCAGGATCGGATCATGCGTTACGCCTCCCACATGCGGACGATGGAGGACGCCCCTGTTGGTTTAGGGGCGCTCATGCGCGAGGCCTTCATGCGCGGATCCGTGCCCCGAGGCGATGCCCAGCGATTGCTAGAAATGCCGGAAAGAACCGCGCGCCGCCACGTCTCCGCCTGCATCAAGAAGGGTTGGATCGCCTCCGAATCCTCCCTCGCGCCGCTTACACTTAATTATTCGATTGGAAAAGTAGGTTATCTCTTCCCGAAATTATATCCTGAGAATGTTGAACTCAGCGAACCGTGAATCGCTTCGCGCACGACAATTAACAGGAGGACAACCGCAGGCAAAGGGCAGGGCAGAAGGGGCAAGACAAATACGTTTTTAAGCGTAACGCCCAAAGGCGTAAACGAGGGGAGTTTCACCCTGCCCATTATAATATTGGCCGGCCGCGATGTATTCCGCCAGCGCCTCCTCGGCGAAGCGAAGTTTCATTGCCGCAACGCAGCACGGGCGCCTTGGAGCGCATGATCGCCATCGACTAGCGTCGCGGCGCCGGAATTGACTGCTTTCCGACGGCGGCGAATTTCATTGAGATGGGCGTGTTCGACAGTGGGATCGGCTTCGCCAGAGAGGCTATTAAGCAATTTTCCCAAGAGTAAAACGCGCCCCGACCTCGGAAGACCGAGTGCTTCTGCGACAATTTTTTCAGCGGCGACGGCCATGAGAGAAGGATGCTTTAGCCCAGTTGAAAATCAAGCGGCATCAATCAAAGCATCTTAGAGGTGAGATTTAATAATCAGAGCTCTTAGATTCTCTCCGATTTCCCAGATTTGCCCAAGACTTTGTCGGCTGCGGCAAGAACCGTGGACCGCTCGTGCCGCGTGAGCCCGTTATACCAAATCATTCCCATGCGCTCGTCGTCCGTCGGTTGGCGCTCGCCGACAGCCAACGGCGCGTGCGGAGCAATAGTAGCGTTCATGGCATTACGCAGCCTGCAGCGGGGCGACCATCGCTTTGATCTTTGTTCCGACGGTGTTGACCGCCTCGCGTAGATCGTAAGCCAATTGAACGCGCAACCAATAGCCCGGCTCCTGGCCAAAGAAGGCGCACAGGTGGAGATCGGTTTCCGCCGTGATACCGCGCTTCTCGTTTACGATTTCGTTGACGCGTTGGTGTGGAAGCTTCGCGTCCTTGGCGAGGCGGTAGGGCGTGATAGCCATGGGCGTAAGAAACTCCTCGCGGAGCAGCTCGCCGGGATGAACATTGATGTGTGTTTTCATGGGCTCAGTGATAATCGGTGATTTCTACGTTTTGTGCGTTGTGTCCGACCCAGCGGAAACAAACGCGGTATTTGTCGTTAACTCGGATACTGTGCTGCCCTGCCCTCTTGCCTTTGAGGGGTTCGAGGCGGTTTCCGGGCGGTAAGCGCAATTCGTTCAGGTTGGAGGCGGCTTCAAGTTGGGTGAGTTTTCGAAGGGCTACTTTGTGGATCGAGGCGTGAAGTTCAGCCGGACTGCGGCCTAGCCAAAGATCACGGGTTGGTTCATCGGAGAATGATTGGATCACGAGGTGATGAACGGACTATGCACGGTAAGCGTGCATCTCGTCAAGCAAGATTATGCACGGTAAGCGTGTATGTCGGCCGACCCACGCGCAGAAAATTCAAACGGCTAGGCGGTGAGTTGTCCTGTTAGCCTGGGAAAGCTCGAACTGCTCCGCTATTCTGCTGCGCTTAAATCCTGCCGCGACGTCGATAACAGCCCGAGGATTCACGTCACTAAACAGTAATCGGGCTCCGTCGAAAACGCCAAATTTAGAACCCTGCGCCGAGAAGGTCAGACCGCTGACATCGTTTTTCAGCGGTGTCCAGACAGTCGGTGAGGAATTGAGGGCAAGGGCCGCTTTTGTTAGATCTGACGCGAAGCGATCGCGCAAACGGTCCTCCAAAGTTATGCGGCGCACACCGGGACCTTCGTCGGCGAAATTAAAACGCTCCCCTGGTGATAGCACAGCACTCAAGATTTGTGGCTTTGCCGGCATCTGGGCAGGCAAGATGCCGAGAGTTGAGCATTCCTGTAGATGATCGGCGGTGGCGGGCATCACCCCGACGCTGTGGAGTGAATAGCTCCGTTGATAATCGGCCGTGCCGTAGACTTCCCCCTTAACCGATTCGAAAAACAGAGCCTTGGCGTCGGACGCTGAATAATGCGCTACCAGCGAATCACCTTCTGGCGTGATGATGTGAAAATACCTCAATTCTTCGCGCACAGCAGACGTATCGCCGATACGGGTCGACGCATTCAGGCTACTCGGTGCGTCGATAGCGGCCGAAGCGGGCAAATTATTGCCGCGGAATAACCGGTCAAAAACCAACTGGATCACATTTGGCATGATAAGGACGGTTTAAGGTTCTGAGGACGAAAGAACGCGTGCTGGCACTGGACTCAGAGTGCAGGCGTCGCGAAGCGCGACGAGCTGCCTCACCTGGTCCTCGAGGTCGGCGACGTGGGCTACTAACCGCTCCGCTGGCAGACCGATAAACACAGCATAATCAGCGCCGCGCTCTCCGCGGAGAAGCGCGAGCGTGGCTTGGGTCTGGGCAAGCTGTAACGCGGCGCCGGAGGCACCGAAAACCCAAGTCTGCGTGGCATAGTCGAAAGCGGTCATGGTGTGATTGTGTGAGGTTGTGAAACGTCCTCACGCCGTGACTGCGACTTAGCAGGGGGAAATTGAGATGAGTCGCCCGACTTAGAGCGACCCATCCGTCAGGCTTGCGCCCTCGGGAAAGTGCAGCGCGACGGGGCGCACTCCTGCGTTGCCCGCTTCCTCTGCACAATGAAGTCAAAATGACATCCCCCGCATGAACTGCAAGAATACAACGCAGCTGCCGGCCGAGAAACAGCAAAGCCACGGGTTACCCCGCGGCTCTGGTTTAGGGAAAAGATGGCTTTAACGGGTCCGTGCTCGTGTGAGCACCAACGTTTATTACGGCGCTCCTGGACAATGATGTGGATTGATTCGGGCCGAACGGAGTTATCGCGCAGGAGACTAGCCGCGACCTGACGACATTCCTTCTCCGACAACCAGTCACCGGCGCCGAAATGATGCCTTTCGGGGTCCACGAAAGAACCCGAATAATTATAACGGTATTGTTCGGAACTCATGGTCTAATTTATCTAAAACTATGACTGCGAACAATTTATGCGCACAATAAACGTTATGTTTAATATTATGCTTAAGCGCACGTCTTGACGGCGCGCGTTGTGACATCGGCATACCCGGTTCATCGTGGTTGTCACACGTTTTGAAAGTAAGGCTGCGGTGCCAAATGTCCTATTGACTTCGTTAGGTTTACACATTGGCTATACATTCAAATGAAATTAACAGCCCAACTATGGGGTAACAGCCTCGGATTTCGAATTCCTGCGCCGGTAGCGCGCGACACAAATCTGGCGCCGGGTTCGGAAGTCGATTTGCAGGTTGAGACGGGGCGAATCGTTCTTACGCCCTTGCGTCAGAAGAAACGTTTTGAGCTGAAATCACTCCTCGCAAAAGTGAACAGCTCCAACAGCCCATCGGGGGATATTTGGGGCGCTCCGGTCGGCAAGGAGGCCTGGTGATCCCCCCGCAAACCCCGCGGCGCGGCGATTTGGTCTGGCTGGATTTCATGCCACAAGCGAGTTGTGTCCGTCAAATCGATCTGTAATATATTCACCCATATAAAATGAACACACAAGAAGCTAACCAAACTGTCCAAGAGTGGATCAACGCAGCAAATAAAAATGCACCTTTAAGTCTCAACGACCTGACGAGCGCGGAGGGCCTGACGCTGCCGACGGAGGTCGGAGATCTCTACCTCAATGGCCTGACGAGCGCGGTGGGCCTCACGCTGCCGAAGAGTGATGTAAAACGGCTCTTCCTCAACGGCCTGACGAGCGCGGAGGGCCTGACGCTGCCGACGGAGGTCGGATATCTCTACCTCGATGGTTTAAAAAGTGCAGTTGGTCTGACGCTTCCCGAAATTGTCACGGGAGGCCTTTACCTCAGTGGCCTGACTAGCGCGTTAGGCTTGAATCTGCCGGCGCAGGTTAGACTGCTGGCTCTTGACGGCCTGACAAGCGCCGAGGACCTGAG
>Ga0214919_10009325_pt1 | contig 12682 bp, 12 predicted proteins | sample LL1503_MetaG_FD_177994 | JGI IMG/M metagenome (GOLD analysis project Ga0214919, IMG submission 177994) | Freshwater microbial communities from Lake Lanier, Atlanta, Georgia, United States - LL-1503 | ecosystem: Environmental > Aquatic > Freshwater > Lake | place: USA: Georgia | collected...
GATAAAAGATAAAAAGATAAAAGAAGAATGAATATAAATAATATGAATGATATGAATAATATTTTTAACGTTCATATTCCTGACCCTGATCATATGACATGCGAGTGTGGCTCAAGGATTAAACGAGCATCTCTTTCTGGGCATCGCAAAACGGCAAAACATTTGAGATGGATTGAAGAACATTTCGTCGAACGAATGCAAAAACGATTAGAAGAAGAAAATCGCAGAATTTCAGAAGAAAATATTCGCCGACAAGAAGAAGCACTACGATATTATCAACAAAAGAAACGAGAAGAGGATGAACGAGTCGCTCGTCGATCTCTGCCGTCTCACATTGTCGATATTGTTTTCGCGACAAAATTGAAAGATATAAAAGGCGACGAAAACGAAGAAATCCAAAATATAGAATGCGGAATTTGCTATGAGCCAATTTCACGTGAGACTGTATTTTTTACGAAATGCGGGCATATGATGTGCCGTAGTTGTGAAAAAAAATTGTACGATAAAAAAACAAATCAATGCCCTGAATGTAGACAGGGATTTTAAAAATTTTAATAAAATGTAAAAAATGTAAAAAATGTAAAAAATGTAAAAAATGTAAAAAAATAGAAATGTAAAAAATGTATATATAATATTATAAATTTATATATAATCACAAGAGATTGCGTGTATCGTATCACCTTCTCCTTCAACTCGAAACGGTTTTGTACAGCCGTATACTTCTCCTGAGTCAAATAAACGATCGCATTCTTCTTTTGTAGAGTGGGGTGGTATAGATTGCATATTATTTTTGTATACAGCGTGTCGAAAAATACGACAATTCAATTCATTTTTGTAAATTAATACGATATCTTGGCAAAATGGACATATAACTGTGTAATAATCATCACTCATTTATTATTTTATATTTTATATTTTATATTTTCATTAAAATATATTTGACGACTACAGGACTCGAACCTGTGCACCATAAGGTAATCGATTTCTAGTCGATCGCGTTAACCACTCCGCCAAGTCGCCTTATATCATCCGCAATCCTTTAAATTTCTTTATTTTATCTTTTTTATTGACGATTGGTTAGGTTTTGAGGACGAAGTAACGGGCTATTATACAAATTGCTGTCATCGTTAAAAGGCATGTTTCCGCTTTCTTCTCTATTTACTCCGTATCCGGAGCAAGAGCAAGCCATCTTGGTTTCGAAAGGATTAGAATCGGTGCCGATACCGTTGTAGATTCCACCGTTATCCCACATCTTATTCATTTTTCCCTGCTCGTAATTTTCATAATCTTCTTTTTTCTTCATTTTACGCATGTTTGAAATAAGAAGGATTGTATTGATCAATAATATGCCGATACCAATTGAAACGAGTGTGACCAATAAATTATGATCATTCGACGACGACATTTATTATATTTATTATTAAAAAAAATAATTGGAGACAAAAATAAACAATAAAAAATAAAAAACAATAAAAAATAAAAAAATGATATATTTAAGATTATATAATCTTAAATATATACACATACAAAGATTAGATAGAAATGTCTAAAAAATCAGCGTCAGTACCTACCTACAAGTCTCTCGATCAAAGATCTCATGTCCTACATCGCCCTGATATGTACATTGGCACTGTCAAAAGTGTAACGACCGATTACTTTGCAGCCGAAAGCGTGGTAGACGAAAAAAATGACGAAAAAAATGAAAAGAATATCCAAAATATCCGAATTGTGAAAAAGACAGGCTCTATCAACCCAGGCCTTCACCGAATTTTTATTGAGTCATTGTCTAACGCGATCGACAATGTATGGCGTAGCAGTACAAGCGACACGAAATGCACAAAAATCAAGATTGACATCTCCGATGACGGTGAAATTACCGTATGGAACGACGGCTTGACCATCCCTATTAACATTGACCCTACTACTGGAATTTATAATCCAGAATTGGTATTCGGAAAGCTTCTGACTTCCTCTAACTACGATGATGAAGAGGAACGAATGACGTCAGGGCGAAATGGCCTTGGTATCAAACTTTCTAATATTTTTTCGACAGAGTTTTCCGTAAAAACATTTGATCCTGTTTCCGCCAAACAATATGTTCAAGTTTGGCGAAACAATATGGCGGAAAAAGAAAAACACAAAATTACTACCCCTAAAACAAAGAACGGATATACCCAAGTTTCTTTCCGCCCCGATTATGAAAAGTTTGGAATGGCCGGTTTGAGCAAGGAAATGCGAGAGTTGTACTACAAAAATATCATTGATACCGCGATGATTACAGGCGTAGGAATCTATTACAATGACGAGAAAGTTCCCGTAAAATCGGTAAAGGATTACGCGATGCTTTACGATGATACCGAATTTATCTCTATCACCACAAACGATTCAGACGTAGTTCTCTCCGTGAATTCGAAGCCTGACGCGTCGTTTATGCCTATTTCTTTCGTGAACGGTATCGAAACATTTCACGGTGGTGTTCACGTTGACGCATGGTGCGACGCGCTTCTTCGGCCCGTATTGGAAAAAATCAACTCTGTCGTCAAAAAAGGTTCCGCCCCCCTCGTAATGAAAGATATCCGTCCGTATTTTCGTCTATTTCTTAATTGCAAACTTGTTAATCCAGCATTTACCAGCCAAGAAAAATCGAAATTGGTTTCACCGTTGGTAAAGCCGGAAGTTGTGGCGAAACATACCAACGCCGTAATGAAATGGCCCGTTATCGAAACCATCCGTGATATTCTTAAAAGTCGAGAACTTCTTGCTCTGAAGAAAACAGAAAAAAAGAAGGGATTTGTCAAGATTGACGGCCTCGATCCGGCGAATCTTGCCGGTACAAAGAATTCGTACGAGTGTTCGTTGATTTTGTGTGAAGGAGATTCTGCAAAAACCTTTGCCGTAAAAGGAATCCAAACAGGCGTATACGCCAAGAAAGGGCGTGATTATTTCGGCATTTACCCATTGAAGGGAAAGTGTTTGAATGTACGCAATTCCAACGTAACGACGATTTCTAAGAATAAAGAAATTTGCGATGTCATCCAGGCCTTGAATCTTCGTTACGGCGTTGATTATACTGATGACGCGAATTATTCATCTCTATCGTACGGTCGAGTCATTATTCTTACGGATAGTGATGTTGACGGGTACCATATTTGCGGTCTTCTTCTAAATTTTTTTCATAAACTGTTCCCAACGTTGATGGATCGAAATCCGTCATTTATCACATGTATGCGTACGCCTATCGTTAGGGTATATCAGGGAAAGACAGATATGTCATTTTATACGCTTGAAGATTTTAAGAAGTATCAACAATCTCACCCAGGTTATCGCGGAGATGTAAAATATTTCAAGGGATTGGGTACGAATAATAACAAAGAAATTGAAACGTCGTTTGGGAAGAAAATGATCGAGTTTGTCAAAGACGAACATACAGATGACAATATGGATAAAGTTTTCCATTCCAAATTTTCAGACCAGCGTAAAAAATGGTTGGAGGAGTACGATCCGTCTATGGAAATGGAAATCGTTGGGAAACAGACGATTCAGATGTTGCCGATTTCGGATTTCCTCGACAATGAGATGATCAAGTTTTCGATCGATGATTGTAAACGAAGTATTCCCACTATGATTGATGGCCTGAAAGAGAGTCATCGCAAAATTCTGTACGCTACCATTTTGAAGAATCTTCGCCATAACGGGAAAACAATGAAAGTCGCTCAACTGGCTGGTTTTGTGGCTGAAAAAACAAATTATCACCACGGCGAACAATGTCTGTTTGATACCATTACGAAATTGGCTCATGATTTTGTAGGTAGCAACAATATCCCGCTTCTGTATCGAGATGGACAGTTTGGTTCGCGTATTCAGGGCGGAAAAGATGCAGCGAACGCTCGTTATATTTTCACAAAATTGGACGTTCTGACTCGTCTCATCTTTCGCCCAGAAGATGACGTTCTCCTCACGCATATTATGGACGATGGTGATAAAGTAGAGCCAGTGTTTTTTGTTCCGATTCTTCCGACCGTCTTGATCAATGGCTGTACCGCCGGAATTGGCACTGGATGGAGCAGTCAGGTGCCATGTTACAATCCTCTCGATCTTGTTCGGTGCGTCAAGTTGTGGATCGCAAATCGTTTGAAAGGTGATACATCACAATCACATACATTCCCTGACATTCAGCCTTGGTATCGTGGTTTTCACGGTGTGATCGAGAAAGCATCTGGGGTAAATGCTACCGGTAAATACATTACCAAAGGTATTATTTCAAAGAAAAAAGGAAAGGGTAATGTGTGTGTAGTGACCGAGCTTCCTCTTGCATTGTGGACCGATAAATTTAAGGAATCGGTAGAGGAATTGCTAGAAGCAAAACATATTCGAACATACAAAAATTATTCGACGGATGTCGATATTAATTTTGAGTTGGAAGAACTTCGAGATGGTATGGAATGCACCGTAGAAAATTTGAAATTGGTTACCCATCTCAATTGTAACAACATGGTTTTGTTTTCAGAGAAAGGAACCATTAAAAAATATGATAGTGTGCAAACCATCTTAAATGATTTTTGCGAGGTGCGCTTTCACTACTATGAATTGAGAAAGGCTCATCAGGTCAAAGATGTTGAGTACCAGTTGATGATTGTGAAAAATAAAATGAGATTTCTTCGTGAAGTCATGTCGGGCGACCTTGTCGTACAAGAAGTTGATGAAGATGTCTTGGCGAAGGAAATGACTTCGCGTGGATATGATAAGAATGATAAGGAAGAGAAGAATGATAAGAATGATAAGAATGATATCGACGAAAAAGAAGACGACAAAAAGAGTGATTTGAAATCGTATGGTTATCTCGTCAACATGAACATCCGAAGCTTTACCAAGCAAAAAGTTGAAACCCTGCAAAAAGAGATCGAACGACTTGAGACCATTTACGCTGTAATAGTGAAAACAACCCCAGCTGAGATGTGGTTGAAAGATCTAGAAGAATTTTCGACGGAATATGGACGCGTGTATAAGTGATTATCGACAAAATAAAAAATAATTTTAGTTTCAAACGAAACTAAAAAGATACATAAAGAATTTTATGATATAAAATGTTTCCGGTAGATTCGTTATCGTTTAGTCGAAAAATGAATTTTAATACGGAATCAGCTATAACTGGACCAACTGGTGAGATGGGACCGACTGGTCCAAAAGGAAAAAGAGGTGATCCATCTGGTATGACTGGTGCGACTGGTCCGACTGGTTATCAAGGTCCACCTGGACTAGGACCTACCGGACCTCCCGGTCAACAAGGTGTTGAAGGCCCTGAAGGTCAAAGAGGACCAGTTGGATACGGATGCGATGGATCAACTGGTCCAACGGGCGCCAAAGGAGATAATGGCCTAGCCGGTGACAAGGGTGACAAGGGAGACAAAGGCGACAGGGGTGACAAGGGAGACAGGGGTGATAATGGTACAAACGGTTCCAAGGGTGATAAGGGAGACAGGGGTGATAATGGTACAAACGGTTCCAAGGGTGATAAGGGAGACAGGGGTGATAATGGTACAAACGGTTCCAAGGGTGATAAGGGAGACAGGGGTGATAATGGCCCAACCGGTTCAAATGGAGACAAAGGTGACAAGGGAGACAGGGGTGATAATGGCCCAACCGGTTCAAATGGAGACAAAGGTGACAAGGGAGATAATGGTGCAAAGGGAGACAAAGGTGATAAGGGAGATAATGGTCCAGCCGGTGCAAAGGGAGAAAAAGGGGAGAAAGGGGATAAAGGGGATACCGGAGATAATGGTTCAAAGGGTGATAAGGGTGATAAGGGTGAATGTGAATGTAAAGATGAATTGGCTGAACTTCATAATCGTATAACCGCGCTTGAGACGAAGATACAAGAATTAGTTTCCAATCAACCTAAATCTAAAAAAAAGTAATAGAAAAGTAGAAAAGTAATGTAGAAAAGTAGAAAAGTAATGTAGAAAAGTAAAAAAATTAATCTTTTAATTTTTATAATAAATGTTGTGTTCGTTGTTGAAAGTCTTAAAAACCTATACTATTTTAAGTTCTTTTTACAACATACATGGCGCCGTTCACATGGGGCCTAAACAATCGGCAGTTGCTGTAAGCATGTCTTATGACAACCATCATGTTACCATCGTAAATGATAAACAATACCTTCATTGTTTTGCTCCTGTATCTGAACATGATATCAAAAATGGCAGATTTTTTTACAAGAAGAATGATGATTACGTTATCTACGATAAACATACATCCATTAAATCCATTACATCTGTTTCTTTGAATACTTTAAATGCTTTGAATAATTTGAATGAAAATGATGTTAAGAATGTTAAACAAATTGCAACATCAACTAATATGAAAAATAGATCGAACGTTAAACATTCTATAGTGAAAGGTAAGGGAAAAGTCGTATCCAGACACCCCATGAAGGGCAAGGGTAAAGGAAAAGTCGTTAGAAGAAGACATTCCAGACACGTCAGACACGCTAAAGGTAAGGGCAAGGGTAAAGGAAAAGTTGTTAGAAGAAGACATTCCAGACACGTAAGACACGCTAAAGGTAAGGGCAAGGGAAAAGTCGTTAGAAGAAGACATTCCAGACACGTAAGACACGCTAAAGGTAAGGGTAAAGGAAAAGTTGTTAGAAGAAGACATTCCAGACACGTAAGACACGCTAAAGGCAAGGGTAAGGGAAAAGTTGTTAGAAGAAGACATTCCAGACACGTAAGACACGCTAAAGGCAAGGGCAATGGAAAAGGAAAAGTTGTTAGAAGAAGACATTCCAGACACGTAAGACACGCTAAAGGTAAGGGTAAGGGAAAAGTTGTTAGAAGAAGACATTCCAGACACGTCAGACACGCTAAAGGTAAGGGTAAAGGAAAAGTTGTTAGAAGAAGACATTCCAGACACGTAAGACACGCTAAAGGTAAGGGTAAAGGAAAAGTTGTTAGAAGAAGACATTCCAGACACGTCAGACACGCTAAAGGTAAGGGCAAGGGAAAAGTCGTACGCAAACATTCTACACCGCTTAAAGGTAAGGGTAAAGTCGTATCTACGCAAGTGACAGGTAAGGTTTCTACACCACTTAAGGCTAAAGTCGTATCTACGCCAGTGAAAGGTAAGGTTTCTACACCACTTAAAGGTAAGGCTGAAAAAGTCGTAAAAGTCGTAAATGTCGTTTCGACTGGCGGTCAAACTGGTAAAGTTGTAATTAAAGCGCCAAATCGTGCAATCGCCATCGTGACTAAAGAAAAAGAAAACGTTAAGGAAAAAGAGAATGATAAAAAAGAAGTAAAAGATGATGATGATGATGATGAAGATGATCACCACCACTTTATTCACAGCCTTATTCATAACCCTGTTAATCACCCTGATCACCACGCTATTAAACATCATATTAGCCATTTACATAAATTACGCAGTAAATTCAAAGAATGGTGGAATGACGAGGAAGATGATGACGAAGATGACAAAAAGAGAATCCGACATCTTGTAAATAAAGCAAGAATGATTCAAAAACATATATCGTATAGGTTAAAAAATATATAAAAAGAAATAGAATAAAAATAAAGAAATAAAAGAAAATAAAAAGAATAAAAAAGAAAGAATAAATAGGGATGTTTGCATTTTATGTTCGCGAATATTACGATCATAAAGATCTAGTCGATTCCTATATGAAAGGCGATCGTACCGAAACTATGTATTCCACAAAAATCGCTGGTCTAACGATTGAAATGTTTATCCTATTATTGATGCTAAGTATGATTATATGGTGTGTATCTCTCTATTATATTATACGATACTGGGATCAACTTCCTACTTGGGTAAGAGTCGTATCTGTACTCGACATGATCGTAGGCACGGGTTTAATTTCCATCATTTGCATTTTTGCCGTAACCGCTCCAATTAGAGAAATTAGATAAAAAATTATAAAATTCTAAAAATTTTATAAAAATTAATCCTTAAACACGGTTCGATTCGACCATAGAGCGTGATAATCAATTCGGTTCGGGTTATTATAATAATTTTTGAGCGTTTTGGCGACCAACGGCCGACTCTGGCTATCAACCAACGCGTCAAACTCTTTATCACCCTCTCCAATTACAAAAAATGATCCAAGAATAACAAGATCTCTATTCCCTCCATAAATGCCTGGCTCAATATCTTGTAATTCTGGTTGATTGATATATCGATTGAACGCTCGCCCAAGCGTCTGGGGTCCAGTAATATCAAGCGAATTATTGTTGTATCGTCTGTTAAGAATGTTATCGATCGTCATATCAATCACAATTTTCACGATTGGATGACTTGGGGTAACTGCCATAAAAGAGTTTAACAGAGCACCCGTCGGACGATCTCTAAATACTGCAAACGTTGCGTTCGAGGGTATAAAGTCGCGCAACGGAACCATCGTAGAAGACTTGCAATCCATGTAGATGCCTCCCTCGCGATAAAGAAGAAGATACCGAAATACATCGGCTTTATACGCGCCAGGAATGACCATATCGTAGGCTTTAAGATATTCAGCCGGATAGTTCGTTTGAATGTACTCGCGACATTTCTTGTCATCGTAAAACGCATAATCGTACTCTGGATTCATATTTTTAATCGTCATGCATGTCTGATAAATATCGGTATTCATTTGATTGGTAAAATACGTCTGATGAATGATAAACGGGATTTTTTGGGTATAAGAAACGACACCTTTCTGCTTGGGATAGAACGGTTGCAGACGGTGCGAAGAATCTTTGATACGAAATTTATTCTCTTCGTAAAACGATTCGGTTAAATATTTCCCGATAATCGCGCCAATCACTACAACGCTTACAATGATGAGCACGACTGTTGCAATATTCATATTTTATATTTATAATATTTATAATATATAAATTTTTATTTTTTTGCGCTTCTACGTTTTCCTGATCTTCCTGATCGTTTCTTGCTTTTCTTAGTCTTTCTACTTTTTCTAGTCTTACTCTTTTTAGTTTTCTTACTTTTCTTAGTCTTTCTACTTTTTCTAGTCTTTCTAAACCCAAACTGCGACGCGATTTTTTGCATCTGTTGATTTATTTCTTCTTCTGTTGGATTATGGGTAGCTGTCCATGATGTCGGAGAGGATGCTCTTGGTACAAATGGCTTAGCGGCAGGATTCAAACTCATTTATTATAATTATTTATTTATTATTTTTCTTTTTTGCAGATCGGCATCTTCCGGTTGCACGGCTTCTGCGTTTTCCCTCGGCACATTTTTTAATACTTTTCTTTGGCGTACGGCATCTTCTGGTCACACGGCTTCTGCGTTTACCCTCAGCACATTTCTTCTTAATACTTTTCTTTGGCGTACGGCATCTTCCGGTCACACGGCTTCTGTGTTTTCCCTCTGCGCATTTTATACTTTTCTTTTTACTCTTTTTTGCAGTTTTCTTTTTATTTTCTTTATTTTCTTTCTTTTCTTTATTTTCTTTATTTTCTTTATTTTCTTTCTTTTCTTTTGAAAAAATGTATTGAAAAAATGAATTAAAAATAATATGCATCATTTCCGACAATTGATTGGGTGTATACATATCGGACTCAAAAAACATACTATAGATAGGCTCATTCATATCTCCCTGTCCATCCAAAGAAATACCAAATAAATCTTGAAAGTCGCGAAATTCGTAAACAACTTCACCCTTCCCCGTCGATCTCCACTCCCATACACTCGTAAAGTTAGAAGACGTAAAAAATTCTTCCCCATTCTCATCAGATGATAAAGTAGGAAGAGGATCTTTATCCATGTCATCGGCGTCTTCATACGGATCAACACAAGGAAGTTCTCTAAACAATTGGTCAGGATGATTTTCCATGGCAAAAAACATTTCGATCGATTCTTTGTCATAATGGTATAACGAATTATTAATACCAGGAATACCTGACGAGTAAAGACAGTCTTTCGTAGATAGAGAAGATTTGATCTGGCCAATAATTGTTTGAATATATTCAATATATTTGCGAAATTCTTCCGTATCCTCGGCACGATTTAACAACGACATCAACGATAGAAGTTTCGTCTGTTGAGATTTACTAAGACTAGAATACAAAGAAGAAGGATTGGTACGGGGTTTCATCCAAAATACAGTTTTAAAATAATGATGCGCTTCCTTGTTTTTCATAAATTGCAAATACCTCCCATAATAATGACATAAGTACAGAATAAAACCATAGAGCGTATTATCCTTCACCCCAACTCTCTTTGATATTTCTGTCGCGTAATCCATACGAAATTCTTCAGGATAGTATCTTTCCAATACACTAAATAATACGGGAATAGACGAGATAGGGAATGCCATTGTAAGCTGTGGTTTTCCTACAATGTCTTGATTGGTGATACCTCGGTAGCCAACCCAATTGGCGCCTTCTGGATAGGCACCAGGAATCGTTGACTGTAAATCCAAAAACAAACTATTTCCCGAAAATGCATTATCATTAGCATACCCGTCATACGCAGACAATTTATGTTTGGTACCGTCTTCCGTTTTTAATCGCTGTTTCCTTACTGAGTCCTTCAACTTTTTATCCATTTTTTTAACATTTTCATCAAAATCGGAAAGGCTAAATCCGTTGAAGACGCCAATTTGGGCTTCTAAATTATACAATCCTTTCGACTCATCTTCCGGAATACCATTTACCCAATATTTTCCATCATCGGTATTGGGGCCATGTAATTTTACATCCCATGTCTCGCTTGTTATTTTTAATTTATCTTTCTCCCATAATGTCTCTCTATTCTTACCTTTTGGGTCATGATATATTAAATTGGTTTCAAATTCTACACCCCAAGTAAATGACATCTTTATTTTATAAAATTTTTATAAAATTATTCTTAGTTATTCTCAGTTATTCTCAGTTATTCTGAAATCACATTATTCCATATTATTTTTTTGTATTGATCAATCACATATTGGTGACGCTGAATATTATGATTTTCTTTATTCGCTATATTGTCTATATCACTTATATCATATTTTCGATAAATATTGTTACATTCTTGTCGTTTTTTAAGAATACACTCAATTTTTGATAGAATATCATTCTTTACATCTTTATAATTAACATTAAAATAATAAGAAAGATCGTCATATTTGGCAATCGGTTCCCCACAATCATGGCACGTTCGAAGGTAGGACGCGATCGACTTAAAAAGATCATCCTCCATTTTTTTATATTCATGCGTAAGTAAAGTGGCCTCTTTTTGATCCTCATCCGACATTTCTAGATGAAGAAGATAGGAATGTCCTGTAAACCCCTCACTGTCTTCGTCCTCCATACTCAACCCATGATATTGTAACAATCCCACCATCTCTTTTTGTATTCCACCATATTTCTCTAGATACTTCATAAAATGATGAAGAGTGGTGTGCGACGGATCATCTCTTTTACCCTGGCGAATTAAGGCATTAAAAAATGGATATTCAGCAAGAATTCGAAACATCCACATCGTAGGGCGATAAAGCTTTCTAAATTTATAAACATTTTTTGACAAATAATAGACATACCACTGAGCGTACGTATACCCATCCTCGTTATACGTATTGTAAAAGGACGGATTTTTGGGGATGTTGTAATGCACCGAAATATATTCGGAAAGTGCCTCTTTCATCGAGTGGTAGGTAAGATGCGAATACGGATAAAATCCCCATAAATTCCCTGTATCGGAAGACGGAACATTATATTTGTATTCGCACGAACTACATAGGATTTTTTTAGGTTGAGGAGGAGATGAAGGAGATGACATTATAATTATATTTTTACGTTACTTTATATCTTATTTATGACTTAAAACAATAACATAAGATATAAGATATAAGAATCTATAAAAGATGTCAAAATCCCCCACGATTGTCGAAACAAAATCGGTCGAAACGACCGACGACGTATCATGCCATTCCTTGACATCGTCAGAACCATCAAATAATACCATTACCATTACGATCGACGTTCGCGAACACGACTTAATCAAATTGGCAGAAAAAATCGAAAAAAATGAAAAAATCGAGGTGAAAACAGCTCAACTCCCCATCGGCGATATCCTCATTCAACACGGCGACCAAACCCTCGTCTTTGAACGTAAAACGATCGCCGATTTGTCCGCCAGTATCAAAGACGGCCGGTACTCGGAACAACGCCAACGTCTCAAAAGCACCTATCCCTTCCATCGCGTAACACTACTCATCGAAGGAAACACAGGGATGCTACGTACACAACCCATGACAGCGCGTATCTCATCAAAAACCATCCTATCGGCACTAATCAGTGCACAATATCGAGACGGTTTTCACGTGTACCACACATCTACACACGCTGACACGCTATGGTATCTTCTCCAAATCGCCGAAAGGATGGGAGAAAAGACACACCTAGAGACCGAATGTAAAGAGGAATACGGCGCATCTCTTCGGGTCAAGACACAAAAACGCGAGAATGTGACGCCTGGGCTATGCTATCTTCTCCAATTGTCACAATTGCCCGGAATATCAATGACAACGGCTACAGAAATCGCCAAAACGTACCCGACGATGCGGGCGCTTCTGAGCGCTTTGACCGAAAAGGGCGTAAAGGCATTCTCCGAGATCGATGGAATGGGACCCAAACGGGCAAAGTTGTTTTGCGAGTATTTCGGATAAATTTTTATTTATAAAAAAATA
>Ga0214919_10009326_pt1 | contig 12682 bp, 2 predicted proteins | sample LL1503_MetaG_FD_177994 | JGI IMG/M metagenome (GOLD analysis project Ga0214919, IMG submission 177994) | Freshwater microbial communities from Lake Lanier, Atlanta, Georgia, United States - LL-1503 | ecosystem: Environmental > Aquatic > Freshwater > Lake | place: USA: Georgia | collected 2015-03-15
GTATTTAATGGCTTGCAAACTTATAATACTACAAATGGGTTGAACCTTGTAACTAGTGCAAATGGCGACATTACTATTAATGGTGCCATTACCATGGTTAAGCCATTAGATACATTTCCCATAATGGCAACCGCCTCTGCGCTTGTAAATGCTGGAAATATTACAAAAATTTCTGTAATTAATTCTGGTGCTGCATATTCACTTGTTCCTGCTGTATTGATTTCCGCACCTAGTATTGGCGGAACGCAAGCAACTGCTACAGCAGTATTAGGAACAGGTGCAACAGCAGGCCAGGTTGTTGATTTTACCATTACCAATCCTGGTACTGGTTACATTTCTTCCCCAGAAGTTATAATTGCGCCTCCTTGCGCTATCCTAAATTTTGTACATTCCGGTGCATTAAACATTAATGCAAGTATTACTAATGGTGAATTTTTTGAGAAGGCCGTTGGTCCAAATTCAATTGTCAATATTGGTGATACTGCCTCAGTTAGTATTTATTCTGATAGGGGCATTACTTTTAACTGTCCAGTATTTCTTAAAACAAATGTAAGCCTTGAAGCCACCAATGATAGTAGTATTACATTTGGTAGCACTTTAGATGGCCCTGGTTCTCTTTCCATAAATTGCACTGGCAATCTGGTTTTTACGGGCAAAGTTGGCAGTTCCACAAGCGTTGGTTTGATTAGCACAAGATTAGTTGGATTGCTTAATCAACTATGACTTTTAGTGATACTCTTAATGTTGGGTCAGTTAATGCAATGATTCAAGGCAATGTTTCGATATTGCAGGATCAAGTTTATTCCGGTTCTGGTTTAAGTCTTGTGAATCTTATTGCTAATTCAACAATCGGCCTCGGTAATATTTCAAGCAACGCTTCCAATGCCTCTAATGTTTCTATTAGCAATGCTGGAACCCTGAATCTTACTGGTGATATTATAATCGGTGGTAATTTTAGCCAAGCAGCTATTCTTGCGAGTATTACTTTAACCAATAGTGGTTCAAACTATACTTCTTATCCTGATGTTACTATTATTTCTAACCCTGCCATAGGTTCAGGGGCTTTTGCTAAAGCGTCACTTGGTATATCATCTCTTGTTTTTAATTCCCCCGCCACTGGGCAAGCAATATTAGGCACTGGGGCAAATAGTGGAACTTTGAGTTCTATTGTACCTTTATCCCATGGTTCAGGTTATATTACACCGCCTGCTGTAACCATTTCTGGTGGTGGGGGAACCGGGGCAATTTATAATGCGAATTTAGGTTCTGGAGACCAAGCAGGTCAGGTTGTGAGTTACACCAAAGTTAACGGTGGCTCCGGTTATTTAACTGCGCCGACGATTACGGTTGACCTTCCTCCAAAGTCTGGAATAGGTTCAGGTTATGCGCTCGGTGATTTGGTAACTCTTCAAGGTGATGGTTCTACTATACTTACATCGGCTTATGCCGCTACTGCTAAAGTGACAGGTATTATTCCATTGGATGTTTCACCTGAGGGAAATTCGATTGGTTCCATTTTGAGTTTAGCTCTTTTAAATCCTGGAAATTATGATTATTTAAGTAGTCCAAGTGGGTTGATTGGTTTGACAGCTGTTCCTATAACTGGTTCAGGATCTGATGCAAAACTTGATGCTACAGGTTTTGTTAATGCTGTAGAGCTTTTTTCCTCAGGATTGGGTTATGTAAGTACGCCAATGGTTTCTTTTTCTGGTGGTAATGGTTCAGGTGCGGCCGCTTTTGCAAGCTTGATTACTCCGATAGGTGATGTCTTTTCTGGCAAGATATTAGGGACTTCGGCTATAAAAATTCAGACTGGGTTTGCAAGTAGTATTACTTTTACTACTAAGTTGAATCTTAACCAAGAGTTGTTATTAGATAGCAGTACTTCTTCCGTGTCCAATATCACCTTGGGTGGTGTTGAAGGTAAAAATTCTTCTACTGTCCAAAATCTCACTCTAATTGCAGGTGGTTCGCTTCAATTTAATGGAACCTTAGGAGGTATGTTTCCCATTGGTGCAATTGATGCTTCATTAAACCCTGTTGGTTCGGTAAGCGCGACTAGCAATTGCTTAGGAATTAATGCAAATTCGTTTAAGTTTGTGTCTTCCGGAAATGTCAATTTAACCTGTCCACAAGTTTATATGGGTTCACTTGCTTCGGATAAATCTTCATTTTTTGGTTTGGATCTTACGAATACAACGACTAATTCTACTGTGAATCTGGGTAAAATTGATACTATTCAAGCTCAACAGGTTCAATCGGTTATAGTGTCTAATGGTGGTAGTCGTTACACTTCGATACCAACGGTTACTATTTCTGCGCCTACTTCTCCTAGTGGAACCCAGGCTACCGCAGTAGCTTCGATTTTAAATGGTGTCGTTACTTCCATTATTGTTACTAATTTTGGATCAGGGTATACGGCGACTCCTTCCATAACTATCACACCTGCTGCTGGTGATGTTACCGGTTCCGGCGCTTCTGCGGTTGGAGTGCTTGCTAAAAACTCGATTCTAATTAATAATGCAGGGGCCGTAATTTTTACGGGCGATATTAATGCTCATGGTGATTTTATTCAGGATGGGATTGGATCTATTACTTTCGGTGATAGTTCTATGGTTAGCTCTATTGGTGCAACTGCTACTGCTTTATTGAGTAATGGTACTGTTGGATCTTTGGTCAGTAATGTTGTTGGGGTAGGTTATAATTCGGTACCAGATGTTACCGTTTCGGCCCCTTATTTATACCAAGCCACTGCTGTAGCTGAATTATTTGGAGCAACCGTTTCTTTTATTAGACCCGTTTTTACAAGCAATTTTTATAATTTTGCACCTATTGTAACCATTGAAGCGCCGTCTGGGCCTGGTATTCGTGCTACCGCTATTGCCGTCTTAGGTACAGGGGCTCAAGTGGGGCAGGTTGTTAGTTATACTGTTACTAATGTTGGATCTGGGTATTTAACCATCCCTAAAGTCATAATTGCTCCTGCGAGTGTTACAGCAACAGCAACAGCAATATTAGGGTCCTCTGGCGTTTTAAAAAGTTCGGTTGTTGGATATTCCATTACAAATCCTGGAGTTGGTTATATACCACCTGTTACTATATCTGGCGGTGGTGGCTCCGGGGCCAAGGCAATACCAATATTAGGTACGGGTGTAACTGCAGGTCAAGTAATTGGTTACACTATGATTGATGTTGGTTCTGGCTACACTTCTTCACCTACTGTTTCTATTGCCCCGCCTCTTAATGGGGGAACTCAAGCAACCGGAACTGCTGTATTTGGAACAGGGTTAACCGCAGGAAAAATAATTGGTTTAACTGTAACGAATCCTGGGTTTGGCTATGTCCCAACTGTTATTGTAGAGAGCCCTATAATTAAATTGAGCACTTCAGGGGGGGATGTTTCTTTTAAAGCGGGCATTAGTCTTGTAAAAGATATGCAAATTGATTCTTCAAATAATATTTCCCAATCTGGTAATATTTCTTTTAGTAGTTCTATTAATTCAATAGCCAACAATGATCTCACACTGACTTCTGGCCCTTCTGCACAAGAATTGCTCAGCGGAGATATCGTTTTGAAAGCGTCATTGGGTATTAATTCTATGGGGAATATTCTTGTTAATAACCCAGATGATTTTTCAATTTTAGGAAATGTTCTTTCAAATTCGTTAGTTATAAATGGTGCTAAAGGTTCTGTCACATTTTCTGGGAGTCTTAATACTCAAGGTATTACTAAAGTTGGAACGGATTTTGTAAGTCTTAGTATTGAAACTACTCAAGTTTCAGGATTTATTTTATTTCAACAACCTATTACCGCTGCAGGAAATGTTGTAATTAATAATTCTGGTTCTTTTATAACTTCAATAAATGGGGATCTGATAAGTTCTGGGAGTTTTATTCAGATGGGAAACGGAAGTTCTTTTCTATCTGGTGATATAACAACTACAAAAGGCGGCATATCTTTTGTTCAACCTGCTAATTTTACAGGAAAACCTTTCTTTAATGCTAGGAATAATAGTTCAAGCACAAGTGTTGCAGATATTACTTTTTTAAACGATGTAAATGGTGCAGGGGGTGTTTCTCTTGAAGCCACTGGGAAAATTCTTTTTAAAGAAAATATCGGGCTTTTGAACCCCTTGTCAACCATTGAAATTGTAAATGCAGGGTCTGTGGAATTTAATAGTCTTCCAACTCAAACCCTTAATGTTAATAAGATTCTATTAACTAATACAAAGGGTACAGTAACTTTTTTTGGCAATTCTAATATCAGTGATACATTGACTACCGTTAGTAATGCTTACAATGTTGAGTTCAGATCTGACGTTACGGTGGGATCAAATGCTAATATCCTCAATAATGGCAATATTACATTTTTGGGTAATACAACTTTTTTGGGGTCGGCTTTCTTTAATAATTCTGGATTTTTGAATTTAGGGGGCAGCAAGTTTAGTGCTGTTGGCTCTCTTAATGTTCAATCTAAAATAAATCTTTTTAGCAATCTTGATCTTTATCTCGGGTCCGCAAGTAATACTTTTGGCGGCGCTGTTTCTTCATTATCCGGAATATCCCTATATCTAAATAACGGAAGTACTCTTGTACTTACTGCGAATTCACCCCAATTCTCTGGTTCAATAGTGCTCAAAGGAAATTCTTCTTCTGTCTCAACTTTGCAAGTAAATGGTTCTTATTCAAAAGCTACAATTTTTTTAAGTGGTGGTAAACTTATTGGTACCGGCACGGTTAAAGAAGTTCAGAATGTTTTAGGAGGCACATTTAGTCCTGGGTCTCCAGCAGGAACTTTTACCATAGTAAGTAATTTAACTTTTTCATCAACTAACATTTTTTCAACTCAGATCAACGGTGCGACTGTTGGTTCTTTTGGTCAACTTAGCGTTGCTGGATTAGTTAGCCTAAATAGTGCAAGTCTAAATATTCCGGCAGCTTTTAATCTTTCTGTTGGTCAGAAACTTATGATTATTAATAATGGGGCCTCCAGTTCTATTAGTGGTCAGTTTCAGGGTTTAGTTGAAGGGGCGTCTATTACTGTGGGTGCAGTAACTTTTAGCATTAGTTATAAAGGTGGCACTGGTAATGATGTAGTTCTAACCGTAACTAATGTGGTTATTCCTCCCCCACCCCCGACTTACTATGCGATTGGAGTTGATTATGGTGGCGGATCTGTTGTTCAAATTAACTATGCCAATGGCACTAATCTTTCTTTCTTTGCTTATAGCCCTTCCTATACCGGCGGGGTTCGGGTTGCGTTGGGTGATGTAAACGGCGATGGTTATAATGATTTGATTACTGGAACAGGGGTGGGTGGTGGCCCTCATATTAAGGTATTTAATTTAATATCAGGGCGACCAGTAGAAATGGCAAGTTTCTTTGCATTCGAACCAAATTTTATGGGTGGGGTATATGTAGCTTCAGGTGATATAAATGGTGATGGATTTGACGATATTATCATTGGCGCAGGAGCAGGGGGTGGCCCAAGAGTTAAGGTGATAAGAGGCGGTTCTGGTTATTCCATGAATTCCGCTGTTCCTCTTATGGATATTTTTGCTTTTGATCCTAGTTTTACTGGTGGTGTTAGGGTTGCTGCAGGGAATCGTGACAATGTCGCTGGAGAAGAAGTAATCACGGCTGCAGGTTATGGTGGCGGGCCTAATATTAGATCATTTAGTGCAGTAGGTCAGGTAATTGATAATTTCTTCGCTTTTAACACTAATATCAACACTGGAATTTTTGTTGGTGCTGGTTATGTAGATGGTGATGGTATTGCAGATATCATTGCGGGCACTGGATTTGGTACTCCAACTCAAATTGCGGCTTTCTATTCCAATGGGGCTAGGCCAGTTGCAGTGCCGTTTACTAGTGGTTTTATGGGTGGTGCTACTGTCGGGGTTGCATTAAATTCTTCTGGACAACAGGTTTTTGCAGCAGCTACCGGGCCGGGCGGATCTCCTGTGGTTTGTCTTTTGAATAACTCCCTGGCCACCGTCGATTCATTCTTTGCGATCAATCCGTTGTTTAGTGGCGGATTGTTTTTGAATACTTCACTTTAATCAAAATTGTAAGTTTTTTAAGTTAGTTCCCTTTAAATCTTAATTTAAAAGGCTTCTATCTTTTCTTTCTGTTTTTTCAAATGCATTGTTTTTAAAGTTTTTAGCAATTTTTTTGATTAAATCCAGAAATTGATTTTATTTCCCGCTCCAAACTTCTCATAGATTTTGCCCTAAGTGTTTTTAGGGTGTAAATGATTATTGAGTACTTATGTGATTGAACACAGCCATTACATGATCTTTTGATTATGAAATGAAGGGTACCAAGAAAAAGTCTTCCAAGGTTAGGAAGCTTAAGGATTAAAGGAGTTTGATATGTTAAAACCTTGGCTGAAATCTTTTAAAAATATATTCAAAAATAACGGTACCGATAAGTTTCTTAAAAAATCACAAAATCATCGAGCTTTGCTTGAATTACTTAGTCTTGAAGAAAGATTAAATTTATCTACTGTTTTTGTGAGTTACGATGTAACTTCCGGGATTTTGACATTAGATTCTAAAAATGATGCTTTGGGAGCTAATTCATCTTACGCAGCTTTTCAGTCTACAGGTTCGGAAGATAATATTCTCAATTTTAATGCTACAGTAGGTAATTCGGAAACATTTTTTCAAAGTGTTTCGCCTTTAGTTTTTGTAACCCCCCTTTCCTCTGGTTCTCAGTCGGTTCAAGTAGATACCAGAAACCTTGCAGGTTTTAGTAAAATTGTTTTCCAAGGTTCTGAAGGTAATAATAATCTTGTTCTTGGCAGCATCGATGGTAATGTCATTGGTGATACTGCTTCTGCTAATTTTGATTTCGAAGTTGATGTTCTTTCTTTCTTGGGTGGATCTTCTGGTGGAATAGATTCTCTCCAAATTAATGGCATTATTAATCTTAAAGGAAACGGTGCTTTTACCACAGACTCAAAAAGTACATCTCTTCTTAATGCCAATTTAGAAAGTTTGAATTTTGGTTCTTCTGCATCTATTTTGTCCATTGGGTCAGGTGATGTTCGCTTGGTTGCAGATGGCGACCAATCCTCAAATATTGTTATGGATCTTGGCTCGTTCATTGATATTGGTTCCGGTTCTGTTTATTTAAGATCCGGCGATACGGGTAATATTTTTCTTAATGGCAATGCAATAACTACAATTGGGGGTTCGGTTGACTTAGCCACTAATGTTGTTTTGCAGTCTTCAACTTCAATAAGTACCGGGTTGGGAGATTCAAGTTCAAATATTGATTTTAGAAGGAATATTCAGGGTGTAATTGGTTCAGGGCAAGATCTTAATCTTGATACTACTGGAACTATTACAATTTCTGGTGATGCTGGTAACATCAATTTACCTTTAGGTGCTATTCGGGTTAAATCGGATGGGTCTAATGGGGTTAGCATTCAAGATTTATATGCTAAGTCTCTTAATTCTCTAACTTTTGGTGCATTCCAGAGTAACGGTGTTATTAATTTAAATTACATTGATGGATTGAGTATTACGACGACTGATGCTTCTCTTGGCACCGTTACTCTCGGGTCAAGTTTACTTAAAGGTTCTTCCATTATTACTTCAGGTAACGGGATTTTAAGCTTAAATAATGCAGGATTATTGCAAATATATGGGGGTTTATCTCTTGATGGGGCATTTAGCCAATCTGGTCCTGGGCTGGTTTCTCTTGGTTCTTCAAGTAACAATATTTTTTCGATTACCACTACTTCAGATGCCATTAGTTTTAATTCTCCGATTACTTTTCATCAGGCACAAAATTTTTCTTCCAATTCCTCAGGTGTTTTAGGAGAAGGGTCTAATATAAGTTTTGATTCTACTGTTGATGGTTTTTTTCCTTTAACTTTAGTTGCTGGAACAGGAAATATTACTTTTTCAAATAAAATCGGGTCTACTACTCCTCTTAGTTCTATCCTTGTTTCAAATGTAAATAAGTTTAATGCTGTTAGAAGTATTAATGCAGAATCTCTTACTATAACAGTAGCTAATAATTCTGTTTCTTTTAGTAAAGTGCAAGGTGATTTTGATGTTTATACTAATAAAACCGGATTATCAATTTCCACTAGTGGTACCGCCCAAAGTCAGGTTAATTTTTATAATCCTGTTAAGTGTTTAAATGATGCAATTATTAATATTAATAGCTTGGGTTTTCTTAATTTGTATTCTGGCGCTAACCTTTCTGTTGAAACTGGGTCCATGGTATTGGGAGGTTCTGCAGGCGGGGGTATAAATCTTTATTCAAATATTTCTTCTACAAGCAGCGTTGGGACTGGAAGTATCACCTTTGCTAACCCTGTTACCCTTTTGGCTGATGTCACTGTTTCTACCACTGATGGTAGTGTTTTGTTTGCAAATACTATTAACAGTAATCCCTCTGCAACTCTCAGAAGCCTTACTCTTGACGATACTCTCAATCAGGGTAATTTTTCGTTTGCTAAGTCTGTAGGCTTAACCTCGCCCCTAAATGTAATTACAGTTAAATCGTCTGCGGGGGTTTTATTTGCTTCTACAGTCATTGCTAATTCTATTATTATCGAAGATAGTAAAAACACTATTGATTTTAAAGGTAATTTAACACTTTCTGGGTCATTGCAAACTCAGGTTGGGGTTGGGGCTGATATTTATAATTTAACTTTGTCTGGTCCTATCAATCAAATTGGTGGATCAGGGATTTTTGCTAATACTGGACTTATTACTTTAGGTAATTCAAATTCTTCTACTTTCTTATTTAATGGCGGAATTTCAGAATCGGGTGGTGGCGGAGTAGTTGCCCAGGGTAGTTTTGTTACAAGTGGTGCTGTTTCTTTTGCAAGCAATTTTAAGGTTAACGGTAATAATGTGGGTATTGTTACTTTGGATCTTGGATCGGATAGTATCTTTAATGGCCTTGTTGATGTTCAAGCAAGTGAAAGAATCAATAAAAATGGGATTGGTACTCTTAGGTTAATTACTAATACGGGTTCTATATTTAAGGGAACCATGGTTGTTAACCAAGGAACTGCGATTTTCTCTGATAATTTTTCAAGTATGGACAAGCTTACCATTTCCGGCGGAACTGTTTCGGGTGCCGGTAGCGTGGGTAATGTTTACGGTTTGGCAGGGACTGTTGATCCTGGCGATAGCGTTGGAACTCTTACCACCGGTAACTTTTCTTTGAATGCTTTAATGACGCTTTCGCTAAAAGTCGGAACTACTTCAAACGGTGTTAATGATAAGGTTTTAGTTAATGGCACAGTTTCACTTAATAATGCTACCCTTTCTGTTACTACGGGTAATTTTATTACTCTTGGAACTACCTACACAATCATTCAAAATGATGGCACCGATGTTGTTTCTGGTACATTTATAAACCTTCCTGAAGGATCTAGTTATACTTCTGGAAATATCACCTTTACCGTTTCTTATAAAGGTGGGTCAGGAAATGATGTAACCCTTAAAGTTATTAATATCATTACTATTTTGCCCCCAACCCCTGTCAATGTTCCAGGTATTAAACAAACTTTTGCTACTGGTATTGATGCAGGCGGTGGCCCTTTAGTTACGGTTAATTATGCTGATGGTCATACCAGTTCTTTCTTCGCATATGATCAGAATTTCAGGGGTGGCGTTCGTGTCGCTATGGGCGATATCAATGGCGATGGGAATGTGGATCTAATTACTGCTCCCGGTGTTGGTGGCGGCCCGAATATTAAGATATTTAATTTAGTAAGCGGTACTCCGATTCAAGTTGCTGATTTCTTTGTTTTTGAAGCTGCGTTCTTTGGTGGTTTATACATTGCTGTGGGCAATTTGAATAACGATGGGTTTGGTGATATTATCGTAGGTGCAGGCCCTGGTGGCGGCCCTAGAGTTAGTGCTTATGCTGGAAGCCAAAATTTTTCAATTAATGGCAATACGGTTATGACCACTTTCTTTGCCTATGCCCCCGAATTTGCCGGTGGCATTACGGTAGCTGCCGCTGATCGCACTGGTGATGGTTTAGATGAAATCGTAACAGGTGCAGGGTTTGGTGGCGGCCCTAATGTTACCGTATTTCAGCTTCAACAAACTCCCCAGGGTGCATTCAACCCTATTGTTTTTCAAAACTTCTTTGCATTCGACCCCCTCTTTACCGGTGGCATTTATGTTGCAGGGGGAAGTTTTACAACTAATTCTTCGAATTATGATGACATTTTCGTAGGTACGGGACCGGGTACTAAAGCTACCGTAGCAGTTGCTTTTGGTACGGGCGGATTTTATTACTTAAATCCTTTTGGTAATTTTACTGGCGGGGTAAGGGTGGGGATCTCTTCCAGCACTATTAAGGGAACTACCCCAAATTACCTAATGGCTGCTGCAGGCCCTGGTGGTGGCCCTCAAGTAAACCTGTATAACACGAATTTTAATCAGGTAGACTCATTTTTTGCTACAAATCCTAATATTACTTTTGGTCTTTTTGCTAACTCTACGATACTTTAATCAAAATTAACATTTTTAGGCTGTACCAGTTTTTCTGGTGCAGCCTTTAATGATTTTATCACCTTTTTATTGCATTCCTTTTAATCCTTTGCACAACTAAATTTTAACTTTCAGCTAAGGTTAAATCCCTAACAAACAAAATTGTATGAGTCGATTTATTGAGTACGGCATGGTCTTAAAGGACACAAGATAAGATTTTCGTACGAAACGAAGTCTGGTAGCCGCTAAGAGATCAGGAGATCACACGATGAAGCCTCTTTGGATGAAGAAATTAGTTAAGACTATCTTTGGCTCTGTTATTAAAAATAGAAATAAGCCAACTGCTTTAAGAACTCTTCAAATAGAACCTCTTGAAATTAGGTTAACCCCAACAGTTGTTTCAAATGTTTGTGGCACGCTATTTGTTACAGGAACAAGTGGTGTTGATAATACTTTTATTTGGCTTAATGGTAATGTCCTTAATATTGCTGAACCAAGTGCTTTAGGGCGTAATTTAACGGGAAATGCTTTTAATTCAGCTTCTAATCGTTCGCCTGCCGTAATTGGTGCAAATAATGTTTTATATGATCAACTAACCATTAATTTAGCAAATCCAGATGCTGCTGATATTTTTAATAATTTAACCGTCGAAATGGGAGGTGGCAATGATGTTTTAAGCATAGGCTTTAATCCTATTAGTGGTTTTGCTACCACCGGCCTTGATTTTACAACCCTTGCTCCTATTCTTACAAGCACATCCGTAATTGTTAATTTAAATGGCGATTCTTTTACTCAAACAATCCCTGCGCTTTCCGGAATTAATACTTTATATGCTGGCGGTATAGTTTCTTCTTATAACTCAGATTTAAATATTATTAATTTTAGTACCATTGATAATGGTGATATTGGAGATAATCTTCTCACTTTAAGGGCGTCTCAAGGGTCTTTGCTTATTACAGATCCAAATCTCTTTTTGCTACCTAGTGGTAGCGTGAACAGCAGTGTAACTGGCACAATTACATTAAATAATCGGTTAATCGATCCAGTACCTTTACAAGGAGGCAATAGCCCTATTAATATAGAGGCTTCTGGTGATGGAAATAGGATTGTTATTAATAATCCATTAGATAATAGCTCAGGTAAATTGACTCTGCGGGCTCAAAACCTAATTGATAAGGTATTAATTAAATCGATTGCAGCTAATAGTTCATTGTATCCACTTGCTGTTTCAATAACGGGAGGTACCTTTTTTAATGCTACTGGGGGGCTTGATCTAGAAATACAAACCCAAGGCGATGTTTATTTTGAGGGGTCTCTTGATGTTAATAAATTGGATATATTAGATACTAATAATTTTACCGCAAATGGGGATGTTACTGCTGATTATGGGATAAATATTACTAGTAATACAAATAAAAATTCAACAGTTATAGCTTTTAATAAAAATGTTAATACCAAAAATGATTTTACAATTAATAATTTAGGAAACGCAACTCAGCCTGGCGCTCAACTTTATATAAACAAAAACGCTTTAGATCTGGGTACTACTGGGTTAGTCTTTAATGTTCAATGTAATTTTAACGCTAATATTCCTACAACTGCCAATGCAATCCCATTAGTTGTTGGTGGTGTAGTTACTGCAATTACAGTTATAAATCCCGGAACTGGCTATACAATTGCCCCTTCAGTGCAGCTTGTCGGAGGCGGGGGTAGCGGGGCCGTGGCTATTGCCACCATCAACAACAGTGGCGGTATCAATTCCATTACGGTTTCCTCTGGCGGAACGGGTTATACTTCTGACCCAACAGTAACGATTGCCCCCCCTGATGCAGGTAAATACGATGTAAGTATTCTGGGCCAGAATGTTACCATTGGGGAAGATGTAAATATTAATAATTTAGGTGCTTTCACCTTGGGCACTAATTCTAATACCCAGTACTCAACTGCAACTGGCGCTTCAGTTTTAGGTACAGGAATTGTTTCATCGGTTGCTACGGATAGTGTTGTTAGTAATATTACTGAAACTGTCACTGGTACTGGTTATACTTCCGACCCTACGGTCACAATTACCGGCGGTGGCGGTTCGGGTGCAACTGCGATTGCAACTCTCCAACCGACTGGAATTATTACATATAGGGTCACCTCTGGAGGATCGGGCTATACATCGAAGCCCACGGTATTTATATCCGGCGGTGGCGGTTCTG
>Ga0214919_10009327_pt1 | contig 12681 bp, 13 predicted proteins | sample LL1503_MetaG_FD_177994 | JGI IMG/M metagenome (GOLD analysis project Ga0214919, IMG submission 177994) | Freshwater microbial communities from Lake Lanier, Atlanta, Georgia, United States - LL-1503 | ecosystem: Environmental > Aquatic > Freshwater > Lake | place: USA: Georgia | collected...
CTGAAAACTATTCTATCGTTTGCTTGATACCAACCTCCACCATTAATGATTTGAATTGGTGCAAGTATACCAAGCGGTGCAATATCAGAACGTAAGGCTGAATAAACATCAAATTCATCTTCAGTTTTTATAGTAGATATAACTTCTACTTCAGGCACAGTAGAAATGCCGCCGCCACCATTGTCAACAATCATACTGAATATTGAACTTGTCTCTAGTGAACCAAAAGAAAGTGCATCAATCAATCTTGTGTTTGCATTTGCACTTGCCATGTTTGCAAAAAAGAAATTACTATTGCTAATTAAAACATTACTTTTGAATCCAATAACATCAGTTGTAATGTAACCAACATTTGCTCTTGCATTACCAGGTGAAGATGCTGTTGTTATAACTGCACCACTAGCCAAAGCATTAGATGATTGTACTGTTGCGGTAAGACTGACAACAGCCTGTGCATTTACAGAAGGTACATATTTAATACCTGTAATTGAACCGTTTGCACTAACACTAGTAACATAAGCAAAGGCCGCATTAGCATAATTCACTCTGTCATTTATTCTATAACCTGAACCGCCATTAACAATAGTGTAAGATGGTGGTAAGAAATTAGACAAAGCATATACGTTTGCTCTAGCACCTCCACCACCAATCACTGTAACAACGGTGTTTGGTTTTAAAGTATAACCGAAACCACCATTAACAACATTGATACGTTGTAAAGAACCTTTCGTTGTTTCAGAAACAATAGCAGATGCACCAACACCAGTAGTGTCATCATCCATGCCATCATAGACAACGACAGGATCACCTGGTTGGTATAAAGAACCACGTTTAACGGAGTTTATTTTAATTTGACTGATTTGACCTACAATTTTTGCTGTAAGTATTTGACCGTTAAATAACACATCTTGGTTGTTTGAGTCAACTATCTTAACAAATTCTCCAGACTCGAACAGACGTTCAATATCTGAGATAAAGATTTCAGTTTTATCACCAACCAATACTGCGGCTTCAATCGTGGCAATAGACTTTGATTCTAAACCAAACACTCTTAGGTTTTTGGTGTTTAAAAAATTATTGTTACTTGATGCAAGTTTTAAACTCTTTGAAACATACCATGTACCAGCTGATGCTTTGAATACGGCTTCTTTGGTATTAAATACTTCAAAATCGGAATTGAAAAGAACACGAAAAAGAAACTCATACGATGCCGGTGTACCTTTGGTTTTATATAACTGTCTGGCAACTTTAACCGTTTCTTCTTTGCTTAATAGAGTATCTTTTGGAAAGAAAGGTAAAAAATCATTCGTAAAGTAATCTAAAAATTCTTCTGTTGTTGTATCAATATCTTTATATGATAACAAATTCTGAGTTCTTTCCGATACCTTTCCCGTTTCTTCCATCCATTCATAGTATGCCTTAATGAATGTGTGAAAGTTTATATATTGGTCATTGTCACGAATGTGCTCAGGTAACTGGTCTTTAACCAGTAAAGAGGTTAGTTGGCCGTTTTCTATCATGTTGTTTTAGCTGTTACATTAACAATGATTGATTGTGGATCATATTCATCAAGCGTTATGATTCTATTATAAGATGATGAAATGATAGTTGATGTTGGTGTTACTGTCATCGTCAATTGTCCCAATTCATTATCAACTATAATTGGTGCAAAGGCATTTAATGTAATAATGCCTGATTTATAATCAACCGTGCCAATGTTTCCATCAAATACGGTCTTCACATTTAATGTATCATTAAAATAAGTTCTTAATGTACCAAATTTACCTTCAAGTGCCACTGTTGCTGCACCTAATGTTCCCGTTGTATCATTTGATTTGTTTGTGATTGTTACTATTGCTGAAGTATACCCCACACCTTTTGTTAAAACATTTATTTGTTTGATAATACCATTGACCACCACAGCTTCTGCCGTTGCGCCACTACCATCACCTAAAACTGTGACTGTAGGAGGATACTCATATCCAAAACCAGGATTTGTAACTGTGATTGATTCTACACCGCCTGTAGAAGAAGGCACTTCTTCAATGTTAAGGCCTTGAATTGTTTGAGCCAAGTTTAACGGGTTTCTATAAACAACTGTTGGTGTACTTAAAATACCACTTAAAAACATACCTTTTTTCAGTTCTGTACCATAATAAAGTTTGTATGTTGTTGGTGTACTTAGATTTGGAAAGAATTTTTTCTGTAGTTTAATAGAAATTTCATTTGTAATAATAGATGCATCGGCCGCATTAATTCTATTGTTAAAATCTGATGCTTTAAAAGTGGAATTAAATGTGTTTAATGTTGATAATGAATAAGAATATATTACACTTCTAACAGCCGCTTTGATTTGTGTTGCTGATGCGGTAGTTTTCTTAGGATCATACAATACGTTTGCTGTAATTTGAACGTAAGTATAATCCGGATCAACAATTGTTGGTTCAACTGTCATTATTGAAATTGGTTTCAATACATCTTTGATGAGTTTTGCTTTTTGATTTTGTGTTATCGTGTAACCACCAGTTGGTTTCATACAAACAAATACACGACCATAAACAGGAGGATCGTTCTGTTGGCCACCCCAAACGTTTACTGCATCAAATGAATAACCTAATTGATTTTGTTGAATTGCTGTAATGTAATCATCTTTGGTGACGGCACGATTTTGTGCGGCATATGATTTTGGTGCTTGTAATTTAATAGAATCAATTGTTTCTCTTGATGAACCTTGTGATGCTGAAGTGATAGGTGTAACAACTGTGTTACTATAACCAGCAATAGTGTTCATTATTACGAAATTGTTTGCGCCAGCACCACTTAAACCTTGAGTGGTAACATAAGAAACTTTAACAATATTACCATTCTTCAATGCTTTACCTAATATTCCATTACCAAAATATATTTCAAAGTAACCGTTCAAACCTTCTTGTAAGAAGTATACCGCAGAACTATTATTCAATGTTAAATAATCAGATGCTGGACTAAATGTTGTTAGGTAATTGTTCGATGAAGATTCTTGCACTGCAACCAACAGTGTGGTTGTATCAATATTTGTGTCTGGTAACTTAAATAGTGACTTGGTGTTTGTACCAACATCTACTAAAAAAGAATATACTTGTGAACTACCTTGTTTTAATGTGATTTCATTAAACTGTGCAACACCATTAACTACATTAACTGTGTGTGAATCTGTGTTCACAAAATTATAATTGATACCATCAATAGCTTCAGATAGAAAGCTCGTATATTTTGGCAGTGTCAATGAAGCATCAGTCACCTGATTTACTCTCAAATTAATTGTGGCTGAAGGCGCAATCGCTGATTGTGGAATGTAATTTAATAATTTCGCTTGAGAAACAACAGAGTTTCTTTGTAGTGCAGTATCCAAAAACATTTCATTTGCAACCATGTTCAAGTAATATGCATTATATTGCGTGTTGTATGCTAATACATCCAACAATGTTGAAATTGCAGCACCTTCATAATTATAATCATTAAGGACGCCATTGTCCTTCATGTAGTTTTTTAAACTGTCTTTGATTGAACCGAAATCTAGTTCGGTTATGTTGAAATTTGAATTAGCACCTGCCATTTTATCTGTTTCTCTCTAAAAAAACTGTTACAGTAGTTGGTTGTGTCGCATTTGATATATAAAAAGTTAGTGTAACATCATAAGCATTTCTGTCAATGTATGGTGTCACTACTACATTTTTCATATTTACCCTAGGTTCATAGTTTGCAATTGCAACTGAAATTTCTTTTTCTAAAGCCGCAGCTGTAACACTGGAGATATTTTCAAATAAAAGGGTGTCTATATTAGATCCAAAATCTGGATTCCATAGTTTTTCAAACTTTTTTGTTAATAATATGTTTCTCAAAGAACGGATGATGGCTTGATTATCATAACTTAAAGCGATATCATTCAACACAGGCCTCTTGGCGAGTGTGAAATCTATATCGGAGTATAGTTTTTGTATAGTTTGTGAGGTTGCCATCTTTTATTTATGTCTAGGAGTAAAACGCTTTTTTGAACTTTTGAAGCTGTGGAGAAAAATTCTTAGGCCGGAACGCAAAAATTCGAAATTTCGGCAATTATGCAATTCTTGTCTTAGCTTTCTCAGTACCAATTAAATTATTAACTAAGTATTTTTCAGTTTCACCCATATTATTTAAAACCTTTGTTTTGTTGTACTTTTCAATGAAACCTCTAACATTTGAATAATAATTACAATCAGACACCCTTCTAGTATCCATAAAATTCTTCATATTATTCATTTGTGTGATTAATGTTGTCATACTTGCACTTGTTAAATTTGAATAAACTGTTGTGGTTGTAACATTTTGTTGCAATACGATATCAAATGTTGTGTTAGTTGATGTAACCACACTATTTGCAAATATTTCTCTATAAGTATTCAAAGTAACATTATTTGAAGATAATTGTGGTTCTATCATCAAACTAGTGAAACTGCCCATGATTGGAGCATTATTCATTATACCATCAGTTTGATATGTTATATACATTGCTGTTCTTCCAGCACTCATGGCCATATCCATATATGGACTGACTGTATCTGTACCATCGTATGGTGTTAATCCAGCAAGTTTTGCGGTGTGTGTTCCAAAACTTGATGCTGCGGTTGATAATGCTAGGGCTGAAGACTTAACATTGGCAACATTTGTTATATTAGCTGTGTTTGCTGTGTTGTATATGATAGTTGCATTTTGAACAATTAAATTTGAAACTACGGCCATTGGGTTTTGATAATATCCACCAACGTCATTATTAGCAATATCTTGAGCTTGCCAAGTTGTAATGAATGGTGGCATAGTATCCATGTGTTCTTTTGTGTCAGTTGTTAATTCCTGTATGTGTCCATTAGGATCATCAAAGGAATAACCAAATGATTGAAAAATACCCGATGCGTTTGCCACTGATACCATATTATACTCCTGCGAATTGCGTTATTGACATTGTGGTTGGTGTTCCATTATTGCCATTTCCATGTATATGTGTATTAAATATTGTACTATTAATTTTATCCGACATTAAAACTGCATCCATAACACCTATTTTAGCCAACGAAAAATTGGCCAATGCTGCATTTACTGAAACAACAGCATTCACTGATGTGAGTGCATTAATTTGACCAGGAACTGCAATTGGTGATGCTGGTGATGGGAAACCAGCAGACACACCACCAGATGTTGTAAATCCATCAATACCTGCAAATACACCAGTACCTGCGGTAACTCTGGATTCTGCATTTATCATGTCAGCATGAATTGAACCACCAACATTTAAATCTGAAGCAATTGATATATGGTCGGCTGCACCCAAGTACATTGTTCCACCAAAATTTTCATCGGCTGTAACCCTTACATCAGAATCACCTAATATGTCTATGTCACCGACACTTCTAATATTGGTTTCACCTCTAACTTGTAGATTATAATTGCCTCCAACTTGTACATTCATATCTTCAAGTACATTTAGATTACAACTACCTTCAATTTCAATATTACAATCACCAGCAATCAATACATTTTTATTTGAAACGATGATTGTGAATCCATTACCATATACTTTGTGTACCTCATCACCATTTGGATGCATTTCAATAAATGTTCCACTTCTGTGTGATAAACAAACACGTTCTCTGGTTGGAGTATCATCCATTTCAAATTTATGTCCAGCTTCAGTTTGTTGAACATTATTGTATGGATAAACAGGTTGATAATATGTATTTGCAGCAGACTCAGGTTCTGTCCACAAATTCTCTATTGGTGGGTTATTAACGTCTGTAGTATCAGTCATAATTTATGGTGTAGATTTCTTTAAATCTTTTGGTTCTAGGCTTTTGGAAACACTATCTGTTGTAGGTAGTGTGGAACTATAATTAGCAATTGTTTTGTTTGCAGCATTAACTTCGGCAGCAGAAACCGGTACAAGTAATCCGGCAGTTGCAGCACCTGCAATTGCAACAGCACCAGCAGCTGCAGTACCGGCCAATTTAATAGTAGTCACAGTTTCGTTTGCTAAATTTTTTGCAGCTGTAATGGCATCACTAAGACCACTATCACTTCCTGCTGTTAATTCTTTCCAGAAATCTGTTAAAACACTTTTTACAAGTTTTAAAAATTTTGCCAAACATTGTGCTAATAACGCTAAAAATCTTGCTGGTAAAGATAAAATCCATTGAATGATAGCTCTAATTTTTGTAATGTATGCCAACACATACTTTTCAAAATTAATAACATCTTTTAAAAATTTCTGTACAGTCTTCAACCAACGAGCTGCTTGTTTTAGTTTGGCCGCAATCGCTGCAAATATACCAGATTTGTCTGATAAACCTAAAGCTTTCAATATTGCACGAATTTGTTCTCTAATCGCTTGTGCAGTTGCTTTGATAAATTTTTTCAAATAGATGTTTTTACGCATCTCATCAATAAAACTACAAACGTGTGTTAATTTTTTATTATTATTGCCTCTACTTGTGCCTGTAACAACACTTCTCGCACACATCGGTATCGTTGGTGTTCCAGGAACACGACCATCATTCTCTGCACCAATTGGTGGCCTTAGATTTTCATTGCCTACGATAGGTAAATCACCTGAAGAAGGTCCTATTGGTTCTACATTTGTGATAGTACTTTGACCTGGTGTAAATATTTCTGCTGTTGCCATTTTAAATTATCTCTTGTGTTGTTTGGTCTGGTTCTTTTTCTAAGCCAGGTAATACACCCATCATTACTGGTGCTTGACCGGAATCTCCATCCATGAAGAAACCTACAATCCATTCACCCAACATAGGTGCGGAGAATGATTTTGAATGATTAATTGGATACATGGGTAGAGCCCAAGGTAAATCTTCCGTTGGTAAATCTATCTTATTATCTGTATGCCAACCAAAAATTCTAACTTTGCATCGACCTAGACCTAATGGATCACCTCTGAATTCATTGATACCGACCCACCAAATAAATCCATCTTTACCTATAAAATTATTATTCATTCACTGCTCCCAAATTTGATTGGTCTGGATATTTCAATTTAGTATTTTCTTTTGCTAATTCCAAAATAGTTTGATATACACCTTGTGTTTGTATAATATGCCTAACAGCAGTTACAAGATATATGCCAGAAAAATATTCATCTTTTTCTCTTGTGGCCGCAGTTGGTGTGCCTTCCATACCTAAAGAATATAACAAGATGTTAACTGTTCTTCCTGCTGTTATACTACTGTCTCCAGGTATTATTGCCTTCATCACCGTGTAATTTGACAAGGCAATTTGTGCGGTTCTATTAGGCACGTATGTCTCTATGTATATGTCTTTGGCCACACCATCCGGTTTTTGACTTATATATTCTTGGTCGATTTGATTTGCATTACTAAATGCCAGTTTCAAAGAACTTTCATACATCTGTGTTTGGTGTTTACCGAATCTATTGACTGCTGAACCTGATTGTGTATATCCCAATTCATCTTTACTAAAATTTGTAACTGTCTTTGTTCTTTTAATTGGATCAATTGAAATTAACCTGTTGGCATACATACCAGAATTTGTTGCTTCTAAGGTGTCATATGTTTTTATGAATTCATAATCTAGAATGTTAAACATATTTTCAGCTCTGTTACTATAATTCAAGTCTGATGGTTGATATTTGTATGTTGCATAAGGAGTATCCGCAAACATTGATTGTATTGACTGAAAGTAAAATCCATCGTTTGTTTCATAGAATAACATATCTGCGCCGCCATTAATATCTGGCCTTGCGTATGTTGATAACCAACTTATTGCTTCAAATGGTTTCAATCTAGGTATAACAAAATCATAAACACCATATGTTTGTTGTATGTATTTGACTTTTTTAGGATTAACTTTTAATCCATTGAATTCATCCAAAAGTAAACTACTTACAATATCGGATATTACCGTTCCTTTGAAAGATTTTGAAACCTTCAGTTGTTCAGACAAAAACAATTCTTCCGATGAAAAATACATTGTAAAAAATTCAGAGTTTTTATTGCCAGCTGGTTTTCTGTTACCGACCTTATATAATCTATATTTTCTTGAATTTTTATATTCTGCTGATTGTTTTTTTGATTTTCCATAGATAATCTCAATAAATTCTGAACCATCTAATCTGAGTTTTTCAATAATACCAACAGCATCACGTAAAACAACATTACCAGAACAAGCAAAAGAGTATATGTCTTCAAAAAAAGACAACTCAACAACTAGGTGTTTTAATTTAAAGGTGTCGCCATAATCGGTAATAATATCCACTGCTTCCAAGTTGAAGTCTTGTGCATATCTTGGTCCGCCAGCTGGTGCGCTATTATCTTCAGCCATATTACTTCATCAATTCCAAAAATTGCGACTCTAGTTTATCCGCATATGCTTTATTTAATATTTTTATATTTCTTTTCGACTCGTTTAAAGAATTTTCATATTCATAATTTGTAACTACACCCTTTACGACATTTACTCTAATTGTTTCTGAACCTAATGTATATGTTTTTGTTGTATTGGATTCTAAACTGTTATAAACTTCTTGTGAAATTATTTCGGTATCAACAGTTGTTGTGTTTGTGTTTATATTTGTTTTTGTGGTAATTCTTTCATAATGATGTGTAGAATTTAAATTACCAGTATTATATTTGTTTAAAATATATTTTTGAAATTTATTTGAACTTAATGGCCAGTCCCATTGTGGATCATTTAATTGGTTACAATATAAAACAATCCAAAAACGATTAATATCTCCATAATATTTGTAAGCAATAATTTCAGGAGTATCACCGTCTTGTACATCATAACTATAATAAACCAGAGCATTATTTAATACACTTGGTATTACACTTGCTCTTGCCATCAAATTTGTATAAATTGTGGTAACGTTATTTTGATCCACGTATTTTATTTTTGGTAAAGAATTAAAGTATTGCATTAGTATCCTGCCTCGATTGATGCTCTGTCGACCAAGATAATTTCTTTAAATGTGATGTTCACAATACTTTGTACCGGTGCACCATCTGTATGTGCTGTCCATCCATTTGGTGCATAATTTACATCAATTGATTCAATCACACACTTTTGTAATCTTGGTAGATTTGTATTTGTTTTGCCTTGGAAACGAAAATCAATGTTAAAATAAGCAGGTGGAACCCAAAACATACCTGCAAAAGCAGTTGATGCAGCTGGCGCAGCCCACTTTCTAAACATTTTTATAATTTGTTTAACATCTTCAGCTTCTCTTGCTGAATATGGTGTAAATGTGAATGACATATCAAATGTTCTGAAGTCGATACCTTGAAACAACATTTGTTTTTGGGGATTAAAAACGTAACCAGCTTTGTTCAATATAACTTTTGATGCATCGTTGTTTACCACATCTGTAAATTTACTAACAACCCTACCCAAAAGTGGTATCGCACCGGCAGCTGATGCTAATGTTGTACTGTCATCATAAGATGCAGCAGAACTTAAAGAGAAATTTTCTGGCATGTATAAAGATATGTAACCGACTGGTGTTCCTTTTTTCTCACTAAAAAAGTTTGTGACACCAGCAATTTTTCCAGCTAAACTATCAAGTGCTCCAAAACCTGCGTTTAATGTGCCAGTTGCGGCTCCTCTAGGATCATCAACAACTTTTGTTACACCGTCTGAAACGGTTGATGTGAAACTACTCCATGTGCTGCTTAATGAATCGGCCGAGATACCGTTAATTGCATCTAGACCTTCACCAGCGGCATCAAATCCCATGTCCACAAAATTTCTATTCAAAACATATAGACCTTCCAAACCAATTTCTTTCACTTCTTCGATTGTAAAGAATACTGAATGTGATTTCGTAGAACTACCTAAGTCTCTTGGATATTGTACAAAGTCCAGTCCGCCACTATCATACAATGATCCAAGTGGACCGCCTAGTAATCCACCTGGTATATTAATGCCGCCAATTGATGTTGGTATTGAAATAAGTGCCATCGTTTTGTTTTCTGAAAGAGTGATATATAGTATTTATGGCATATTCAGGAACGTTTCGACCCTCAAATCCCCAAAAATACATGGGAGACCACAAAAACATTATATATCGCTCATCATGGGAATGTCGAGTGATGAATTGGCTCGACAAAAATCCAAGTATTGTGTCTTGGGCCTCAGAAGAATTAATAATTCCATACAAATCACCAGTTGACAATCGTATGCACCGATACTTTCCAGACTTTGTTGTTAAAGTTAAGGACAAAAATGGGCAAACAAGAACGATGATGCTTGAAGTAAAACCAAAAAAACAAACAATGGAACCTGAAAAGAAGAAACGTGTTACGAAACAATACATACAAGAGGTTGTCACATGGGGTGTCAATCAAGCCAAATGGAAGGCTGCAACAGAATATTGTTTGGATAGAGGTTGGGAGTTCAAGTTAATAACGGAAGACCATCTTGGACTGTAACTAAATATCCAATGACGACAAAATCCATACTCACCACATTATCAGAAGAAAAGATAGCGGCTCAATATCCAACGATGAGCCGTGAATCTTTGCGTTGGTTGTTGCAAAAAGTTGCAGCGCTTAGAAATCCAACACGTTTATCTGTTCCAATTACAAAAGAACAAAATAGATGGACAAGACCAGGAGACAGACAGAAATTTTTAATGGGTGGCATGTATTATTTTGTATATGATCCAAAAGGCAAGGCAGATTTACCATATTATGACAGGTTCCCACTGGTATTACCACTTAAAAGACAATCCGATGGTTTCATTGGATTAAACCTACATTATTTGCCACTAAAGTATAGGGTTCTTTTCCTGCGTAAATTATTGAATTTCGCAATCTATGATGAGAATGATGAAATAAAACGAATCCGTATAACCTATCAAATCCTGGAGGCTTCTTCCAGGTTAAAAGAATTCAGACCTTGCATCAAACACTACCTATACAGTCATATAAAATCCAGAATTCTGGCTGTAGAACCTAACGAATGGGATATTGCAACATATTTACCAATTCATCAGTTCAAAAAGGCAAAACCACAAGAAGTCTGGAAAGATTCGGTCCAAGAAATAAGGAATTCTTAAATGGCACGTACACTCAACGATTTTAAATCAAGTTTTTCTGGTGATTTGGCTAGAACCAGTAGGTTCGATGTTGAAATACCTCTACCATTAACTTTGGTTCCATATATTAAGTCTGCTCGTAGACTTAATTACAGATGTGAAGTGGCCACATTGCCAGGAAGAACATTTGCAACAACGGATCAAAAGACTTATGGTCCAATAGAAAAACATCCATATCTTACGACATACAATGATATCGATTTGACATTCATTGTTGATGATGACATGCAACAGAGATTGCTTTTTGATGGTTGGTTGAATTACATCAATCCAACATACAATTACAATATGCGTTACAAAGAAAATTACGCAACAACTTTGACAATCAATCAATACAACGTTTCAAACAAAAAAACATATGCCGTCAGTTTGATGGATGCATATCCAATTTCCATGAATCAGTTAGATTTAGATTGGAACGGAGATGGGTATCATAAACTGACAGTAACATTTGCATACACATACTGGAAAAATTTGTCTCTACAAGCTTTGGGTATGGACCTTTTGGATGCAGGCTTGGATTCTATTGCAAGCGAATTGGGTGGATTAGGTGGTTCTATAGGAAATGCTGTGTCAAGTGGATTTAATGACATGGCAAATTCTATATCATCACCGATTGATTTTAAGAGTTAAATTAAGGAGTTATTATGGCTTTACCAAAACTTGAAGTGCCAACATATGAATTGGAATTACCACTTTCTAAAAAGAAAATTAAATACAGACCGTACCTAGTCAAAGAACAAAAGGCCTTGATGATGGCCTTAGAATCTTCTGATGCGAAAACAATTCAACACAATGTCAGAGAAATTTTGACTGTGTGTACTTTGTCTAAAGATGTAGACATTGATGAATTACCAATTGTAGATATTGAATATTATTTCCTACAGTTGCGAGCAAAATCGGTCAGCGAAATCTCCGAATCAAAATATCGTTGTAACAATGAAGTTGAAGATAAAGTCTGTGGCAACATTATGGAAGCCAAGATTGATTTGACTGAGATACAACCAGTACAGGAAGAATATGTGGATCCAGAAATTCAATTGACAGACACAATCACCGTCAAGATGAAATATCCACCATTCAAGTTGGTTAAAGATTCTATTGATATGGACAACATTACAGAAGTTACCTTCAATATGTTGGCACAGTCAATTGAATATGTTTATGATGGTGAACAATTTCACTATGCAAAAGAAGTTCCTGTAAAAGAATTGGTTGAGTTTATTGAACAATTGAACCAAGAACAGTTTGAGAAACTAGAAAAGTTCTTTAATAGTATTCCTAAACTATCTAAGAAAATTGATATGACTTGTTCCAAATGTGGTTTTGAACACCACTTGGATGTGGAAGGGCTCGAAAGTTTTTTCGGCTAATACTTTGTTATGATGATTTAAAAAATTACTACAAGACTAACTTTTCTTTGATGCAACACCATAAGTATAGTCTTACCGAACTTGAAAATATGATACCTTGGGAACGAGATATCTATGTCGCCATGTTGATTCAATATTTGGAAGAAGAAAACCAAAAACTAAAAGAACGAC
>Ga0214919_10009328_pt1 | contig 12680 bp, 10 predicted proteins | sample LL1503_MetaG_FD_177994 | JGI IMG/M metagenome (GOLD analysis project Ga0214919, IMG submission 177994) | Freshwater microbial communities from Lake Lanier, Atlanta, Georgia, United States - LL-1503 | ecosystem: Environmental > Aquatic > Freshwater > Lake | place: USA: Georgia | collected...
ACATGATGGTTGTAAAATACGACCTACTTATAATTTTGAAGGATTAAAAGTGAAATTTTGCAATGAACATAAAGAAATTGGTATGGTTAATGTAAACGATAAAACTTGTCAGCATGAAGGTTGTAAAATACGACCTACTTATAATTTTGAAGGATTAAAAGTAAAATTTTGCAATGAACATAAAGAAATTGGTATGGTTAATGTAAAAGATAAAACTTGTGAACATGAAGGTTGTAAAATACAACCTACTTATAATTTTGAAGGATTAAAAGTAAAATTTTGCAATGAACATAAAGAAATTGGTATGATTGATGTGAAAAATAAAACTTGTGAACATGAAGGTTGTAAAATAATACCTACTTATAATTTTGAAGGATTAAAAGCAAAATTTTGCAATGAACATAAAGAAATTGGTATGGTTAATGTGATACATAAAACTTGTGAACATGAAGGTTGTAAAATACGACCTACTTATAATTTTGAAGGAGAAAAAGCAAAATTATGCAATGAACATAAAGAAATTGGTATGGTTAATGTAAAAGATAAAACTTGTCAGAATGAAGGTTGTAAAATACGAGCTAATTTTGGATATATCAATCAAATAGCTGTTAGATGTACACGACATAAACTCCCACTTATGTTTAAAAATAGAAAATCTGAATGTCAAGAAGAAAATTGTTTTGAAATATCTGAATATGGTATTGAAGAACCTACACATTGCTATCTACATCAAAAAAATAATCATTTATGTTTGTTAGGACAAAAATGTAAAAAATGTAATAGAGATAATGAATTATGTAACAAAGAGCAAATATGTTTAACATATTGTCGACCTACAGAATTAAGCATAACTGCAAAGAAAATTATAAAGAAAAAAGAAGGATTAGTTCTGTCTTATTTAGATAAATACATTAAAACTGATATAATTCCAGTAGATGATCGTATAATTGATAATTCATGTGTAAAAAGAAGACCAGATCGTCTTTATGATTGTGGTTCTTATTTTATTGTAGTGGAAATAGATGAAAATCAACATAAAAATGGATACTATAATGGTTGTGTATTTGATTTAAAAAAACAAGAATATCGTCGTATGGCTCAAATTCTTGAATCTTTAAGTCTCCCAGTAATTTTTATTCGATTTAATCCAGATTCTTTCAAAATAAAAGGAAAAAAACAAATAGTAAATATGCAAAAAAGACTTGATACTTTAGAAAAATGGGTGTCAAAATGTATAAATTTGAAATGGATTTTACGAGAAAATGAATCTTCAATAAGAATCAAACATCTTTTTTATGATGAATACAATGAGACTGATGTAAATTTTGAAGAACCCAAAGATATTAATGATTTTGTGTAAATAATTCTGAATCTATTTTTAAACTGTAACAATTTAAAAATATTTTATATAATATTCATTTATAGATATATTTTTCAAATGTAAAAAATGGAAAATTTAAAAATTGGAATTTGTACACTGAGTATCGGAGAATCATATAAGAAATATACTAGATATACTACTCAAAATAAAAAAATATACTGTGAAAAACATGGTTACACTTTTATTGAAGACGATGATGTATACAATAAAGACAAGCCTATACCATGGAGTAAATTACTTTTAATGAACAAATATCTTTCAGATTTTGATTATTTAGTATGGATTGATGCCGATATTTATATAATGAATAAAGAAACAAAAATTGAAAGCTTAATTCAAAAATATCATGACGTAGATATAATCTGTGGATCAGATTGGCGTATGGTAAATACTGGTGTTCTAATAGTCAAAAATACAGAATTTTCAAAAGAATTTCTTCAATCAGTCTATGATAATAATGATTACGATCCAAATTCAGATCCAAATGAAAGATATTTAAATTGGGAACAAGGATCTTTTATAAATTTACATGATAGAAACTATTTAAATTGTAAAGACAAAATTCAAATAACTTCACCTGAAGAAATAAATAGTTATTGGTATAGTTATTTTCCAGGTCATTTCGTCTTGCATTTTGCAGGTGTTCGTGGCGAGCTTTTAGAATATTTATTACGTGATCATTGTCCAGATCGTATGGATATTGATACTGATGAAACTTATAAATCACGTATGGAATGGCTATCTGGACCAATTCGAAAAGATATGGATGAAAAATTAAGAGTAGACAAAGAGAACGAACGAAAAGGTACGCTTGAACACCCAATTGAGTATGTTTCTCAAAAAGAATATTTAGAAGTGATTGATAAATATAACTATTTATTCGAGGCTCTTTTAAATATTGTGAAAAGTACAGGTGAAGAATTTGAAGGAAACTGTTTTTTCTATCATAAAACTTTTGATAAAATTAAAGATCATAATAAGGCAATTAATTTATATAGTCTTGGAAAAAGCGGTGGAAATGATATACTGGAAATTGGTTTCAATGCAGGTCATTCTTGTTTGCTTTTTTTATTATCTAATCCTGATAATAAAATTGATTGTTTTGATATATGCGAACATTCCTATTCTCAAAAATGTTTTGAATATCTATCGAATACATTTCCAGGAAGAATAACTTTAAACGTTGGAGATTCTAAAGCGGTTTTGCCAGCTTTTAAAAAAGAAAATTCTGAAAAATTGTATAATATAATTCATATAGATGGAAGCCATGAACTAAATGATGCTAATTGTGATTTTTATAATACTCTTTATATGACTAAAAATGAATGTTATATTATTTTTGACGATATAAATTTACCGCAAATGAAATATTTGTGGGATGGATACGTAAGGGATAATCATGTAAAAGAAATTTATAGTCTGCTAGTTGAAACATATCCACATGTTATAGGTAAATATTTACGCTAAAATATTTTTTAACTTGATTGTATTTTATAAATATAATTTTCTTTTTTTTAAATAAAATATAAGTATGTTATCAAGTTTAATTGATATGCATGTAATTTTAAATTGTATTTGTCCGTATATTGATTATAAAGATCGATATAATTTAAGTGTTACTAGTAAATTTTTCAGTCATATTGGGAAATTATATAAAAAAAAATTCAAAGAAAAGGATGATGAAGTCTATGAATTTATTGTTAAAAAAGTAAAAGAAAATATACAAAAAGAATTACAAATGTTTCTAGATTTACTTTTCAATGTGTCTATATCTTTAAATGATCGAATTTATATGTATAGCGATGATTTAAAAGATGGTATTTACTATTATAGTAAAAATATTTTTTTCAAAGAATATCATACAGCTTTGTATTTTTACCCAATGATAAATATTCGAAGTCATAATTTATATTTAGTTATATTTGTAAAAAATAAGACACATAAAACTAAAATTTTTAAAAACTATTTTTCATCGTTTTTAGAAGAGGACGAAATAAATTATTTCAATTTGAAATTCAATGAAAAGGTTATAAAATTAGTTTAAATACTTTATGATATATTTTTTATATTTAATAAATATATCACAAGAAAATGGACTGTATTCATCTAATAAAAACATTTTTAAAAAAAAATTAAAAAAATTTATATTATTTAATAAAATGAGACAAAAAAGTAAAAAAAATGATGGATGGTTGTTTTCAAAAAAAACAAAATCGGTTGACGAATCTAGTGGTAATAAAAAATCTTTTATAAGTAGAAAATTTGATGAAAGTAAAATATATTTGAATAAACGTAATTTAAAAAATTCTATAAACGATTTTAAGACAAACAAAAAACAAAAAGAAAACATAATAGATGCTAAAAAAAAATTACCTGAAGAACATCAACAATTTAAAAACAATTTCGATAACGCTTCTAAAGAGATAGAAAATAAAAAATTAGAAGAAATTGAATCAATAAATGAGATAATAGACAATTTAAAAATTGAATTAAAAAAATTAATTGATATTAAAAAATTGTCTAAATCAAGTCAGAATGAACTAAATAGAGATATAGAAACATCATATACTAACATTAAATATTACAAACAAATATTAGGTGATGAAAATGTTGCTCTTTCTGATGAAGTTAAAGAAGATATTAAAAAAATTGAAGAAATTTATAATAAAAAAGAAGTTGAAAACACAGAAGAAAAAGTTGAAAACACAGAAGATGTTGAAAAGACAGAAGAAGTTGAAAAGACAGAAGAAGTTGAAAAGACAGAAGAAGTTGAAAACACTAAAGAAGTTGAAAAGACAGAAGAAGTTGAAAAGACAGAAGAAGTTGATGGTCGTCGTAGAAGAAGTAAGAAATCAAAGAAATCAAAGAGATCTATAAAAAAGAGAAGAAGTAAGAAATCAAAGAGATCCGATGGTCGTCGTAGAAGAAGTAAGAAATCAAAGAAATCAAAGAGATCCGATGGTCGTCGTAAAAAATCAAAGAATTCTAAAAGAAAAAGATCTAGAAAATCTCTATATTGAGTAATTAAAAATATTTTTTTAAACTTTACATAAGGTTTAAAAAACTAAGAAGGGATGATGTTCATTTAAATATCAATTTTTTCAATAAATACGTTTTTATTTTGATCGTTATTCAAAATATTAATAAAATCTTTATTCCTTTGAACGAATAGTTCCATATTATTTAAACTCATTGGTGATTTAATAAAACCCATCATTCCTGATTTAGTCAATAAATTTTTAAAACAAATTGATGCTATACTAAATCCTAATACATCTTCAAACTTATCGTCTAATATAATCAAATCATATTTTTTATTACTATCTAATATATTACTTAGTATATCATTTGTTTCAATAAGTTTAATATTTTTAATACTTTTTAGATTATTTTGTTCAGTTATACTTGTAATTTCAGAATTTGGTAAATAATCAACTAGAGTTGAAATTATATTTTTTTTAGTTGAAACAATATTTCCAATTTCTAAAATTTTAGAAGGTTTTTTATTTGTTTTAAATTTGAAATAATCAAGAATTTTTAAATCTAAATAAGTTTCTTCGGGCAAAGAAGAAACAATATTTTCCTCTTCTTCCATAATAATTCTATCATTAGTTAAAATTTCTAATAAATCATTTGATTTTCTTTTCCAACTCATCTCTTTTGCCCATAAATAGTTTTTTTCTATCAAACTATTCTTTAATTTTTGATCACTCAAAACTTCAAATAACGAATTCAACGTTTTTTTTTGCCATTCAGTCGTTTTTGCATCACCTTCAATCATAATTCCTCTATTACCAACTGTTTCTTTTAATGCACCCAATTCAGATGTTATGACTAGTGTTTTACTAATTGCGGCTTCTAATGCAGTCAAACAAAATGTTTCCAAAAATGTACATGGGTATAACCAAACATCTGATGTTTTAAATGATTGTGCTAATTCTTTTTTAGAAGTCCATCCTTTATATATAACGCTACTAGAATCGTTATTACTATACTTTTCAATCAAAGTTTTAATTTCTTCCATTTCCTCTTTTCTTATATTTTTCAACCAAGAATTTTCAATATCACAATGAATATATAATTTAGATTCTGAATATTTTGATACTATATTAGGCCACATTTGAAGTAATTGTAATAATCCTCTATGGGCAAAAGAAGAATATATGAATTTATAAGGAATTTTTTCATTACTATTTCGACTTTCAAATAATTCTTTATCGATACCATAGTTTATAACTTTAGTTATACATTCTAGATCAGAAAACATTGATGTAAAATGATTCTTGTGCCATTCTGTTAAACAGAGCACATTTTTTAGTTTTTCATGTCTAATTATAACTTCTCCATTGGGTATTAAATCATGTAAAATAAGATATACATTTGAAACATCACTGTTGTATGTCATTGGTAAATATTCTGGATATCTGTTGATTATACAAGTATGAATCTTATTATTTTTTAAAAATGATGCGTAATTTTTCAAGTCTAGATAAACTACATTTTCAAAAGTTTCTTCCTCTGAACAATTACAAAAAACATAAACATCGAATTTATTTGCTTGTTTTATATATTTAGACATTTCTATTACAAAAGTTTCAGAACCACCAACACCTTTAGATAAAATATCACCACCTTTCCATTTAATAAATCCACCATCTGATACAATTACTAAAATTGGTTTTGATGATAATAACGGTGTCGTATTAAGAACATTTTTACAATCGTCTAATTGTTTTAATTTATTTAAAATTTTATTCCAACATTTAACAGTTTGATAGTCTAAACTCTCATCATTTTCATTTTTACTTAAAAATAATTCACTTGCTTCTATTCCAAGTTTTAAATCGTTTACAATAAAACATATTTGTGATAAAATTTTAGGAAGGTAGTAGAAAGATAAGGTTGGCTTCAATCCATATTGGCAATGTATTGGATAACCAATTTCAAAAGCTTTTTTCATAAATTCATACGCTTTCGTGTAATCATTATTCAAAAAGTAATGAATACCGATGAAATATAAACTTTCTGGTCTAGAAGTATCCATTTTATATGATCTTAAATATAATTTCTCACATTCTTCCCAAGGTTTATTTAGTTGAAAATTACATAAACGAGCAGCTTCAAAACATGCATCAATTTTTTCTTGTATAAAACCTTCATTTGGATGGTCTATTCTTTTTAAAAAAAATTCCAGTGCAGAATCATATTTTTTTAATAGACTATATGTTTGTCCAAGATAGTAATATGCTCTAGAATCATTGGGATCTTCCTCAATCATTTCATGTAAAATTTTCAAATCATATTTTTTTCGATCCATGGTTCTCTTTTCCATATAATCGGATCTATGATCGAATATATAACTTTGATCCATTGGAATGATAACATTTATATTATCTTTGGGGTCTAATACTTCATGTATTTTATAAATATATCTTATATTACTACTAGATTTTAATATTCTATTTGATGCATATTCAGTGTCATTACTCTTAATAAACATACTAAAAGTATCCGCAAATTGATCACCTCTTACTGTATTGAGAAATAGTTTCAAATTATTTTGTAAAATATAAGTATCATCTAATACTAAAATAAATTTGCTTTCTTCGCCACAGAGATCTAAACAACGATTTCTACTCGTTTTAAAATCTATGAATGGTTCTTCATATAATTTTCCTTTCTTCTTACCTACTAATACTTTTTTTATAATATCAATGGTATTATCTGTACTCCCTGTGTCTAATATAGTCCATCTATCAAAAAAAGGAAAATTTTGAATTAAAACATTTTCAAAATTATCACCAGCGTCTTTTACAATCATGGATAAATGAATTAAATTATCATAATTTAAAAAATAAGAAGGATTTTTATTTTCATCGAAAACTGTTAGAATATAATAATCAAATTCTTTTAAAAATTTAGCATGACACTTTTTATTTACATTTATAAAAAAATCTGTATTTGTTAAAGAATAGGTTGCTATATAATCTTCATCATTTTCTATTTTAAATTTTGAAATAACTACCAAAACATTATTATATAAATTTTCATATTTTTCAGATAAAATATCATTTATAAAAAGAATAACAGAACTACTTCTGGAATTTTCATACATTTTTTCTGTTGAATTACAAAATTCTATATTTGAAATACTTCTCTTATCATCATTTATATTTTGTATTATATTATAATTATTACTTTCATTTGAATTTAAAATAAAAACCTTTTTATAATTTGAACATGTTTTAATAGGAATATATCCTCCATGACTAACTTCAAAACACAATAAATTCATATCGTTATCTAAATAATTTAATTCGTTTATCAATGATACCAATCTTTCAAAAAGACCCAATGATTCTAAAATATTTAAATTATTGAATTCAGTATGGGGTACTTTAGCAAATTCTTTCTCAAAAACTATAAAATTTTCTTTATTAATGGTTACCGATGTTTTGCTCATTGTTTTTTTTGATTAGTATCCAATTCTTTTTTAAATTAAAGTAATAATTTTATTATGTTCTCCAGTTTTAGGATTTTCTTCATTTTCAGTACGTCTAAAAGGTAAGCCTTCCATATTTGGAGAATTCCATAACATATAAGCACCATTTATGATTGGTAAAAGATTTTCCAAATATTTTTTTCTATATTCTAAATTCATTTCAGATAAGGCATAGTTAGATATTAAAAAAAGATCATCCATATTTTCTTTCAAATCAGAACCAAATTGCGAACTATCTTTCCATTCAATAAATCCATCTAAAAAATTATGTCGTTTTAGGTAATATTTTTGTAAATTTTGAACTGAGGGTAAATCGTAAATATAATATTTTTTAATTTTAACGTTATATTTCCGTTTACGACTCAAATAATTGATAATCAACGCTAGTCCTCCATATCCTGCACCAATTTCAATCATTGAAACTATTGAGACATTATTTTTTTTTAATAAATTCAAAATATCAACTGAATGACTAAGATATCGAATAGTTGTTGGTGATATCTTGACTTTTTGATTATCAATTGTAAATTCTACCCTATTAGATCCATCAACGTCATTTAAATTTGATATTTCTTGTATTAGACTTATTTCAACCCCATCATTTTTCACTAAATTTTGTAAATATTGTTCACCTAACCATTCAGGTAAATGTTCTAACATATTAAAAACACTTTGATGTTGTTTCCAATTTATCATATTAGTTACAACTATTTCATCGCATGTTTTTTCCCAATCACTGTATATATCCATTTTTTATTTTTGCATCTTTTACTTTTTAGATTCATTATTTAATGAACCAAAGATAATTTCAATATTTTAAAAATATATATTCGTAAATATAAAAAAATGGTACGTCCTAGTATGATAGCATCTTCTTTATCTGGTTTATTAATATTATTAGCTGGTTTATTTTATCTTACCAAAGTAAATGAATTTTCACAAGATAGTTTTAAAAATATAATAGTATTATTACTTATTGCGATTGGTTTAGGAATTCATAGTATAAGTCATTATTATGAAGAAATATATTTTGATTTTAATCCTTTTGCTGGTAAATGGAAAATAAGTGATAATCCCAAAAAATTTTAAAACATATAGTATGTTTTAAAAAAATTAAAAGTGTTTTTTATATTTGTATTGTTGAATAGGTAGTTTTCTTGTGGATATAGCATAATCAAACAATTTCGAGTGTTTTTTAAATACTGGGCTGTGATTAACTAAAATCCACTCATCATTGGCATTTTCAAAATAATCTTTTATATTTTGAATCTCCTTTTCAGTATATTTAAAATTATAGTTTAATTCTTGTTTCATTGTATTTTCGTTACTTTCAAATATATTCGTTAGAAAATCAATAGATTCTTGAATCATAATCTCATATTCTTCTTCCTTTGATTTAAAAGTTCGATAACCTTTTTTTCTTCTATCAAGAATTTTTTTAAGTGCAATCTTTTGACTCTCATTCCATATATCATCTTCTTTTTTTGAATTATACATAGATTGTTGTGAGAAAATTATAATATTACGGTAGGAAGAAGAATATTTAAATCAATTTTCAAATATAATTCTTTTTTTAATTTTAATAAAAAAGAAATAGAATGTGTGTATGTAAATTTAGTAATACCAAATATAAATCATGTAAGTGTTCTTCAAAAAAGGCATTCTTTCGCATTGTTATGGTTTGATTTTATTATTTTTTCAATTTATTGGATCCTTTTGTATTATAAAAACAAATGAAAAAAAATGATTTTTTTAGTTATTTTTTCTTCAAAATATCAGATAACATTTATTATTATGGATCACATAATTTTAACACCTATCAACCTTGATAAACCTAGTACAATCAATGGTAAAAAGGCAAAAAACGACTATTTAAGAGAAATTTCTAATTCTTCATCTTTTAAATTACCATCTACTGCTAAATGGGACGATTCTAAACATAATACTGCGAAAGTTGGAAACTACTTTGGTTTTGTTCATCAAAATAGAAACAAAAATATTATAGAAATATTTCGAATTGAAAAGATAATTCTAGCTATTCATAGACCAAACTATTGGGATATTATTGAACATAAACCAAGAAATGTTCTAATTTTATCTGAAAAAATTGATGAAATTAGTTGGTCAGATTACAAGGAACAAAATAATTACAAAGAAAATTTTGTTTTACAAGGTACTAGTCGATTAAAAAATAACACAAATTTTTATGGAAATTAGGAAGAAAAAGTTCCTAGATCGAGATTTCTAAAAGATGGAGATTTCTAAAAGATGGAGAAATACAAAAGATGGAGAAATACAAAAGACGGAGAATTACAAAAGATGGAGAAATACAAAAGATGGAGATTTCTAAAAGATGGAGAAATACAAAAGATGGAGATTTCTAAAAGATGGAGAATTCTGATGATGGAATAGATGATGTGATAGATGATGATGTTATAAGATCATTTTGTTCTGTTTTTTTTGAAGATGATTCAGGTGTTGATTTATCTGAAATTAAAGGAGTCACTCTTCTATGATCTAAAACAAACAAACCTTTAACATAATTATACATATCTGATAAAAAACCACTATCATGAGGTCTAGATTTTATTTTTCTTCTTTTAGGAGATCTAGATTTTATTTTTCTTTTAGGAGATCTAGATTTTATTTTTCTTTTAGGAGATCTAGATTTTATTTTTCTTTTAGTCATATTTGTTTTTATTATATATAATAAAAATTTAAACATTACTTTCTAAAGGAAATGGTGGTGGATTGATAATTTCAATTTCACATAATTTTGCATTAATCATTTCGATCAATACATCAATATCACAACAAAACTTTATATCATATGCATATGTTTCTTTGAGATTATTAAGTCCATTTCTCGAAAATCTAAGGTCAGAAACTTAAGATATAATTAAAAAAAATAATGCTATAAATTTATTTATTATTTTAAGACAAACTGTTTTTGTCTTAAAATGACATGTTACATAACTTCTTATTACGATATAAATAGAGAACATTGGACAAATAGCTTTAAAAGAAGTTTTGATGACTATTTAAAAACATTTGAACCTTTCATATCTTTATTTAATACAGAATATTGTGGTGATGATGAAATGATTGTATTCATTGACTCAAAAAATTATAAACAATTAGAAGATCTGATAAATTTTAAACCTAAATCAAATATATCTTTACATATGATAAATGATGAAATAATGAATGAGTTACCAATGTGGAGAACTCTAGAAAAGGAAAGAGAAATTATGAATCTCGAGTCTTTTAGAAAATTACTTGGTGAAAGACATATTTTTCCAGAACATAATTACCCTGAATACACCCTCATAAATCATTCAAAAATAGATATAGTTTGTCGGGCTATTAATTTAAATTTATCAAAACATTCTATTTTTGCATGGGTAGATTTTGGATTTTTTGCAAAAGATATAAATATTCCAAATTTATTATTAGATATTTCAAACTTTGATATCAATAAAATTACGTATTCTCTTATAAATCCAATAGAAAAAACAGATTTTAATATAGAATATACATTACTAAATGCTCCAGAAGTAATTGGAGGATTTTTTTTCTTAGGTTCTAAGGAAAAAATGTTAGAATATCAGAAATTATATCATGAAACATTGGATTATTTTCAAAATACTTTGCAAATTGCAGATGATGATCAACATTTAGTATTACAATGTATTAATAAAAATCCATATATTTTTAGTTTTAATACGAAAAAGTACGGTTGGCATAAAGTTTTAAAAGCAAATGAAAAAAAATTTATAAATGTAATTTCATTTTGTCTTTGGGGAAATGAAAAACGATATACTATTGGTCTAATTGAAAATATAAAATTAGCGTTATTATTTTATCCTGATTGGGAATGTTGGATTTATATTCATAAAAATACTGTAAATGAAAATTATATTAATATTTTAAAAAGTTTTAGAAATGTAAGGATATTCATTAAAAATGACCCATATGTTAGACATATGAGATTCATGTTATGGCGTTTAGAGCCAATTATGAATTTATCAGTTGGTAGATTTATTTCTAGGGATACTGATACAAGAATATCACCTAGAGAAGTTTTAGCAGTCATGGATTGGGTAAAATCAGATAAAATATTACATATTATGAGAGATCATCCACAACATTATCCGAAAATTCTTGGGGGAATGTACGGGGTGAAATGTTCTAGATTTCTGAATGATTTAGATTGGATGTTAGATATTGAGGAATATTTTATAGAAAATGGGGAAAGTATGAATGATCAGGGTTATTTAGAAAAAACTCTATATAATTTATTTTCAAAGGATAGAATAATACATGACGAAATTAAAAAATATGAAGGTGATGAATGTAAAAATTTTAGTGTTCCATTTGAAAAAAATGGGCATTTCGTTGGATGTTATATCTATGAAGATGAATCAACAGATCCCCAAACTTCAAAAGTTTTACTTGATTGGTTAAAATATAATTTACCACATAGAATAAGTAATTACGACACAACTTTATTAGAAGCATTAAAGTTCATATCAAGTAAAATAAAAAATATATATATAATTCATTATACGAAACTGGTTTCAAGAAAACAGAATATTATTAATGAATTACAACGAAATTTTCTTGACAAGTTTTTTCAAATTAATTGGGTTGATAATTTTGATCGGGAGACTATTAATGAAAAGAAAATAAAAGAATCATGTATTTTAAATCCTAATATTTTAAACAGATTTATGACATTACCCGAAATAGCAAATGGTTTAGCACATATTGATACAATTGAAAAAATTCGAGATG
>Ga0214919_10009330_pt1 | contig 12679 bp, 8 predicted proteins | sample LL1503_MetaG_FD_177994 | JGI IMG/M metagenome (GOLD analysis project Ga0214919, IMG submission 177994) | Freshwater microbial communities from Lake Lanier, Atlanta, Georgia, United States - LL-1503 | ecosystem: Environmental > Aquatic > Freshwater > Lake | place: USA: Georgia | collected 2015-03-15
TTCCAAACATTCTACCTCCTAAAATTCCACCTCCTACTAGTCTAGCTGATAGAGCTGCGTCTAATAGATAATTTCCAGTACTAATAAATTTCTTTTCTTTTACTTCCTTTTCAATAACAATTGGAATTGTTTTTGCTATATTATCCAATATAGATCCCACTTTACTGAATTCAAATTTCTTGGTTTCTTTACCTGTTTGTTTTGCCATTTTTAAAAATTTATTTTTTATATAGTATATATTTGATTTAATATACCACATCGAAAAATAAATTTATGTATCAAAGTATATGTTGAATATTGGATAGGAAGATGATATATTTTATATATACTATGTATGAAAAGAATATCTAATGAAGATTTTATAAGTAAATCAAGGAAAATATGGGGAGATAAATATGATTACTCACTTGTTGATTATAAAAATATGAAGACAAGTATTAAAATAATTTACAAGGATTGGATATTTTCACAAAAGGCGGAAGATCATATCTTAGGTAAGATGTGTGAATTAAGATGGGACACTGATAGGTTTATTTTTGAATCCAAAAAGATACATGGAAACGAGTATGAATATAATAAGACCGTTTTTAAAAACATGAATACAAAGGTAATCTTGATAAAAGATGGTATTGAATATTTACAAAATCCAAGTAAACATTTAATGGGTCGTAAGCCAGAAAGAGTTAGACGACTTAGAAGTAATCGAGATTTTATAGATGATGCTAGATCAATTTGGGGTTATAAATATGATTATTCATTGGTGGATTATAAAGGATCACACATAGAAGTTTTGATTAAATATGATGATGTCATTTATAGACAAAAACCAGTTTTACATTTACTTGGATATAATTGCGAAAGAGACACTATAAAAAATCAAGAAGATTTTTTGAGAAAATGTTATGATAAACATGGTGATAAATATGATTACTCATTGGTTGAATATAGTGGAAGCCAAAAAAAAGTAAAAATAATATTTGAAGGTAAGGTATATGAGCAAAAAGCAGGCGCTCATATACATTCTTCTGGAATGGTCGAAAGAGTAATTTTAAAAAAAACAACAAATCAATTTATAAAAGAAGCAAATGAGATACATAATTTTATGTATGACTACTCAAAGGTTAAATATGTGAATAATCAGGCAAAAGTAAAAATAGTTTGTAAAATTCACGGTGATTTTGATCAAGTATCATCATCACATTTGAGCGGTGCGGGTTGTCCTCATTGTAATGAATCAAAGGGTGAAAAGAAAATATCTAAATATTTAGATATAAATGAGATTGAGTATGTTAGGCAAAAAAAGTTTGATGGATGTATTGGATTGAGACACAAACTACCATTTGATTTCTATCTGCCTAAATATAGAGCTGTAATAGAGTTTGATGGAATTCAACATTATGAACCAGTAGAGCATTTCGGTGGATTAAAAGCATACGAATCACTCAAAGTAAACGATAAAATTAAAAATGATTATTGTGAAGATAATTACATTGATTTAATCCGTATCAGATATGACCAGATTGATAGGATATTTGATATTTTAAAAGAGAGTCTTAAAAATAAGATTTAATCATTTAAAACTCCTAAAACTTTATCTAAATTTTCTAAATTAAATCCTTGAAGTGGCGTTCCACCTTTTTTAAGATAGTCATTATATAAATTTTGATAATCATCGTAAGTAACTGCTTTTCCGAATAGGTCTGAGTAAACAACATCTGCAATTCCAGATTTTATCATAGGTGAGTTATCTTCTTCACCGTAGTTAGGACCCATATGACCTACTAATTCGGTACCAGATATTGCCTCTAAGAATGATTTATAATTTTTAATCTTCATTTTTTACTGGTATTTTCTCAAAGAATTCGTCTTCAGCTTCTAATGAGTATGAATCTTTTTGGATATTATATATTATGTTATAAAGATAATTATCTTTTAACTCTACATTCTCATCATTTTTCAATTCTAAAATGCAAGTTTCATTTTCATAATCATTATAAATTGATATAATTTGAGTTCCTATTTTTCCATTTTTATCAAATAGGTTACAAATAACTTTTTTATTATTATTGATTAAATCACTTATTCTTTCAAATGTTGATTGTTTTGAGAGCATTTTGTAATCTTTTAGTTCATCATCTTTGATTTCATCGTAATGTCCTAAAAATTCCTCTTCTTTTTTGCTTAATTTTATTCTTTTGGAAATTTTATCCAATATGTTATTAAGCTCTATTTCTTTTAGAGACTCAGATATATTCAAATAAGATATGAATTTCTTAAAGTTCATAATTTTCATATCATTTTTAGTTCTTTTTCATGATTATATATTAAGAAATCATACTATTATTTATATATACTCTGATAATTAAAGTTATTTAATGGATAAAGAATTAATAGCAGGTTTAAGTAATTTATCTGAATCTTTAGATAGGATATCAGAAGCACTTTCTAAGAAAGGAGAGGCTAAGTCTGCTAGTGCAACAGCTCTTCAGATGGGTGAATTTGATAAACAAGTTCGTGAAATTAGTAATAGTATAACTGAAGTTAAAAAAGATACTCAGAAACTTTTAGATCAACAAGACACTATTCTTAAAATTCTAAAAAAGAAAGAAAAAGATTCTAAAGTTGAAGCTAAGAAAGAAAAGGTAAAGGACATTTCACAAGAATCTACTCCTGTTAAAGTCAGTAAAGATAAGAAGGCTGAAAGAGATGAAAGGGATAGAGATGGTGGTAAGGTTAAGAAGGTTTCTACTGGTAAGCCAGCTACTGAAGAGGTAGCAAAGGATAAAAAGGATGAAAAGAAAACTGGATTTTTTGGTGATATGGATACCAAAAAGATTAAAGATGGTATATCTACTGTTCTTTTAATTGCGACAGGAATTATCGCCATTGGATTGGCACTAAAGATAGTTGGTAAAGTTGACTTTTTATCTGTTATGACATTGGCATTGGCTCTTCCTTTAATAGCATTTGCATTTGAGAAGATAGCTAAAGTTAATGTTGATAGAAGAAGAGTTCCAGATATGATACTTGCATTGGTTGGATTTTCTACTGCAATTGCATTATCATCTTATATTCTTAGTATGGTAAGACCAGTAGGTCTTTTCCAAGCTATTACTGCTATATTGATATCTGGTGTTTTTACAGTTATTGCTCCTAATTTAGGTAAGTTAGTAAATGGACTTAAAGGTGTTAATTTACTTACAATGGCTAAGGCCGTCATTTTCTTACCTATAATACTAGTTACATTATCTATCGCGATAATGATGTCTTCAAGATTCTTATCGCAGGTTAAACCAATTGGATTATTTCAGGCGTTTTCTGCCATAATGATTGCTGGTGTTTTTGCAGTTATATCATATGGTATGGGTAAATTATTATCTGCTTTTAAAGGATTAAATCCTTTAACCGCCATAATGGCATCTGCATTGTTACCTATAGTTTTGATAGCCGTATCATTTGCGATAATGGCGTCATCAGTCTTATTATCAAGGGTTAAACCAATTGGATTATTTCAAGCTATTACTTCGATATTAATTGCGGCCGTTTTTGCAGTGATATCATATGGTATTGGTAAAATGTTGGCTGGGTTTAAGGGAATTGATCCACTTACCGCTGCTGTTGCATCGGCCTTGATACCTATTGTATTTATTGCATTGTCATTTTCAATAATGGTGTCATCAGCTTTCTTATCGAAAGTAAAACCTATTGGACTATTTCAAGCAATTTCTTCAATATTCATCGCAGCAACATTTGTTGTTTTATCATATGCAGTTGCTAAGATATTACCTGCATTTAGAAAAGTTAGTTATGCTGATGCTGTGAAGGCCTCAGTTATGATGCCTTTATTATTTACTGGAATGTCAATCGCTATAATGTTATCATCATACCCATTATCAGCAGTTAAACCTATCGGTTTATTTCAGTTTTTGACTTCAATTGGAATCGCTATATTATTCGTTGCTTTTGCATATGCGATGAAACTAATAGTTAATGCCACTAAGAACATTAGTACAAAAGATGTTATTTCTTCATTTGTCAAATTAACTATAATGACTGCAGCAATTGCTTTGACAGGATTTATTATCAATAAAATGCCTGATATAAGTTTGGCAAAAACTTTGAGAGCGATTGTATTTACTGGAGGATTGGTAGTTATATCCTATTTATTTAAAGGTGTTATTAAGGCCACTGATGGTATGTCAGCTACTAGTCTTGTTAAGACCGCTATCAAGTTAGCTTTGATTATAGGATCCATAGTTGCTGCTGGGTATTTGGTTAATAAAATGCCTTCTATAAATTTAGTTAGAGTTGCACAATTTACGACACTATCAATTGCATTAGCATTTGTTACCATAATAATGGCAGGTGTTGTTAAAGTTCTAGATAAAATTGGACTATCTTCTATAATAAAGGGAGGAATCGCAATCGTGGCACTAGCTAGTGTTATAATGGTATCTTCTATATTATTATCAAAGGGTAGATATAATAAATATCCAAATTATAAATGGTCACTTTCCGTAGCACTATCACTTGGTATATTCGGAGTGGCCGCCTTCTTATTAGGTACACAGGCAATGAATCCAATGTTCTATGCGGGAATGGGAATAATTGTTGCTTTATCCGCTGTTATAGTTGCTACCTCATTCGTTCTTAGCACTGGAAAATATGATAAGTATCCAACACCTAGTTGGTCACTTGGTGTCGGAATGAGTTTGGCTGCTTTTGGATTAGGTGCCGTTTTATTAGGGACACAAGTATTTAATCCTTTCTTCTATGCTGGTCTTGGTATGATACTAGTAGTTGCAGCATCAGTAGTTGCTACTTCATATATTTTAGATGCCGGTAAATATGATAAATATCCAAGTTTTGGTTGGGTTGGACCTACAGTGTTGGTTTTAGGAGCATTTGGAGTAGTTGCTGTTGGATTGGGTATAGTTTCACCTTTATTATTACTTGGTCTACCAGCTATGTTAGGTGTTGCAGGAACTATCTACTTAGTAGATAAAATGTTTAGCAGTGGTAGTTATAAGAAATATCCTACTAAAGACTGGGTAAATCCTACTATATCTTTAATTGGTAAGTTTTCTGGCATGGCTATTTTATATGCTTTTGGACTACCACTTATAATATTGGGATCATTAGCAATATTGGCAATAGCTGGAACTATCTATCTAGTGGATAAAGTATTTAAAAATGGAGAATTTAAGAAGTTTCCTTCTGATAAATGGGTATCTGGAGTCGCAAAAACTATGCAATCTGTTTCTAAGTTATTACAGGATATTAGAAAGAACTTAGGATTTGGTGATTTAGTATTAGGGGCTATAAAACTATTAGGTACTGTTTATGTCATAAAAAAAATGGATGATGTTTTCAGTAAAGGTGTGTTTCAAAAATTCCCATCTAAAAAATGGAATGATGGTGTTAAATATACTATTCAGACCTTTATGCAATTAATGAAAGATAAAGGATTCTTAACTGTAATTAAGGAGAGATTAGGAAGTGCACTCGGTGGTGGATTAGATGATATAGCCAAAATAATAGTTAAGATAGATACTGTATTATCAAAGGGACAATTTAATAAGTTTCCATCAAGTGATTGGTCTAAAAATGTAATTTCATCTTTGAGATTATTTAAATCACTAATGGGTGAGTCTACTATAGCTGGTAGTATCGGTCAAGGACTTAAAAGTCTTTTCAGTGGTGGTGAAAAATCAACTGCGAGCCTTCCAGGAATAGCACAGCAGATTACAACTGTTTCGTTGATTATATCAAAAGGTAGTTATGATAAAATTCCAAATAATGCCTGGGGTAGTTCTATACAATCACTCTTTATTAAATTTACATCACTAATGTCAATGACCTCGAAGTCAGCTTTAGGGGCACCTGCATTAATAATGGTTTCTAATTCTATAGTTGCGGTCGATAAAATATTAAGTAGTGGTGCTTATAATAAATATCCAAATGATAAGTGGATCAATTCTGTATTTGGTGTATTATCCAAGTTTTCAAAACTTGTTTCTGAGTTTGGAAAATCAGTTGCTGGTACATTATTTGGAATTTCTAGTGTTGTTAGCGTTTCTAAAACTCTATTAACTATAGACCAAATAATAAGCAAGGGTAAATATACTAAATACCCTAGTGATAAGTGGATAAAGGGAATATCACTCACCTTGGGTGAGTTTAGAAAGATATTGAGTGATTATGGTAAAGCATTTTTATCATTGACGATTGGTAGTAAAGTGGTTTCTAATATTTCAGAATCTATAGTTAAGTTAGATGAAGTTTTTAGCAGAGGAAAGTTTACTAAGTTTCCTAATGATAAATGGACTAAGGGCACTATATTCTCACTTAATGAGTTTAAGAAATTAATATCATCCTCAGCCTCTTCTGCTATATCTTTAATGATTGGTAGTAAATCTATAAATTCAATTGTTAATAGTATATTATTGATTGATAAATTATTATCTACCGGTAAATATACTAAATTTCCAGATAAAAAGTGGTTAGATGGCACATTTACTGCGATTAAAGAGTATTCAAACTTAGTATCAAGTATTAAACTAGTAGATTCTATTATTGGTGACTTTAAGATTAATAAAATAGTAAATTCAATACTATCTGTTGAAAATAAACTATCAAGTGGTCGATATAATAAGTTCCCAGATTCAAAATGGATAAAAGGAGTTGGTAATTCTATAACTGAGTTTTCTAAGTTATTTGATATTAAGATAGGACTATTTGGTATGATATCCGGCGCAATCAATCTTAATACAATGGTAAACACCATTATTTCTGTTGAAAGAAAGTTATCAAGTGGTAAATATACTAAATATCCAGATACTAAATGGATCAAGGGAATAACTGGATCAATAAATGAATTCGCGAAATTATTTGGAATCAAATTGGGACTTTTTGAGGTCGCCATGGGTGGTTTTAAATTAAATTTAATTGTTGATAAAATACTTGACTTGGATAAAAAATTATCTGGTGGTAAATATACTAAATACCCAGATACTAAATGGGTTAAGGGAATAACCGGAACAATAAATGAGTTTAGTAAATTATTCTCTATTAAGTTTAGTTTATCTAGTATTTTATTAGGAAGTTTTAATTTAAATAGAGTTGTTAATTCGATAGTTGATATTGATAAAAAATTAGCTAGTGGTAGTTATACTAAATACCCAGATACTAAATGGGTTAAGGGCATAACAAGTTCTATAACTGAATTCAGTAAATTATTTTCATTAAAATTGAGCTTATCGGATTCTATATTAGGATTATTTAAATTGAATAAAGTTGTTAATTCAATAGTTGATGTTAATAAAAAATTATCAACTGGTAATTATAATAAATACCCAGACACTAAATGGGTTAAAGGTATATCAAATTCTATAACTGAGTTCAGTAAGTTATTCTCTATTAAACTAGGTTTGTCTGATCTTATATTAGGAAATATAAAGATTAACAGATTAACAGATTCTATTTTACAAATAGATAAAAAATTATCATTAGGTAAGTATTCTAAGTTTCCCGATAACAAATGGATTAAATCAGTTATTAATACTATAACAGAATTTGGTAATTTAATTATTGGAAGTAATAAAAAATACCCAACGGTTCAATTTACTATGGGTATAATCAAAGTTAATAGTATTATTGATTTTATTTTACAAATAGATAGAAAGTTTGAGAAAGGAAAATATCAAAAAACACCAAATAATAAGTGGATTAAAGATTCTATAAATTCAGTATTAGAATATGGTAAGATGATAATATTATCAGATAAATCATTTAGATGGAATAACTTACTTTCTGGTATTTTTAAAGTTAGAACAATTGTAGAAAATATATTGTGGGTTGATAGAAAACTAGCTACTGGTAAATATCAAAAATACCCAGATCAAAATTGGCTAACGAAAACTAGTAATTCAATTTTACAGTATGGTAGATTAGCAATTAACTCTAATAAAGAGTTTCCTATAGTAAATTTATTATTGGGTATATTTAAAATACACTTAATTGTAAATACATTAGTATCTGTTGATAAAAAGATAAGTTCTGGTAAGTATCAAAAATTTCCAAATCAAAATTGGATAAATAAGACTTCTAGCTCTATTATGCAATTTGGTAAATTGGCTATTGATTCCAATTTAAGATTTGGACTAGTTGGACTAATGCTTGGATTGTATAAAGTTAGAAAAATAGCCGATACTATACAATATGTATCAATTAGTCTATCTAAGGGTAATTATACTAAGTTTCCTAATTTACAATGGGCATTGGCCGTTCCAGCCGCTATTAGAGGATTTATGAGCTTTAATTTTGGTATATTTTCAGGTATACTTTCTTTATTCAAATCTGATAAAGCTGAGAAAAATGAACTAGGAAGAATAGTCGATTTGATGTTATTTGTTGATAAAAAATTCCAATCTGGAAATTGGCAGAAGTTTCCATCTGTTCAATGGGTTAATGGTACTATATTAGCTCTACAGAAATTTAGAAGTATAGTTTCATTATTGAGTTATAGTTCATTCGGTGATAGATTACTATCAGCTTTTGGTTCTAAAAATCCTATTGTGACCGCTGTTTCAAATATTGAGAAACTAGGAGTTTCATTTGATAAATTAGCTAAATCTATTAGAGCCTTCACTGAAAGTATTAAAGGAATTGATGGTGATAAGTTAGCTGCTATAAGAAGTCTATCTAGTAATGTTGTTATGATGTCTTTAATGGATCCTGCTCAATTTGATATGATGATGGCAAAGTTAGAAGAAAGGTCTGGAGTTTTTGGTGACTTGATTAAAGACTTTGAAGTTAAAAAGACAAAGGGTGAATCTGGAGGTGGTGGTACTGGTGTTTCTTATAAAACAAAATCTACCACAGCAAAAACTGATAAGAAATCAGACTCACAGATACTTGGTGAGAAACTCGATATAATGAATGCTTTATTAGCTGATATATCATCAGTTGTTGGGTCTAGAGGAGCATTGAAAACATATCTTAATAAGATTAAGGATGATGTTACTATTGGAGGAGGTCTTAATACACTAACACAGAGGTCTGATAGAAGATTAAAGAACATAATTAAGAAGACCGGTGTTTCTGATAACGGTATAAATATCTACCTATTTACATATACATTCGATCCTAGTACTGTTTATCAAGGAGTAATTGCACAAGAACTTATAGGAACTCAATATGAGTCATCAGTTCATATCGATAAAAATGGATTGTATTCAGTTGATTATTCATTATTAGATGTTGAGTTTAAAAAAACAAATGTCTAATATTATAATATAATCCGTATGTTTAAGAAAATAAGACTTTATAATTCATTTAAAAAAACTCTTAGTTTAAATAGAGTTACTCTAGAGGGAGATTTTAATGCTAGAATAGATAAGGCGTATAGAATATACACTGTGGTTAATATACCAGATGAGTCCTTTGGAGAACCTTATAATTTAAGAAAAAGTGATATTGACTCTATATCTGAAACATACATTCGAGAATATGTTTCTAAGATATCTAATTATCTAAATTCAATAGGACTTAGTGAATTATATGATTTCTATGAGCCTATAAAAAAAGTTGATAAGTATTCTTATCTTATTGTTTTAGGTTTTAAACCATTTAATAGTGTTAGATATAATAATCTAATTTGGCTTAGAATTATTCCGATATTATCTATTGTTTCAATTATCAGTTTAATCATTTATTTTATTTTCAAATAAACAAAGACATCTAATCTTTTTATAAATAAAAACTATAATTAATATGAGTAAATTTTACGAAGTATCACAAGATACACAAGATACCTTTTTCAAGGTTTTTAACAAAAAAAGTTTTCCATTATCAATAAAATTTCAATTTATTGGATGTGAGAATCAAAAAACGCTAATGAAGATTTCAAAACTACCTGATCAATATTCTTTTCTTTTAGAAAAAGAATTGATGGTTCAAGTAAATGAAGATTTGATGTCAGTTTTTGATGAAGAATCAATTACTATATTGATTGAACAAGAGATTGATAAAGTATCAATTGATACACAGTCAGGAAAAATCAAAATGATTAAACCAGATTTAACAACATTTTCCGCAATCATAAACAAATATGGTGTAGACAAAGTAGCCAAAGCTAATCAAGTTGAGGAATTGTACCAACAACAAGTTAAAGATGGTAAAGAAGAATTTATAGCATAATAAAAAATAATAAAATATATGACACAAAATAAATTAGAGGTTAATACGGTTAAACCAGAATTAATGTTTTCTTTTGAAGAAAATAATTACAGAATCTTAGAAATGATGGATGAAATTAATTTAGATGGACTAATTAAGTCTATTGAAGATTATATGTCTACTACTAATGGATTTGGTAAGACAGATATTCAGAAAGATTCTGATTATGCACAAGTACAAACAATTTGGAAAGAATATCAAACAAAATTAAGAGGGGTTAAATTTAATTTCCATCTTGATAGAGCACAATATGGTGTTTTAACAGATATTTTACTTAAAAAACTCGAGTATGATGTTAATACAGTTTTTATCGCAATTGAATTAACAGAGATGTTAGGATCTATGAGTGGTACTAAATTTTCAGATGATAAAGAGGTTAAGATCTTTGGTGTAGATGCTACTGAGATAACTTATATCTATCACTTGATACAAAATTACAAAGTTAAAGGATTGACAAAAGAGGCTTATACATTCTCTAAAATATTGAGAAGAATCGGTGAAATATCTAAAATTGTTAGTTATTATGATGCTAATGCTAAAAGACTTACTGATGAAATTTCAAGATGGGCTCTTAGTTTAGATGCCCCGGAACCTATGGCTTCTATAAGTGTACCTGAGGTTACAGAATAAACAGGACAATAATTAAAAACCCACTCATTTGAGTGGGTTTTTTTATTTATCTAAATACTGATATACATATTTTCTAAATCTATTTTGAATCTCCGGATCCATCTTACTATAAACATCTTGAACCCAGGAAGCCTTCTTACCAATTTTTAATAAATCTAATATTTTATCATCACTTAATCCTTTTTTACGACATTGTGTAATAAAAGAATCAGCATAAGCCATAATTTCATCAGTAGAACTAAAATACTTTTTCATCTTCATTGGTGAATTTTCCAAATTACGAATTTGAATGTTTGGTCTTTTCTCAGCTTGTTGTTTATGTATAGATTCATGTCTCAATATTTCTTCTAATAAATCTAATAAATTATTTTTTATTGGACCATTTAATGTTTCTATAAATTTATCTTCAACTACACATATATACATTTTATTAGTATAAACATTATGAGCTGCAAATCTTAATCCAGGCATAATATGTGGCATATCTACAGGTACTAATTCAATTTCTTTATCCGTTTGCAATTTGGATTTGAAGTAATCAACATCTATAAATTCAACATCTAAATCATTGAAAATACTTTTTAACTCATACATTGTAATATTACTCATACTTTTAATATTACTGATTATCTCAGTGAAGTCATATGGGTTAATCACAGATTCGCTAAATGATTGGAATTTAAGAATGTATTTAAACGATTCTTTTATTTTATTTGGTAAATCTTTAACCGGAACATTCTCAGTCCATTCTTTATTAAAAATCCATTTCATACTTTTTGGTGCCTTATCTTTTGATTTATATTTATTTCTCATAGCCCAAATATATTTGAACTGTTGTTTAGATTTTGCCGGCATTTTGGATTGAATTTTTTTCTAAGAATTTATATAATTTTTTATAATACTCTTTTTTATCAAAATCTTTATTTGTTATCAGATATGTTATATAAGCAAAATATAAAACTTTGTCAATAAGATCTTTCTGTTGCATTTCACCACCTGGATATCTAAATTCTATATAATTAAATCTTTTAATTGGAACAAGATTGACTCCAAAGTTTTTATATCCTATACTTCTTAGTATTTCATATAATTTTGGATTTATTATTTCTTCTACTTTATCAATTTCATTATTTTTAATATGGGTAAAGCATATATTTAACAAGTCTTTTTCCTCAATAATTTTTGATATCAAAGATCCACAGAATTTAGAATTCTGTCTCCATTCCATATTTTTAAATACAAATGGATTTTCACCAGTATCATTTAGAAATAATAATCCTTTTATTATATTATAATCTACTTTTTCCTTTAGACCTAGATTTATATGTATGCCCGTATTTCCTGTAAATTTCCAATATTCCTGTGTATTATAGTCATTATAGAATATTTCTATAAACTCTATTAAATCATTTATATCTTCGAAGTATTTAATATTTGATAATTCAATTCCTCTATCTAGAGTATTATCTAATTCAAATTTTATTACTTCCTTATAATTTTTATAGAAATTTGGAAGATTCTCTTGAAATCTGTCCTCAAGATATTCAAAGTTATCCGAGAAGAAATAAGTTAAAAATTGTTGTTTTATCAATTCAACAATTAACTTTTGCTTGTTTATTTCTTTGTATTTCTTTGTATTTAGTAGTTTATCCACAACGTAGTCATAATCATCATATTCAAATTCTATTTCTGATAAAATATTATCAATAAACTCTTCAGTCTCTTCAGTCAATATGAAATTATCAATTCTTAAAAGTTCTTTAGATACTGATTTTTTAATTTTATCTAATATTCCTTTTATGTATTCCTC
>Ga0214919_10009331_pt1 | contig 12679 bp, 11 predicted proteins | sample LL1503_MetaG_FD_177994 | JGI IMG/M metagenome (GOLD analysis project Ga0214919, IMG submission 177994) | Freshwater microbial communities from Lake Lanier, Atlanta, Georgia, United States - LL-1503 | ecosystem: Environmental > Aquatic > Freshwater > Lake | place: USA: Georgia | collected...
GGGCTTTACGGGTATCGGTTATGGGCTACACAATGAAATTGTTGCCCCTTATATTTTAAATTATGGTACTGAAGAACAGAAACAAAAGTACTTGCCAAAGTTTGCTTCTGGTGAAATTGTGGGTGCGATTGCCATGAGTGAACCGGCAGTAGGTTCTGATCTTCAGGGTGTCAAAACCAGCGCTATCAAGCAAGCCGATGGCTCCTATTTGCTCAACGGAAGCAAAACATTTATCACCAATGGTTGGCATGCCGATCTGGTCATTGTGGTTGCCAAAACAGATCCCAGTGCGGGCGCTAAAGGCACAAGTTTGTTGTTAATTGAACGTGGCATGCCTGGTTTTGATAAAGGCAAACGATTGAAGAAATTGGGTCTCAAGGCGCAAGACACGTCAGAGTTATTTTTTGACAATGTCAAAGTACCTGCCACTCATTTGTTAGGTGGGCCCGCCTACGAAGGCAAGGGATTTATTTGCCTGATGGAACAACTGCCATGGGAGCGGCTTCAAATTGCAATCAGTGCAATCGCAGCGGCACAAGCCGCCATTGATTGGACCGTGCAATACACCCAAGATCGAAAAGTCTTTGGTCAAGCCGTGGCCAATTTTCAAAACACGCGATACAAACTTGCTGAGATGCAAACTGAAGTTCAGATTGCACAAGTGTTTATTGACAAATGTTGTGAACTGGTGAATGTGGGGCAGCTAGACACCCAAACCGCCAGCATGGCCAAATATTGGTGTACCGATCTTCAGTGCAAAGTGATGGATGAATGTGTGCAACTGCACGGTGGGTACGGCTATATGTGGGAATACCCTATTACCAGGGCCTTTGCAGATGCTCGCGTTCAGCGAATATATGGTGGCACCAATGAAATTATGAAAGAAGTCATTTCTAGAAGTATGGGACTATCAGGAAAGTAAGCTCTAATCCTATGGCTTCAACTCAAATAGGCTCTTATGAATAATCCAACACGTCAACTGGGCAAATCCGGTATCGCTGCTACCAGCATTGGTTTGGGTCTTATGTCCTTATCTGGCATCTATGGTGAATCGAGCGAGAGCAATGGCGTGGCGGTTATACAGCATGCCATTGATCAAGGCATTAGCTTCTTGGATTCATCGGACATGTATGGCTGGGGACAAAACGAAACGCTTCTATCAACTGCTTTAAAGGGTAGAAGAGACCAAGTGGTTTTAGCCACTAAATTTGGACAAACAAAAAGCGAGGCTGGTGCCAACGGCGTCAACGGTAAGCCCGCTTATGTCAAAGCCGCCTGTGAGGCCAGTCTTAAGCGCTTGAATTTGGATGTCATTGATTTGTACTATGTGCACCGCATCGATCCCAATGTTCCAATTGAAGATACTGTGGGTGCCATGAAAGATTTGTGTGTTGCAGGAAAAGTTCGCGCCATTGGTTTGTGCGAAGCCAGTCCAGAGACCATTCGCCGCGCTCACCAAACTCACCCTCTTGCTGCAATTCAAACAGAATATTCGCTGATGTACAGAGAGCAAGCTGAAGCAACGCTGAAGGTCACCCGAGAGCTGGGAATTTCCTTCGTTGCCTACTCCCCATTGGGCAGAAGTTTGCTAACTGGCACTGTCAAAAATGCTTCAGACTTCAGCAACGACCGACGCAAAGATCACCCACGCTTTCAACCTGGTAACTTTGAGCACAACCAGCAGTTGGTATCGGCCGTCGTCAATATGGCCAATCAAAAAAATTGCACGCCCAGTCAATTGGCGCTTGCATGGCTGCTAGTTCAGGGCGACGACATCATTGCCATTCCTGGCACCAAGCAAATTGCGCGCGTGGACGAAAATCTGGGTGCGTTAAAAGTATCGCTTTCAAGTCAAGAACTTGAATTGCTTGGCAAGGCTTTTCCAGTAGGCGTTGCCGCAGGAATGCGCTATCCTGCGGGCGGCATGAAAGGTGTGTTTATTTAACATGAGCCTCTTAAAAACAGACAAGATGATCGCCCGCAAGGACAAGCATATCGGGTGGCTCACCTTTAACAACCCCGCCCGACACAATGCGGTCTCACTAGAGATGTGGGAAGGTTTAGCGTGCATCGCTGAAGACTTCACTGCAGATTCAGACATCCGCGTGGTCATTGTTCAAGGTGCTGGTGGCAAAGCATTTGTCTCTGGAGCCGACATTTCCGAATTTGAAGATCAACGCCATTCGTCCAATTCCGCGGTCCATTACGACGCTATTTCCGCCAAGGGCATGCAAGCACTCAAAAACATCAATAAACCGACCATCGCCATGATCCATGGCTATTGCATTGGCGGCGGTGTCGCTGTGGCCTTGAACTGCGACATTCGAATTGCAAGTGATAATTCAAAGTTTGCTGTGCCAGCAGCCAAGTTGGGTTTGGGCTATGAATATGCCGGCGTGCGCAAATTGGTCGACGTGGTCGGTCCCTCTTTTGCACAAGAAATTTTCTTCACTGCCAGACAATTTTCTGCACAAGAAGCGCTCAGCATGGGCCTGATCAACCGCATGGTTGCAGCTGATGCCTTAGAACAATATATTCAACAATACGCTGAAACGATCTCGGCCAATGCGCCGATGACTGTGGCTTCAATCAAAACCATCGTAGGCGAAATCGTGAAGGACGAGAGATTGCAAGACATCGCTTTGTGCGAGAAAGTGGTTGCTGCATGCTTCAACAGCGAAGACTTCAAAGAGGGTCGAACAGCCTTCATGGCCAAACGCAAACCTGTATTCAAAGGAAATTAAGACAGGTTTATAAATCACACATTGAAAAGAGTTACACATGGCCCTTCCCTTGTCTGGCATTCGAGTCCTAGATTTAACCAATGTCTTAGCGGGTCCCTACTGCACCATGGTCTTGGGCGACATGGGCGCAGAAGTGATCAAAATTGAAAACGCAGACAGGGGTGATTCTTCGCGTAATTTTGAGCCTCAGATCAATGGCGAGTCTTATTGCTTTGCCGTACTCAACCGAAATAAAAAAAGCCTCGCATTGAATTTGAAAGACCCTGAGGGGTTGAAAGTTGCTTTGGCCTTGGCATCGCAAGCAGACATCGTTTTGGAAAACTTCAGACCTGGCGTGGTCAAGCGAATGGGCTTAGGCTACGAGTCCGTCAAGGCACTTAACCCCAGTGTCATTTACGCCTCCTTGTCAGGGTTCGGTCAAACTGGGCCTTATGGCAAAAAGGGTGGCTTTGACATCATTGCGCAAGGCATGTCAGGCATCATGCTAATGACTGGCGAGCCAGGTGGACGCCCTGCCAAAGTAGGTATCGCCATGAATGACATCGCCAGTGGCGTCACTGCGCTTTCAGGTATTTTGGGCGCCTTGATTGGCAAATTCCGATTTGGCGAAGGTCAGTACCTTGAAACTTCATTGTTAGAAGCTGGCCTGGCCTGGACGGCTTGGGAATTTGGGGCGTTTTTTGGATCAGGTGAAATACCCATAGCAACAGGCACAAGGCACCGGCGTGCAGCGCCCTATCAAGCCTATCGAAGCGCAGATGGTTATGTGACGGTGGGCGCAGGCTCTCAAAAATTATGGCTTGTTTTTTGTGAAAAAGTCGTCGGTCAACCCGATTGGCCCGCCAATCCCAAGTACCTCACACAAACATTGCGCGTTCAAAACGCCGATGCATTAGAGCGCGACATTGAAGCTCTTTTAATGCGTGAATCTACAGCCCATTGGGTTGAAAAAATGGATGCTGCTGGTGTTCCAGGAGGACCCGTGTTTGGTTATGAGCAAATCATGAATGACCCGCACATTCATGCCCGCAAGATGGTGCATGACATAGACCATCCCATCATTGGCCCTATGAAAACCTTGGGTTTGCCCATTAAGTCTAGCGGCGAACTCAGCACCATTCGTTTGCCTGCACCTTGGCTTGGGCAGCACTCCAAAGAAATCTTGGAGCAATTAGGCTATTCAATCGAACAGATTCAAGGGCTATTTGCGCAAGGTGCTGTTTTTGACCAGCATCCTGACAAAGCTAGGCCCTAATTAGTTCCTTGACAAACTCAAAGCCAATGGCCCTAGCATTGCACCTGCTGCCAGCACTGCAAATGCAGCCATCCAGCCTTGTGGTTCTTGAATCCCGCCCTGAGAATCGAGCGCCAACCCAACCAGCCAACCAGACAGCGCTGAGAGCCCAAAACCAACTGTGGAATGCAAGGCCAAGGTCAGCCCCTTAAACTGCGGTTGCGCAAATGACATCATTCCAGCAGTCAGTGAGCCAGAGTCGGCTGGCACTGTAATGGCATAAAAAATAATCAAAACCAACAGCAACCATGCAGAACCACCTGACAACAACCCCACTGACAACGCAGTGAGGGCTGAGATAACCTGAATCCAGGTAATGGCGCGCTCTCTCCCATAACGCAAAGACAATTCATTGCCAATGATGCTGGCCGGCATGGCCAATATGGAGGCCACAAAACTAACAGTCATGGCGTCTGGCAAAGATCCGCCCTGATGGCGTGAAAGGACAAAGGTCCAAAACGCAACAAGCCAGGTTCTAAATCCGTACAACTCAAAACAATGTGTCCCATAGCTCAAGATATAGGCCATTGCAGGACGATTTCGCAAGACAGGGCGAACATCCAAAAGGTGACCCCCTGTTGGAATGGGCAATACGGGATTCATTCGCCAAGCCACAAAGGCCATGATCAATGGGCCCAGACCTGTCACGCCAAAAGACCAACGCCACCCAAAGGCATCGGCAACGAGCTGCGATACCAAAAAAGAAAAACCTACTCCCATTGAATAACTGGCGGTATACAAAGTAATGCTGCGCGAAGCGTTTTCAGCTTCTATTCGATCAGTCAAAGCACGCAAGCCAGGCATGTAGGCCCCAGCAAAGCTTGCGCCCGCCAAGCCCCAAATGATCACGCCCGTTAACCAACTTGTGGCAAACAATGCGAAGGCCAGCGTGCTCAGCCCGCTGCACAATGAGCCAATCAATAGAATGCGCCTTGCATCGAAACGGTCAGTTAAAGCACTTAAGAAGGGAACCGCAACCATATAGCCAGCGGCATAGGCTGCTGCAAGCAATCCGGCTTGGGTATTTGTCATTCCCCACAAGGGCATGAGGTACTGAACCATGACAGCAGGCACCACCACATGGGGTAACAGATTGCCTACTTGTCCAATGCACATGGCCCAAACCAAGGGCTTAGCGTGTAATGTTTTCACAGCTGCTGCCTACCAAGCGGCTTCCAAAATACGCCGAACATCTTCGGGTCCATGTATTTTTCGAGGGTTACTGTGGATTAAACGGTCGTGCATTGAATTTTGTGCAATCAAGTCCAGCATGTCCGCTTTGACACCCACCTCCCGAAGGGTCCTTGGCAGTCCCAGTTGAGCTACCAAATCCGATACAACATCGCAGGCTGGCTTGTGAGGCTCACCCAAGGCTTCACTGACCAACTTTTGCTGTGCACCGTTGATGCTCTGATTAAAGCGCAAGACATGAGGCAACATGACACAAGACGTGTAGCCATGCGGAACCCCTACCGTGCCGCCCAAAATATGTCCTATACCGTGACTGGCGCCCTTTTGAACACCGGCACTGGACCCAATGATTGACATCCATGCGCCCAATTGGCAATCGAGCCGGGCTTCCAAATCTGCGGGGTCTTTTTTGACAGCCCGCAAGCCTCTGCCAAGCAAACGCAAAGCCTGAAAAGAAGTGGCTTCTGAAATAGGCTGTGTATTGATGGAACACAAATCTTCCACCGCGTGATCGACAGCACGAATCCCTGTCGATAGCCAAAGCCATTCCGGCGTATGCAATGTCAATGCCGGGTCCAAAATGACCGATCGAGGCGAGGCTTTTGGATGCAAAAAGTTCTCTTTCATCCCCCTCACCGTATCTGTACAGCCTGCCAAGGCGCTGAACTCTCCAGCCGAAAGGGTTGTAGAAATCACGGAACAAGGCACCGTAGGCGGTTGAAACTCCGGTCTTTCTATCCTTCCATCTGCGTGAACTTTGGTGGCCAGTCGGTCTAGGTCTTGTGCTGACTCTATGCCATTGCTCATGCAAAGCGTGACCATTTTTCCAGCATCTGTCATGGAACCGCCACCCAGCGTTAGGATCAAATCGGCTTGAGCGTGCTGCGCTTCCTGTGCCGCCTTGACTACAGGTATGCGTGGCGTGTGAGCGGGCATTTCATGAAAAAGGCCAACACAACGCGAGCCCAACACCGTTTTAAGTTGATTGACCACTTCGGTTTCACGGTAAAGGCTGCCACTGCTAAGGACGTAAACACGCTGAGCGCCAATTGTTTCAAGTTCCTTTGAAATCGCTTGTTCAAACGTCGTACCGAAAATGACCCTTTGGGTATTGGGATAACTATAAATGCCTGAACGCATATTGTTCCTTATGAAATTTCGGATCAAGGATCAAGGATCAAGGATCATTGCCATCATCCCTTATTCAGACCCAATGGGAGTCTCCTAGTTGTCTTTTGGTTCCTTGACATTCCCCAATGGCAGTATAAAGATAGGACAAATCCATTTAAGCGGCGAAAGAATGACATGCATGATTTTGTTTTCCCTGCGGTAACGTTGCCAGAGAGTGCCAGCTTACTCAGACAGCAAGTCCGCGATTTCCTCAAAAAAGAGCGGGATGCAGGCACATTCACCCCCCGCAAAAATTCATGGTCCGATGGCGATGCAGAATTCAGTCGCAAGTGCGGACAAGCTGGCTACATCGGCATGATTTGGCCTAAAAAATACGGTGGTCAAGAAAGAACAGCACTTGACCGCTATGTCATGACTGAGGAAATGTTGGCGGGTGGTGCGCCTGTGGGCGCGCATTGGGTGGCCGATCGGCAAAGTGGCAATCAAATTTTGCGCCACGGTAGCGAACATGCTCGGCAATTGATCTTGCCCCAAATTGCAGCGGGCGAATGTTTCTTTGCAATTGGCATGAGCGAGCCAGACTCTGGATCTGACTTAGCGGCAGTCAGAACTTCTGCAGTCAAAGCTGAAGGTGGTTGGAAAATCACAGGCACCAAGGTCTGGACCAGCAGTGCGCACAGAGCACATTACTTAATTGCTTTGGTTCGAACAGCTCCCAAAGAAGAAAACCGTCATGCTGGCATGACGCAATTTATTGTTGATCTGAAGTCGCCAGGTTTGAAGCTGAGTCCCATTCTCAACATCTACGGTGCCCACGACTGGAATGAAGTCGTGTTTGACGAATGCTTTGTGCCTGATGACATGGTCGTTGGCGAGGTCGGTGGTGGCTGGAACATGGTCACCAGTGAATTGGCATTTGAGCGCTCAGGGCCCGACCGATTCCTCAGCACGTACCAACTTTTTCTGGCGTCCATGGAACAATTGGGAGAAAAACCTGATGCTCGATCTGTCAATGAAATTGGGCGTTTTGTTGCACATCTGACTACTTTGCGACGCATGTCAACTTCGGTGGCAGGCATGCTGACAAAGGGAGAGAAACCCATTTTGGAAGCAGCTTTGGTGAAAGACATCGGCACTGCATTTGAACGTGAAATTCCCGAGATTTTTCGCCACCTTATTTCTTCAGAGCCGTTCATGGACAACGAAAGCATCGACTTTGAAGCCTTATTGGGAATGTCTATGCTCAAAGCGCCCGGCTTCACCATCAGAGGTGGAACTCGAGAAATTTTGCGGGGAATGATTGCTAAAGGATTGGGGCTGAGATGAGTGATATCCGCGACGATTTAGAGAAAACAGTTGACCGCATCTGTGAAGAGCATTGCCTTAAAGAAGTCTTCATGTCGAGCGAGGCTGGCATTTGGCCTGAAGCTCTTTGGCACGCCCTGGAAGAAGTCGGCCTGCCTCAGGCTTGTTTAAGTGAAGAACAAGGTGGCAGTGGCCTGTCTTTTGAAGATGCCATGTTTGTGTTGCGGCGCAGTGCTTACCATGCCGCACCTGTTCCATTGGCCGAGACTTTTTTAGCAAGCCGTTTGCTAAGCGTGTCGGGCCTGAAAGTACCAGCGGGTGTTTTATCCGTGAGTGTGTCCCATGCCAAAGACAGTTTAGAGCTCAAAGGAAATCAGAATGCCCCTACCCTTTCAGGTCATGCTCACCGAGTTCCTTGGGGATTGTCTTGTGATCATCTGGTTGTGGTGGCTCAACGCGAAGGTCAGCCATGCATTGTTTTGATCGAGCGCAAAGCACTTGGCCAAAGTCATTCTGAAATAGTCAAAAATTTAGCGGGTGAGCCCAGAGTTCAATTTGATTTTGCAAATACACCCATCGTTGCCTTCGCGCCTTTAGCAGATGCCAAAGAGCGCTTGCTGTGCGAAGGCGCTTTGTTACGCTCAGTTCAAATGGCTGGTGCATTGCAACGTTCGTTAGAGTATTCCTTGCAATATGCAAATGACCGTGTTCAATTTGGGCGCCCTATTGGTAAATTTCAGGCGGTGCAGCACATGCTTGCAGTTTTGGCCGGCCATGTGGCAGCGACTGCAGCTGCGGCAGATGCAGCCATTGAGCTTTCGGGTGAAGCACCAGAACAATTTTTCGTAGCCGTAGCCAAATCTCGGGCTGGAGAAGCTGCGGGCAAAGGTGCCGAAATTGCACACCAAGTTCATGGCGCCATGGGCTTTACGCGTGAGCACAATTTGCACCACCTCACTCGTCGCCTTTGGTCGTGGCGCGACGAGTTTGGTAACGAAACACATTGGCAAACCCGCATCGGAGAGATGGCGCTTAAACAGGGGGCCGACAATCTTTGGCCATTCCTAACACGTTTGTGATTTTCAAATGACTCAGGAGAATGAACATGCTTAAGCGAAACTTCCTTTTAGCGGCCACTATGACCACCATGGCTTTGACTGGCAACGTCTTTGCTCAAGACAAAGAATTTCCGACCAAACCATTTCGTATTTTTGTGCCCTTTACTGCAGGCAGTGGTTCTGATACTTCGGCCCGCTTTTTTGGAGAGCGTTTGGCAAAACAATTTGGCCAAACGGCGCTTGTCGAAAACAAACCAGGCGCTAGCGGCATCATTTCAGTTCAAGCATTGCTGGCTCTTCCAGCCGATGGGCATGCTATTTTGCTGGCCAGCAACTCGCCCATTTCTGTCAATCCAATCAGCATCAAAAATCTTCCCTACAACCCCATGACCGACCTGACCCCCTTGGCTGGTCTGTCGCGAAACATGAACGTTTGGGTTGTCAATGCCAACTCCAAATTCAACAGCTTGAAGGACGTGGTTGAATACTCTAAGAAGAACCCCAGCAAGCCCTTGAGCTTGGCCAATTACTCCGCGGGTTATCGTTTGGCCGGCGAATGGTTGACCAGCATGACCAACGTCAAGTTCAATCACATCTCCTACAAAGGCGGTGCGCAAATTTTCACAGACCTCATGGGAGATCAACTTGACATTGGCATTGCAGATCTAGGGGGTGCAGCCTCTTTGATCAAGGCTGGCAAACTGAAAGCCCTCGCTGTTTCTGGTGAAAAACGGCACCCCGATTTTCCCAATGTGCCGAACTTCATTGACAGTGGCTTTCCAGAATACGTAAACTATTCATGGACTTCGTTTTATGTCAAAGCGGGCACCCCCGAGGCCGTCAAGAAAAAACTCATCGATGCACTTTTGAAAGTACGCGACTCTAAAGAGGGTGCTGACTTCAATCACGCTTCGGGCGCAGACAGCATGCCCTTCTTTGGTGAGAGCATGCAAAAGTTCCAGCAAGAAGAGTTGGAACGGTTTACCCGCATTGCAAAGATGGCAGGAATGCAACCTGAATGACAGATGCACACATGAACATGTTCCGATCTGATTTGCTTTCAGGCAAACGCATTCTGATCACTGGGGGTGGCACGGGTTTGGGTAAAAGCATCGGTAAACGCTATGTTGAACTGGGTGCCAACCTGGTCATTTGCGGTCGACGCCAAGAGGTTCTAGAACAGGCAGCTCAAGAATTCAAAGACTCTTTAGGCGTAGACATCGAAATTCATGTGTGTGATGTGCGTGATGCCAAAGCAGTTGAGGCCATGATGGACGCCATATGGGCAAAGGGACCTTTGGATGTGTTGCTCAACAATGCAGCAGGTAATTTTTTAGCTCGAACAGAACGATTGTCTACACGTGCTTTTGATGCGGTCGTAGACATTGTGCTCAAAGGTTCGGCTTATTGCACCATGGATGTGGGACGCCGGTGGATTGAAGCGGGACGCAAAGGCACCGTCCTGCAAATACTGACGCAGTCGGCCATGACAGGCATGCCCTTTACCGTTCCGTCAGCCATGGCCAAAGCAGGGGCATTGGCCATGATTCGGAGTTTGGCTGTGGAATGGGGGCCCTACGGCATAAGGACAGTTGGTGTTGTGCCTGGGCCCTTTCCTACAGAAGGCGCATGGTCCAGATTGATGCCCAAAGAACGAATTGGGGAAGCACCCATTGAACAAGGTGTTGCATTAAGGCGCGTTGGCGAGCACCATGAACTGGCTGACCTGTGCGTTTATTTAATCTCCGATAGCGCTGCGTTCATCACAGGAGAGGCCGTCATCATTGACGGTGGTCGTTGGCTGCAAGGGGCAGCAGGACCGTCGGCTTACAACATGCAGCAGTGGCCCGACAGCACATGGGAAAGCCTTAAACCTAAGAAATCAAAAGAATGAGCAAAACCTTGGACTTGTCGAATGGACCCCTCACTGGCATTCGAATTCTGGATCTAACTTCGGTCGTGTTAGGTCCACTGGCCACACAAATTCTCGGAGACTATGGTGCTGAGATCATTAAGATTGAAAGCCTTGAAGGTGACTTGATGCGCACCAATGGGGTGAATCTAGCGCCCGGCATGAGTTCCATTTATTTGACGATTAACCGCAACAAGCAATCCATTGCTTTAGACCTGAAAACCGAAGCAGGTAAAACAATTTTGCGCCAACTGATTCCCCGTGTGGATGCTGTGGTGCACAACATGCGTGTGTCTGCCATCGACAAGCTTGGATTTGGATACGAGGAGGCTGTCAAACTCAATCCTCAAATCGTGTATTGCGCTGCGACGGGTTTTGACCAAGACGGCCCTGACAGAGACCGCCCCGCATTCGACGACATCATTCAAGCAGCCTGTGGTTTGGCCAGCGTCAACAGTCTTGGTAAATCTCGCCCTGACTACATCTCAACACTGGTTGCAGACAAAACAACAGGCATGGCACTTGTCAATGCAGTACTGGCCGCTCTATTGGCCAAAGAACGCAGTGGTCAAGGCCAATATGTAGAAGTGCCTATGCTCGAAACCATGGTGGCATTTACGTTGGTAGAGCACATGGGCGGCTTAACACGCAATCCAGCAACACAAAACGCCGGCTACAGCCGGGTGCTGTCGGGGGGGCGTCAGCCCAGTCCTACGCTAGACGGCTACATTGCCATGCTGCCTTATACCAACCACCATTGGGAAAGTTTTTTCCGGGATGCTGGGCAGGAGGCTCTTGGCAAAGAGTTGGGCGTTACAAACCGTATCACTCGCAACGCCAACATCCAAGGTCTGTATTCCGCTTTGCACAATATCGCGGCGACCAAAACAACTGCAGAATGGATTGAAATTTGCGATCGACTCGATATACCTGCAACACCCATCTACACCATGGAAGAGTTGCCTTCACATCCACAACTACAAGCAGTCCAATTATTTACAGATGAAGTGCATCCAGATTTAGGTGCCATCCGATATGTTCGCCCACCCGTTAAATTCACCAAAACCCCAGCCAAAGTACGCCATCAAGCACGGCGCTTAGGACAAGACACCGAGTCAATTCTGATCGAATTGGGTTATAGCCACAATGAGATTGAATCCTTGGTCAATCAAGGCGCGATCGTTAATGGCAAATAGAAATTTTTTCACCGCAATTTAAATTAGGAATTTAATTCATGAGCACCGCATCCGATCTGAAAATCTCTCAAGAAGGGCATGTTACCCTGGTTGAAATTTGCCGTCCTCCCCACAATTTTTTCGACTTTGACTTGATCCAGCAAATCGCCAGTACCTTTGAGGAGCTGGACAAGAACCCCAACTGCCGCGCAATTGTGTTGGCGTCAGAGGGCACTGCATTTTGTGCGGGCGCCAATTTCAACAGTCCGAACGACAAAATCAGTCGCCCAGAAAATCCTGGCACCAATCCGCTTTATTTCGAAGCGATTCGAATTTTTTCCTGCAAAAAACCCATTGTTGCAGCCATTCAAGGTGCCGCCGTTGGGGGCGGTCTGGGCCTGGCTTTGGTAGCTGATTTTCGAGTTACCTGCCCAGAAGGCAGGTTCACAGCCAACTTCAACCGACTCGGATTCCACCCAGGATTTGGATTGTCAGTCACTCTGCCCCGCTTAGTAGGCATTCAAAAAGCCAACTTGCTTTTTTTCACCGGTCGCCGCGTTAATGGGCAGGAAGCGCTGGACATGGGACTGGCCGATTTATTGGTTGCTCAATCCGAGGTCCGTACAGAAGCCATGAAACTTGCGCAAGAAATAGCTGTTTCAGCGCCACTTTCTGTTCAATCAACTCGCGCAACGATGCGTCAAGGCTTGGTTGAACAACTGCAAAAAGCCGTTGCGCATGAAAGTGTTGAACAAAATTGGCAATTCAAAACGGAAGACTTTAAAGAAGGCGTCAAAGCCATGACTGAGCGGCGAGAACCTAATTTTCAAGCCAAATAAGCCAACATTACTTTCAAGGCTTTCCATATG
>Ga0214919_10009333_pt1 | contig 12677 bp, 9 predicted proteins | sample LL1503_MetaG_FD_177994 | JGI IMG/M metagenome (GOLD analysis project Ga0214919, IMG submission 177994) | Freshwater microbial communities from Lake Lanier, Atlanta, Georgia, United States - LL-1503 | ecosystem: Environmental > Aquatic > Freshwater > Lake | place: USA: Georgia | collected 2015-03-15
TACATATATAAATAATATTATTTCACATATAGTATTATTTCACATATAGTATTATTTCACATATAGTATTATTTCACATATAGTATTATTTCACATATAGTATTATTTCACATATAGTATTATTTCACATATAGTATTATTTTACATATAGTATTGTTTTACATATAGTATTGTTTCACATACAAATGTGTTTTTGCTTTACCCCTTTTTCAAGTTGGGGGGTTCCAAAGGGGGGCTAGCCCCCCTTTTAAGTTAGCATTTAAATATAAACTTTTCCTTATTAAGTAATGGGAAACTCTCCATCCAACAAATACATCAATTTCGAAGATATGCAATCCGCTATAAATAATAAAGAATATATTATTATTAATACGCTTCCAGAAGCACAGCAAACGTGTCTCATCGTCGGCACATTAAATATGAACAATGAAGTTGAAATACTTAACACCCATTTAAAAGCGGATAAAAGCATTCGAATTATCGTCTATGGTGCAAACTCTAGCGACCCAAGCGCCAATAAAAAATACGAACAACTTCTCTCTTTAGGCTTTTCGAATGTCTTCATTTATAATGGTGGTTTGTTCGAATGGCTTCTTTTACAGGATATTTATGGGAAAGACCAATTCAAGACCACCAGACAAGAGAGAGATATATTAAAGTATAAGGGGCATCAGGTATTTAACAATAACCACCTTTTAGCAATTCCGCTTGCGGTCGGGTTATAAAAGGTTGAACCAAAAATTATTACTAATCGTCATTGCATACGCCGAGGTTTAACAACCTTTTATAACCCGACCGCAAGCGGAATTGCTAAAAGGTTGTCGTCATATCTATATTCTGTTGAATACTTATCGGTAAAGCCCGCTTCTTTTCACACTTATCTAGCATTGTAAATATCCATTTTATTACAACCCGTTCTATTGGCTCGAGTGAATCGAATAAAGCTTTACTCGACACGGTCATAATATTTATTATACCTATTAAAGTTACATTATAAAAGTCATCACCACCGGCGCTTAAAGACCTTATTCCTTTGAACTTAATACGATTATAACACGTTTTGAATATATTTAAAGAATGTAAATCGTCTGGATGCCACGGTAATGTCATCGGACTAGTATTCACTATAGGCTTATTTAAGCTATTTACATAAAATGTAATCGCAAAGAAGAAACAGTCGAAAAAATGACAAAAACCCATTGTATAAAACATAATATAGTCTATCGCTTGTAAATTATTATTAATACTAATCATTCCACTAAGTACGCGGTTTAGCTTCTCTCTATCTTCTCCTTCGGGACCTCGATGAATATACGATTGATCTAGATCAAACATAATAGCTTCAGTAATATTAGTATATGAGTCATCGACATTTACCAAGGCATTATTCGTCTTAAAATCGCCGTGTATAAACTTACATCTCGTATAAAACACTTCTAAATTATCAAAAATAAGTTCTATACCTGTATTTATTTTTTCCGGTCGACTTGTAATGGCATCAAACATATGAGTATTGTTAGGGTCACTTATAACAATATCAAAATCAACATGATATGGATTATATACACCGTTTAAAGAACCCCATTGAGTTTGACCATATTCATCTTGATAATCTTCAATATTAGTTGGGTCAGTTATAGTATATAAATCTATTTCTTTGAAAAATGGTATACCTTCGTAGGTAAAGTCCAATATAATCGGTATAATGTCTGATATCTCAGCTGCGCCTGTTTGCCAACCAAAAAAACTTTCCAAGTGTGCATATGGTTTTATATTCTCTAATAATACATACATATTGTACTCCATTTCATAAGCCTCAATAAAGTCAGGATTTGTAGCAATTTTACAAATAAACTTATTGCCGCTATTAAATACTACCACGAAACGACGCTTGCTAGCGGCAAGGATTTGAATATCTTCTGCTGGTCTACTGTAGCCAACGCCCCCTCCCGTACTTGGACCCTTTATAAACAACCCAGGACATACTAATTTATACACTAAAATATTCATTAATGATATAACACCGTTAATATATTCGTCACTAGGATTCATATAAGATTTTTTTTCTAATAAAGAGATTACAAGCTTTTCCAATTTAATTTTATCACCACTAAAGAGAGGCTTTAATTTCTGTTGTACATCACTTTCGCTAATATTATATATTTCCATCAGATTAGTAGGAGTATCAAATATAGTATCAAATATAGCATCAAATATAAAATATCTTAAAATTATTTCAGCATTTTCAAAGGTTATATGCAAAGGAATATTATAATTATCAATCTCGACAATAAATCCGTTTTTTTTAGAATCACTTATATCTAATTTTCCTCCAGTAGATTTTTTATTATTAGCTTTGCTTTTGTGTGTATGATTAGCTTTGCGTTTACTCTTACATTTTGTCTTACGTTTTGTAAGTTTTTTTTTATTGACTGTGTATTTTTTATATGATTTAGTCTTCTTCATTATTTGTATTATTATCATATAAAAAATTAAGCAACCTTTTCACACTTGCTTCTCCGACAAAAGGTTGTTAAAAGCGTGAATAACCCAAATTATTACCACCACTATTAATCATCGTATTATCCGACTCTTCTACTACATTAAACTTACCGCCGAACAAGTCGTCTTTTGATGTTTGATCGCCATAAATGCCTTTTCTATCAATCTGATCTGCGTATTGAGTGTTCGACCCTAAGTGTGTGTCGTTTTGATGAGTAGCACTAGCAAATTGTTTATATGATACTTCAATTCCCATACTTCTTTCACTTTCTTTTCGTATCTTTTCTTCCTCTTGGTTATAAACAGCAGGCATTTTAATAGCAGCATTTACAGCTTTATTATACGCCGCTTTTTCGGTACGATTAAATCTTGTTGGATCTTTATAAGCAGTAGGAGCAGCAGCAACAGTAGGAGCAGTAGCAACAGTAGCAACAGTAGCAACAGTAGCAACAGTAGGAGCAGTCAAATAACTCACACCTTCTTCTTTATCATAAACAATCGGTTCTTTTAGCCTTTCCAAAGCCCGTGTCGTTTCTCTCGCTGACGCCGAGGCCTCCACAACTTTTTTAATAGCGTGGGTATAGTCTTCAAAGTTCTCAAACATAATCTTCCCCATCTCTGCCGGGCTAATAGTGTAGTCGATCAGGTTCATTACTGTGTCATTTTCCGTATCACTCAACTCCACATCATAAAAATATTGAATCATTTCAACAATAGTCTCGTTATCGCACTTCTTGAAATCCGCAATAACATCGATACGTCCCGGGCGAATAAGGGCGTGGTCTAGCAATGTCGGATGATTACTCGTCAATATAATAATTCGTCCAGGCGTTTCCAAAATGCCATCTAGCAAATTGAGGAGAAAAGAAAGGTCAATCTTTTGCGAGTTATCCAGCTCCACGGTAGGGTTGGTTTTATTCGCTTGGTTTTGTGCCGGTGCAGGCACTGGCTTTTGCTTAAGCGTTCTCTCCATCACCATATCACTCTGGCAATCAATATCTTCCAACACATAAATGCGGTGCTCCAATGGAATACAAAATTGCTCGGTTTTCCCTGTTGCCACATTCAAGGTAAAAATAACTTCATTAAAGAACAAACTTTCCAGCTGGTTCTTGGTAATGTCATTATTCAGATTAATATTAATAATGTGACGGTGCGTTTCATTCGCCAAGCATTTAATCGTCGACGTTTTACCCGCCCCCGCTTGTCCAGACAAAAGCAATCCCAAAGTATACGGAATGCCTTTCTTGTCATACCACTTTTTATTTTTGCTGAAAAACTCCACCCGGTTACGTATGACATTAATTTCAGGTCCAAAGAGATTTTCAAACTTACGATTCGTATGAAACTTCTTCATCGAGAAAATACAATTGTTTGGCAACTTCGTATAATCCTTAGAACCATCCATTTGTTTAATTGCTTGTTGAGGCATCTGGTTAAAATAATAAATATCTGTGCCCAATTTATTTTGCAACTTAAGTCGGAACTCGTGAGTGGTTTTATCTAAGAACGTGCGTAGTTCTTGCATAGTTAGCGTATAAGAAAACAGATTAATGGTTTGCACGGTATTGCCAGTTTTTTTTGGATCAAGTGCATCTTCGCTGGTCGTCGTGGTCTCAATCAGTTGAATAAATATCTCATCGGCGATTTCGATAATATCTTCTTGATTGAGAATAAAGTTTGTTTTATTAAAACTGACGTGCTTAGTATTGTTATTGTTGGTAATAAAATCCATTAACGCTTGCCCGATAATATTTTCATTATCCGTGATACTGAGCTTAATAATAATGGAGGAAGATTTAATATGCACTTGATTGTTAATGGTAACAGAGAGTGAATTGACAAGTTTACTATTGTTGAGTTTGCTTTTATAATATTTATAAATAGAGGCTATTAAGAGTGGGCCATTTTTACATAAAAAATCCACGAATTGTGTAATTAAAAAAATATACAACATTCCGTATAAACTGTCGGTCATTGTATTGCTACCATTTGTTTGCTTGTTGCCACCATTCATCGAGGAGAACATTGTCATCGTCATTAGTTGCGAACGAAACATATCCATCATATTATTTCCACCGCCACCGTGATGCATATTCATATTATTCATCGCAGGCACTACAGTTGGATTCATTTAGAAATGAATAAATACTAATGATAGCTTTAGGTAGTTGTTGTTAATTTATTTTTTATTTTGGTTCAACATTAATTTCCGACCGCAAGCGGAATTGTCAAAAGGTTGTATAAGAATGCCTAAAAATAAACCTAACTGTGACTGTGGATTATGTTTGTTTAAAACTTTTCCGCTCGGCAATCCAATTGCAAAGAATACCGATAAAATAATCGAAGCTATTATTTATCATTTTATATTTAGATTGGGAAGTTTAGTAAGATCCGCAAAAGAAGTTAATTCGTATGTAATTCGTTTTATTAGTATGATAAACCAGTCCTATATATCGTCTAATGACATAATTAAAAATATAAAATTAATATATATAAAAATAATGGTGTCGGGCACGTGTTGTAAGTATTCTAATAATTCAAACATAAATAAACTTATTCAAAAGGAAGCTACTTATTTGAAAATAATTATAAGTTCAATGCAAGAAGATGTGCAAGAAAATGTAGAGGGAGAAAAAGTAGAGGGAGAAAAAAATACACTAGAAGAAAAACTTATTGAAGAAGATGAGGTTAAAGAAGATGAAGCAGAAAAATCATTTATAGTTGTTAAAAATAGTGCGCTTGAGCCTGCTTGGTCTGTGCCTACTATTGTCATAGACGATGTCACGACAGTAGTTGAAGATGTGAAAACAGTAGTTGAAGATGTGAAAACAGTAGTTGAAGATATAAAAGATGGCATAGTTGATTTATCAAATGAAATTGTCCCAGCACAGCCGGAAGACTCATACTCATCTTATTGTGTTATTAATTAAGGGGCTTCCGCCCCTTATAAACCCCTACCAAATAGTATATAGGTTTTATCAAAAGCTTGTTATGTATTTTCTCTTAAACCTTTTCCCCATCCGACCATTGTAAGGTTGTGAATTAATCTTATAATTGATTTTATATAAACTCAATTATAAGTATATATAATAAATAAAATGGACGACTATAATATCCCCGCCAGTGATGCAGAGGAGTTTATCGGCATTCTTAAATGTTTAGATGACAAAGAATTGGCAATTTTATATCAAGTATTAAAAAAAGATGGAGAAAAAGAACAAAGAATATGTTTAAGACAATTGATACGCGATAACAATGTAGGGCACGATGGAAAAATACACAATGCTTATTATGCCAGAGTTTTAGTTGAAAACCCAATAGAATATGTAAAAAAAGACGCAGTGCGGCGTTTATCCACTACCCTTAAAGGGGCGCAAGCCCCTTTGACAACTCCGACTGCAAGCGGAATTGCCTAGGCAATATTCAATTTCATAATACTACATTCGTCTTGCTCTTCTATACCAATAAACTTTTCTATTTGTTTAATCCACGTATTGTAATCCTCATCCGTCATATCTGTATTGCCATCGAGCAAGAGTGTTGTCGACTCTGATCGTGTATTGGTTACCAGCCAATGTTCGTGATACGCGTGACACGATTCCAAATAACTTAAAGGTATTTTCTCTCCTTGTCGCCCCCGTTTAAGCACCCTTTCTTCCGACACTTCGGGCTCCGCTTGAATATAAATATGCCATATTTGTGGGAAATCTCCAATAAACTCATTAAACCATTTTTTATAAATATTATATTCAATTGTTTCTATTTTACCGTCGTGATACAGCATCTGTGCAAAGACTTCTTTATCTGTAAACATACTTCTCTCCATAATAACAATATCATAGTCTTGTTGCATAGCCTGGCGCATACCTGATAAGCGCGAGATATATGCCATCATTTGAAAAGGGAATGCGTATTTTTGTTGGTCTGCATAATATTTTTCCAGAATAGTCACACCTTCAGTATCCGTGACAGAGTTCCAAATATGAATCGGCTCAGGAATATAACCAATCTTTTTGCCTATGTTATTTTTATTCGTAAAATGTTTTTGCAATTTATCAATCAAGGTGGATTTACCTGTGCCAATATTGCCCTCAATTGACACAAAAATCGGCACTTTTTTACGAAACATCTTTAAAACCTCTCTATAAATCCCATAGAATGTATTTAAGAAGGCAAGCATTAACATCCCACCAGTTACATAAGTCAACATTGCAGTATGTATTGAATCCATTTTATGTTAATATTATTTATAGTATATTATACTGAACTGTTTAATTCAATTTTATATGAAATTAAATATTAAATTGAATTGACAATACTATATAAATATATAACAACATATTAACTATTATCATAATGGATCTCACTCAGCGCAAGCTTACCAAGTCCGAATGGGCGAGTATTGAAGTGCCTGTATCTGTAGAAGAAAAAAGAATTAATGACCTGATTTGTGCCGGGTATCACAATGTGAACTTGCAACGCAATCCCACACTGTCTTTATTGAAGTATATGAAGATTGCCTTCACTCCACAAATTGATACGTATGTTTACGTGCATTATCTACAGCCTATGATTGCCAATCTCAGTAAGAAGTGTGGCTTCCCTTTGGTTATAATTAATTCAAACGACCATATGATGAAGAAGGCCGACTTAATCCGTCTCAATAATACTGAAGCACAATTGACAAATAAAAAAAACACGGAACAAAAAGATAAATTATTCGAGTTTATCTTATTGAACTTATTCACCAAGATGTTTAAAGAATATAAGAACAAGACATCAGCTGCAAACAACACAACGTGGATGAATCTGTATTATACTTTGAACATTCTTATTACCTATAATGTAGAGCTGGTAAATCAACAATTAATTGTTGTAATAAAAGCCATTTTACTCAACTTGCAAGGAGAAGTAGCCCTTAAGGCGCTTGTTTATAGTGCCTCTCAAATAATTGAGCAAAACCCCTACCTTCTCAAGTATGCTGACGAGACCTTATACGAACATCAGAAACAGCTCTTCACCATTTGCAAGTTGCCCACTCCGAAATTAATCTTGTATATTGCGCCGACGGGCACGGGTAAGACGCTGTCACCCTTGGGGTTAGCCGAGAAACACCGAGTCATCTTTGTCTGTGCCGCACGACACGTGGGTCTTGCCTTAGCCAAATCTGCTATATCATCGAATCGGAAAGTGGCCTTTGCCTTCGGGTGCAGTGGCGCTGAAGATATTCGGCTGCATTATTACTCCGCCAAAGAATATTCACTCAATAAGAAAAGCGGCGGCATTGGCAAGGTGGATAATTCCGTTGGCGATAAAGTGGAAATAATGATTAGTGATATTCAATCCTATCTCTATGCAATGTATTATATGTTGGCCTTTAATCCTAAGGAAAATATTATTCTTTATTGGGATGAGCCCACCATTACGCTCGATTATAAAGACCACGAGTTTCATAAAATCATTAAAGAGAATTGGACGAAAAATCTCATTCCCAATGTGGTCTTGTCTTCGGCGACTTTACCACAAAAAGAAGACCTTGCTGAGACGATTCAGGACTTTTGCGGAAAGTTCGATGGCGCGCAAGTCATCTATGACATTGTATCCTATGATTGCAAGAAAACCATTCCGCTTATTAACAAGGAAGGGTTTGTCGAAATGCCACATTATCTCAGTGCGGATTATGGAGTGATTCAAAAGATTGTGAAACACTGTATGACGTATAAAACATTGCTCCGCTACATTGACTTGGGCGAAGCTGTGGCGTTCATTAAATATATTAATCACAACCATAATATTCGCAAACATACTGAAAGATCGCATCTTATAACCTCCGAACGGTTTGAGTTCGACGCACAATTTCCCACCCTAGACACAATTACGATGAATACTATTAAATTGTATTATCTAAACTTACTGGGAAATATTCAGCCAGAGTTATGGCAAGATTATTATAAACTTTTATCAGCTAATCGCATAAAAAAACAGGCATCCAATATCAATATTGTCACGGCGGATGCGCACACCTTAACGGACGGTCCCACGATATTCTTGGCGGACGACGTGGAGAAAATCGCGCGGTTTTATATACAAAGCGCAAAAATCCCCGAACACATCACATCAGATATTATGAAGGCGATTCTGTTTAATTCCAACTTGAATGACAAAATTGCGAGAGAAACGAAAGATTTCGAAGATGGCACTAAAAAAGACGATGGCAAGGAGAAAAAGGCAGGGAATACAGACCGAATGGATCCCGAGATGAAGCAAAAATTGTTACACATTCAACAATTGCAATCAATGATCAAGTTGGTGGTTTTGAGCCCGCAATACGTGCCAAATACAACGGAGCATTTGTATAAATATGCGACAAGAGTGTATAATGAGGAAGAGGACGCTGTAAGTGCACCCGGTAAAGATGCGTCGGGGAAACCCTTCACCTCCAATGTATCTGAAGAGTATGTGGAAAAGATTATGCAGATTGACGACATCGAAGACCACTGGAAGCTCTTACTCATGATGGGTATTGGTGTCTTTACGACCACGCATAAGAGCGACCGCTATACAGAGCTGATGAAAACGTTGGCACAAGAACAGAAGCTCTATTTAATTATTGCTGCCTCGGACTTCATTTATGGGACGAATTACCAGTTCTGTCACGGGTATATTAGCAAAGACCTGGGTCATATGAGCCAAGAGAAGTGTATTCAAGCGATGGGACGTGTGGGAAGGAATAAACTACAACACGATTATAGTATCCGCTTCAGAGAGAATGATTTAATTATGAAATTATTTCAGAAGGAGGAAAATAAACCTGAAGTAATTAATATGAGTTTGCTGTTTAATGATAGTATGTAAGAGTGCGTTTATATAGTTTATACTTTATTCCGTCGTGTGCGCCTTATTTTCTTGTTTGTTGTCCTAGTACGTTTTTTATTTGACTTTTTATCTGTTTTTCTAGTGTTGCGTTTTTTATTAGATTTTCTAGTGCGTTTTTTATTAGTTTTTCTAGTGTTGCGTTTTTTTCTTAGCCCACCCAATGACATAGGTTTATCAAATATAGGTTCATCAAGTATAGGTTCCAGCTTATATATTGGAAACTCATCTCGAGGATCACAATGAATACCACTAACTACATTAGCACCAGGTCTAGTGAATGACTTATTAACTAGTCTTTTCTTTTTACCGGTCTTAACTACCTTAAACTGTCCGGGTTCTGGTACTGGACCATTAAACATCCATTCAGGTTTTATGATATAAAAATTGGCAGCAATGCCGACCTTTACATATTCAGTTTCTATATAATAATCTTCCGGACCAAATGCAAGTGGCGTAAGACCTGATGCATCAGTTTTTTCAATCAGTTCTTTACTGCATTCATAATAAATGCCGTTAAAAATATTATCTGGATCATAGTATGGGTCATAGTTATCATCCTCTTCTGGCAGAGCAACCATTTTTTTTAAATCTGACAAAGATTGGCATTCTTTTCTCCCATTATATTCAATAATAAAGTTATCACCGGGTTTTTTTTGTAAATAATGCGGAATATTTATATTCTTGTCTTCAATAATTGATAAACATATATTTTGGTCACCTTCTTCAGGATCATCATATTCAACGATGGGCTCTAATGCCTCTCGTCTCAATCGCTCTTGTTTGGTTAGAAGTCTTTCTTCGCGCACTAACGCTGCTTGATATCGCTCCGCTTCTTCATCTTCATCAGGATCATCATACTCTCTTTCGTATGGTTCTGTCGTGCCTTCTTCAGGAAGCGAAGCACCTTCAAGAAGCGAAGCACCTTCAGGAAACGAAGCACCTTCAGGAAACGAAGCACCTTGAGGAATCGCATCATATTCGGGTTCTTCAAAATCACTACCTGGATCGAAACTTAAATCTTCTTCCACTGGATTTCGACCAGGTGGCCATAATAAGTTTGGCCTAGGAACCCGTAAATAATTTGGATTTATTTGTCCATCTATATACATCATATCGCGTCTAGTAGGACTAAACTCTTCTTGTAGCCTTGCGGAAACTGCAGGTGATAATGGGGGGTGCCTCCGCCTTGTTATGGAATGTGGTTGTCTAGCAGAGCGAGGTGTAGAGCGAGGAGCAGAACGAGGGGTTCTTCGACGAAGTGATCTTCTCAATGGAGGAGGAGAAGCCATAACTATACAATAATAGAATATTTAAAAATATCATTTTGCGATATCTATACTTTTCTCAATTGCGTCGCATATAAAAGTATCAGTATTATTTTGCGATATCTATTACATTTGTACTTTTCACAAAAGTATAGTATTATTTTGCGATATCTATTACATTTGTACTTTTCCCAAAAGTATCCCTTAACTCTAAATAACGTTTATATCTCTCTTCCGACAATTCGCTTTCATATACTTTACAATTGCCAGTAGCAATAACTTCGACTTTTTTCTTAGTTACGCCTGATTTAGGGTCTTGTTGAATAATAGTATTATAAATCTTAATAGTTTTCCAACCTTCTAATACTTTTTCAAAGATGAAAATCACTTCTTCTCCCGTAATTCCGCGTTTGGCAGTGCGTTTCTTCTCTCTGCGTTCTTTTTTTGCAGTTAAAAAAGATTGTTTATCGAACATTATAATTGTATACTAAATAATATTTATATTATTTCTTTGTTAGAATAATTCATTATCATTCTTTCATAATATTCGTATTTTTCTAATGGCATTTCTCTCTTATAAAATGGCACCTTACCTTCTAATATTACTCTCTTTATATTTTTAATAATATCAACAGTCAACTCATTGTTGATGTTTTTTTTCAGTCTCAGTGAATCCAAATATTCTAATATTGGTGTAGGTGTTTCACCCGCTACTATTTTCTCAACCACAATAAACAGTTCATCTAGGTGTATCTTACGCCGTTTAATATTCACTTCTTCTTGATCGAGTTTTTTTTTTACAACTTTTTCTTCAGTTCGACAAACAGTTGCTCCATTCTTAATTCGTGTAACTGTTTGTGTAGGCAAATATAACATTTTCTCTATTTCTATATTCTTTTTACCTTGTTTAATTAATTCTCTCACCTTTAAAATCATTTCGTCACTAAGTCCGTTTTTTGCATCTCTAATTGACGTTGACATTTTCTTTTTCGTTTCTTCTGATTTAAGTTTGCCAAAATTGTGATTGCCTTCGCCCATCATTTTTTCAGATTTTTCTTTATATACTTGTTTTCGTATAATGTCCTTGCAGACTTTATGTTTCAACTCTCTCAAATGTATTGTTTTATCATAACCTTCTTTGCCCGCGTCATTACAATTCACATCCGTAAAATGCTCTATTCTGTGTTTTTCTTCATTGCATATTTTATACATCTCTTGTTTAATTGCCGTATCATCTGTTAATAAATATTTTTCAAAGGCAACAGCTTGATTGTATTTAACAATTAAACCATCTTTGACAAGAGAGATGAACTTGAGGCAATCGGATTTTCTAGAAATAGTATATGCAATATTTTTTTCTATATTTCCAAATCCTAAAAACTCCTTTATTTTTTCTAATACAATAGGATGATTTTTCTGAGCTATAGAAATATAAAAACTAGTAAGTTTTTTTTTATTTATATAAAAACACCCCTCTGCATCTAGTAACCCCTGAATATATTCTATATTCATTCTTGATAAGTTAGTTTCATCCATAACTTTATTTTTAGTTATGTCGCTGCATTTTTTATATAGTTCTTCTTTTTGTTCTACTACATACGGTATATCCGCTAATTTATAAAACTCATTCAAATATTCTATTTGCGGTTGTTTTATTATGATACTGAACCTGATATAATCCAATAGAAGTTTATATTCATTGCTTCTGAGTAATAAATTATATTCGTTTCGCACGTTATGTTTGTGATAAAAATTATCTTCAGTCATCATATTTTCTACTTTATTATTTCTTTTTGCAGATGTGGTTATACTGCCACCAAAATGATAACGAATAACTTGTAAAATATTTGTTCTACTTTGAGAAATTGTTATACCAGACTGATACCCTTGTTTTAATTTACGAATAAATATATTACCGTCTCCATCTATCATGCCCGCTATGTATGACGGATGCGGAGGCTCATTTTTAAATAGTTCAATATGGTTTGTATTGTCTTGTTCTATTGATGTTATTGATGTTATTGATGCCAT
>Ga0214919_10009334_pt1 | contig 12675 bp, 13 predicted proteins | sample LL1503_MetaG_FD_177994 | JGI IMG/M metagenome (GOLD analysis project Ga0214919, IMG submission 177994) | Freshwater microbial communities from Lake Lanier, Atlanta, Georgia, United States - LL-1503 | ecosystem: Environmental > Aquatic > Freshwater > Lake | place: USA: Georgia | collected...
GGAATGAGCCTTTTGCGGTGATATTGGCCGATGACTTGCTAGACCACCAACCCGGTGTGCTCAAGCAAATGTTAGAGCGTTACCGGCACTACCGCAGCTCGATTCTGGCCGTAGAAAAAATCGCACTAGAGCAGAGCCGCTCGTATGGCGTTATCGCCGGACATACGATTGAAAACCGCATCACGAAACTGTCAAAAATTGTAGAGAAGCCCGCCCCCGAGGATGCACCTTCGGACATGGGTGTGGTGGGGCGCTATATCTTTACGCCGTCCATCTTTAAACACATTCAGGCGCTGCAACCCGGCGCTGGTGGCGAGTACCAATTGACCGACGCCATACAAAGCCTGCTGGCCCATGAAGCGGTTTATGCCTACGCCTACGAAGGCGTGCGCTATGACTGTGGCTCTAAGCTCGGTTACCTCAAGGCCACCGTGGAGTTCGCCTTGCGGCATCCGGAGATTGGTCGGGAGTTTCGGGACTACCTGCCCTCGGTCAGCGGCACACGCAAGGCCTGACACCCAAGCCTTACAAAGCCTGCGCCAGGCGCAAGACTCCGTCGCGGATTTTTTCTTCAGGCGCAGTCGCAAAACTTAAACGGAACGTGGCCGGATCGCCGTTGGCGCAATAAAAAGGCATGCCGGGTACAAAGGCCACGCCGCGCTCGATGGCGCGCTTGGCAAAACCGGCTGCATCGCTGCCCTTTCCACCGGCTCCAGTCAGCCGCGCCCAAACAAATAGGCCGCCCTGCGGCTGCACAAATTCAATCGCATCACCGAGGTCGCGGCGCAATGCATCGCCCATGGTTTGGGCTCTTTGCGCATAGACCTGGCGCACCCGGTCCAGCGTGGCGGGCATGCGGCCCGCTTGCAGATACTGCGCTGCGGTGGCCTGGGCAAACGTGCTGGTATGCGCGTCGCTAAATTGTTTGCACATGGTGGCGCGCGCCAGCAGTTCGGCAGGACCTGCCATCCAACCCACACGCAAGCCAGGCGAGAGCACTTTGGAAAGAGATCCGCAGTGCACCAATAGATCACGGCTGCCAGGCACCTGGCTGCTCAAAGCCAGCAAGCTGGGCGGCGGCACCTCGCCAAAATAAAGGTCGCCGTAGGGGTCGTCCTCGACGATCAGCGTCTGGTACTTCACCGCCATCTCCAGCACCGCTTTGCGCCGTGCGAGGCTGAGTAAAGCGCCGCTGGGGTTGCCAAAAGTGGGAATGATGTAAACAAACTTGGGTCGGTGCTCGGCGATCAGGCGCTCCAGGGCATCGGTATCCGCACCCTGCCCGTCTATCGGCGCACTGACCAGGTCCGCGCCATACAAGCGAAAGCAATTGATCGTGGCCAAAAACGTGGGCCCTTCCACAATGACTTTGTCGCCCGGGTTAATCAAGACCTTGCCCAACAAGTCCAGGGCCTGTTGGCTACCAGTGGTGACGATGAGTTGCTCAGCGCGCAAATCGGCCACTCCTTTGTGCGCCATAAACGCGGCCAATTGTTCGCGCAAGGGGCCGTATCCTTCGGTCGCGCCGTATTGCAACGCGGCGCCCGGGTCATGCTCCAGCGCCGCCAGCGAGGCTTGGCGTATGCCATCGACATCAAACAGCGCGCTATCGGGAAAGCCGCCGGCAAAGCTGATGATGCCGGGCTTACCCAACAGCTTAAACAGTTCACGGATGGCTGAGGTCTCGACGTTATTCAATCGGTCGGCAAAAGACAGGGCGGGGGCAGTGGACATTTGCGGTATCTTCAAGGCTGGTCAAAACCCTATTGTCGCCAACTTGAATACCCAGCCTGGGTTGGCCTCGCTCCGTCATACCGCGCAAACAGCTACCACCCATGAAACCCGACGCTATCCACCAGTTCTTCAGCATCTTGCGCGCGGCCAACCCTCAGCCCCAAACCGAGCTGCATTACGCCAGCGTATTCGAACTGCTGGCAGCGGTGCTGCTATCCGCCCAAGCCACCGACGTGGGCGTTAACAAGGCCACGGCGCGCTTGTTTGTTGTCGCCAATACGCCGCAAAAAATTCTGGACCTGGGGCTAGAAGGTCTGGAGCAACACATCAAAACCATTGGCCTGTTCCGTAGCAAAGCGCGCCACTTAATGCAAACCTGCCAAATATTGATGGACCAACACGGCGGTCAGGTGCCGCGCAGCCGCGAAGCATTGGAATCCCTGCCCGGCGTAGGCCGCAAAACCGCGAACGTGGTACTCAACGTAGCCTTTGGCGAGGCCACCATGGCGGTGGACACGCACATCTTCCGTCTGGGCAATCGCACTGGCCTGGCACCTGGCAAAACGCCACTGGCTGTCGAGCAAAAGCTGCTAAAGCGGATTCCGCCTGAGTTTCTGGTCGATTCCCACCACTGGCTGATCTTGCATGGGCGCTATGTGTGCCAGGCGCGCAAACCGCAGTGCGGGCAATGCGCGGTGTTTGAGGTTTGCGGGTTTAAGGAGAAGCACCGTGTTGGGGCTTTGAAATGAAAGGTGTGCGAGTTACGCAAAATAGAAACTGGAAATTATCAAAAGCGCAGTGCCTGACCCTATCACTACCGGCGGCCATTGGCTACCAATTCCGCAAAGTGCATTAGGGCTTACATTTGTTTCAATACGCCGAAAGTCGCCAAGACCATACTACGCTGCAAATCCAGCACGAAAAAATCTAATGACAAACCGCTCCCTGCAAACCCATATCGATCACTTAGTGGTGGCAGCACGCACCCTGGATGAGGGAGTCGCCTGGTGCGAAGCCACTTTGGGCATCACCCCGCAGTCGGGCGGTGAGCATGAACAATACGGCACACACAATCGTTTGTTCAAAATTGCTACACCGCGCTATCCGATGGCTTACTTTGAAATCATCGCCATCAATCCAGCTGCGCTCGCACAAAAAAGAGGTGCGAGCAAACGTTGGTTCGATCTGGATGATGCTGTTCTACAGGAGTCGATCGCGCAAGTACCCACATTGATACATTTTGTGGTGAACACCACCGACATCCAACTCGCTAGCAACACCTGGAAAGCGCAGGGTCTGGATACTGGACCGGTGGTGCAGGCCCAGCGTCAAACCGATAAAGGGCCACTTCATTGGCAAATCACTGTGCGCGACGACGGCCAACGGCTGCTCGGCGGCACGCTGCCGACCTTGATCCAATGGGGCAAGCCCGGTGCGGCCGAACCCTTGCGACTGCACCCGCGCAACAGCCTGCCCCGATCGGGTGTGAGCTTGCAAAAAATCACTGTCTCGCACTCGGCGGCAGATGTTTTGAAAACCGCCTACGAATCGGTTCATTTAAAAGACATTGAAATAAGCAACAGCGAAGCGAATATTTCTGCCCATTTGCAAACACCTAAAGGGTTGGTGGTGTTGCAGAGTCGCGGTATCTGACGCTAAGCAGGGAGTACGGTGCACACCTGACTAACCATCTTATTAAGCACACATAGCAGTGTGTACAACGGAATCGCTCTGACTTCAATGGTCAGTCGCGTGTTCATGAACGGCAACAGCAGGCCGTGCGTATTACCCAGGGATTCAGGTCGGATACCAGCCGTGTCGAGATCTACCGCAATGCAGACGCCGATCTGGTGCTGCACCCGGTTGCCGCCGACCGCGGTGCAACGCTTTTGCAAGCTCTGTAAGCCTTTGACCCAAGCTTTGTCGACCTGCTGATAGCAGACCGGCAAGATGCACTCCCTGTGCAAGACCGGAAGCCGCTGGGAGGTACATGCTGACACCAATATCTTGATTTATTTGATAAAAACTTACGCCCGAGTCGATGCAACTCCACCACGCACTAGCGAAACTCGGGCCCGTAGTCCGCTTGTCCTTGGTCTGTACTCAAAACTGTCAACCGAAAATATTCTGCTTGGGCTAATGGACAAGCTTAAATTAGTACAGCGTAGTTTTTTGGCGCTGAGGTAATTCAGCATCATATGCAGCCCCATCGATTTTCGACTGCGTTAGCGCACTCAAAATTACCCCGGCGCTTGGAACACTTTGCGCGCTTTGATGCTTCTCCAAATCCCATAAACCAGAGCGGATAAACGCCCGCCCGCACTGGAAAAAGACAGTTTCAACCGTAATTTCCAGGGCGCATTTTGGTATGGCACCATCGACGGCAAAGGACTGCAGAATTGCTTGGTTCACCGTAATCGACGCCTTACCGTTGACACGGATGGTCTCTCTGATACCAGGGATGAAAAAAAGCAACGCAACCCTAGAGTCCTGCAAGATATTCTTAAGCCCATCCACCCGATTGTTTCCTCTTCGTTCGGGCAAAAGAATGGTTGTTTCGTTGAAAATTCTGACCAATGGCGCGAGATCTCCGCGTGGCGAAACATCCAGGCCCTGAGGCCCCACCGTCGCAAGCACTGCAAATGGCGAGGCCTGAATCCATTGCTGATAGATCGGATGCAGCACCGTGGTTTCTTTTGCAATGGAGGCTTCTCCTACCGAGCCGAATAAGGATTCAATTTGTTCAATGGTGCGTATGGTGTCGGACATCACGTGCCTTTCTGGGAGCTAAATTTTTTGGGAAATTTTTGTAATTCAAACAGTTAGCTTTATAGCGCATGGATTGGGCTACGCGTATGCTTTTTAGGTAGGCAATACTCCTGCCCACAGCCCTTTGTTTCCAAGGCTGAACATCGCGGAACCTATCTAGCATTGTTGCCACCATTGAGCGCGGCGCAAAGCGCGATGGCAAAATCACAGCGAAAAAATAGACCACTCCCCATAGCCCGGCGACTCCTTAGGCCACTGGCTGGCGCTGTCCACCCGACGGATCCCTTGTGAAAGCAACTTCGCCGCGCGCGCGACGCCGGCATGGGTGATCCACACTTGGTCTTTATCAGAGTGTTGCCGCGCTGCGTCCCACACGTCTGCAACCCGGGTCAATACTTCGTTAGCGCTTTCCACGCCGCCAAAACGATGTGCGCCGAAATCATCCGTCCAACCTTGCATGGCAGCAAGGGGTATCGCATCCCAAGCCACGCCTTCCCAACTGCCGAAGTCCATTTCGCGCAAGCGCGTGTCGATTTGCGGTTTCAGCTCAGGCCGTATGCCTGACATAGCATCGGCTAACTGTATGCAACGCTGCAAGGGCGAGACCCAAACTTTGCACTGCACAGGTAGCCCTTGCGCCAATGCATGGGCGGCTTGCAATGTGTGCTGCGCGTCTGCGGTCACATCAAGCGCACCGTAGCAGACCCCACTGGCGATCAGCGGCGTGGCGTGTCTGGCTATCCACAGCGCCATATTACTTTTGCCGCTGCTGCTTAAAGCGCGCCGCCCAGGCTCAGCGCACAGCCCAGGTAAAACGCAATTTCACACAACTGCTGCGTGGTCCCCAGGCAGTCGCCCGTAAAGCCTTGCAAGCGCCGCGCAAACAAGCGAAGCATGTACATAAAGGCCAGCGCGCTGGCCAGACTACCGCAGGCCAACACTTTCAGCACGGGCAGCACTTGCTCCAGTACCAGCGTTTGCACATCTGCTCCCAGAAGCACAGAAGCGGCGACCCAGGCACTCAAGCCCAGTGCGCCTGCACACCACAGCAATGCAAGCACCAAGCTACCCAAACTAATTTGATCGGCCAACGGTTTGGACTTAGAGCCCGCTTCGTCGCCGACATGTGGCAGCCACCTTATGACGAGCAAGGGCCAGGTACGAGAAACCACATGGCCGGCCATCAAAGCAAAACACATCCAAACCATGCCGACCGCGCCCAGCAAGGCCAGCAGCGCCACTTTGCTGAGTAAAGCGAGTACCACGGCAATCGCGCCGAAGGCACCCACGCGCGAGTCTTTCATGATGATGAGCGCCCGCTCCCGGTCATAGCTGCCGCCTAGGCCGTCGGCCACATCGGCCAGGCCGTCTTCATGAAAAGCGCCGGTCAGCCACACGCTCCAAGCCGTGCCCAGTGCTGCCGCTACCAAGGGTGCGTACAGAGCGGGCAAGTAATGCATCAACGCCGCGGTCAGCAACACAACCAGTACACCGATCACCACGCCGACCGCAGGGAAGTACGCGGCACTAGCTCGCAACATCGCCGGGCTAAAGCCCACCCAATCGGCGAGGCGGCCGGTGACCGGAATGCGTGTGAAAAATTGGATCGCCAGCAGAAAATGGCGCAAGGCTGTCATACGGTAATCGTTGAGGATTTTTCAGACACACCGGCGGAGGCGAAGCTGGCCATCTCGCGCAGAATGGCGCAAGCCGACTGCAGCAGCGGCCAGGCCAGCGCAGCGCCGGATCCTTCGCCCAGACGCAAACCCAGATCCAGTAAGGCTTGCACGCCCAGGTGCTGCAACATGAATTCATGGCCGCGCTCGCCCGAGCGGTGAGCAAACACGCAGCGCTGCAACACCAGCGGTTGCAGCGTATGCGCCACCAGCACCGCCGCGCTGGCAATGAAACCATCCACCACAATCACCCGCCGCTGCGCTGCCGCTTGCAACACCGCGCCGGTCATGGAAGCTATTTCCAACCCACCGAAAGCGGCCAGCGCATCCAAAGGCTGCGTCGCATCCGCATGCAGCGCCAGCACCTTGCGCAAGACTTCGCATTTGCGCGCCACCGCCGGAGCATCCAGACCAGTGCCCGCGCCGGTACACAGTTCGACATCCAGCCCCGCCAGACGCGCTAGCAACAAAGAGGCCGCCGAAGTATTGCCAATGCCCATTTCGCCTAGCAGCAATGCGTTGCCGGGCAAGTCGCGCACTAGCTCCGCGCCGTTGCGCATGGCTTGTTCGCATTGCGCCTGAGACATCGCCACACCTTGCGAAGAATCCGCCGTGCCACGTTCTGCGCCCGTCACTTTACGCACGGCCAAACACGGACGCTGCGTGCCCATGGGCAGGCCTGCCAGAAAGTCGCGGTTCACGCCGCAATCGACCACCGTCAAAGCTAAACCGTGCTGCCGCGCCAGCACGCTGACGGCTGCGCCGCCGGCCAGAAAGTTTTCCACCATCTGCCAACTGACATCCGAAGGAAAGGCCGAAATGCCTTGCGCTGTGAGCCCGTGGTCGGCGGCGAACACCACCATTTGCGGATCAATAAGCGTTGGGGTATCAGAGCCGAGAATTTCGCCAATCTGCAAGGCCAGTGTTTCAATGCGGCCCAGCGCTCCAAGTGGCTTAGTCTTTTGGTCGATTTTCCGCTGCAGGGCGTGATGCAAGACCGGATCGTGCAGACTGGTGAGTTGGGGAAGCATGGGAGTCATGGTCATAAAGCGCTTCGGTTTGAATGTAGCAACAAAGTTTGCGCGGCTAGTTTTAGGGCGTGCAGGCCAGGGACACCCATTGGCCCGATACAGCGTGAATCGCAATGCGCTTATCAAACACCTGTTCTAGAGCGCGGTGGCAGGCAGGCGAGGCGCTAGGGCCTTGGTGGCAGATGCGACCACCCGCCATCACCACCACCGTATCGGCGTGCAGAGCCATAGTGATTTCGTGCAGAACGCTCACCACCGTGGTGCCCTCAGCAACCAATTTGCGCACAATCTGCAGCCAATCTGCCTGGTGCGGCGGGTCCAGATTGACCAGGGGCTCATCCATCAGGAGTACCGCCGCTTTCACGCTAAGCGCTCGCGCCAACAACACGCGCTGACGCTCGCCACCGGATAGCTCACCAAGCGTGCGCTCACGCCAGTCCCAGGCTTGTGTCTGGCGCAAGGCGCGTTCTACCTCGGCGTAGTCTTGGGCGCTAGGTTTGCTCAGCCACGCTTGGTGTGGCAAGCGGCCCAGTAGCGCCACGTCCCACACCGTTAAATCGTCACCTGCGCCTTCGCTTTGACCCAGCCAGGCGAGTTGCTGCGCGCGCTGACGCGCCGGCCATGCCGCCATCGGTTGGCCCTGCAAATGAACCACGCCCGAATGCGCAAGAAGCCCGGCCAACACCTTAAGCAAGGTCGACTTGCCTGCGCCGTTAGGCCCAACGATGCTGGTCCAACGCCCTGCTTCAATCTGCAAATCCAAGCCTTGCAACACTTGAGTTCGACCCAAACGCGCGCCAATGCCCTGGGCGTTCAAGGCCGGCGTCATGGCTTAGCTCCTACGACTACCGGGTTTTGCCGATGCATGAGCCACAACAAGTAGCCGCCCCCCAGCACCGCGGTCAGTACGCCAACTGGCAATTCTTGCGGTGCCAGCAGGCTGCGCGCCAGCAGGTCTGCGCCCATCAGCAAGGCGCCCCCCATCAAACTCGATAGCAGCACTAGACGCGCATGACCGGCGCGCACCAAAGCGCGCACCAGGTGTGGAGCCGCCAGGCCAACAAAAGCAATCAACCCCGTATGCGCGACAGCAGTGCCGGTAGCCAGTGCCAATACCAACACCAGCGCAATGCGAATAGGCGCCACCGGCAGGCCCAGACTGAGGGCCGTGTTCTCGCCTAGCGACAGGCCATCAAGCACCGGGCTAAGGGTCCAAGCCACCACCATGCAAAAGCTCCAGCCACCCAACATCAACACACAAGCGCTCCAATCCACCAGCGCGGTGGTACCCAACATAAAGCCCTGCATAGCCTGCATGAGCTGCGGCTGCGCCAACAAGACCAAGGAGCTCGCGGCCCCCAGCACCACGCCCACCACGACGCCAGCTAGCAGCAGGCGCAAGGTCTGTTGCACACCGCGCGCCAGCGTTAGCGTCAAAAGTACCGCAGCCGTCGCGCCCACAAAAGCAGCGCCGGTAGTGCCCAGTTGCAGCAGCCAGGGTGCGGCAACGGGTGAAGCACCCAAGAGCGCCAAGGCCACGCAGACGCCCAAAGAAGCACCAGCTGCACTACCTAATAAATACGGATCAGCCAATGGGTTGCGGAAAAGGCCTTGTGCCACTGCGCCGGCCAACCCCAGCAACGCACCGCAAGCCCAGGCCCCAGCGCTGCGCGGCAGCCTAATGTCCCAGACGATTTGTTGGGACACAGCGTCACTCCAAACTTCGCGCACGCTTTGAAGGCCTGTACTGCCCACGCAGGCGCCTAGTGCCATCAAGAAGAAGGACAACAGAACAAGCCCCGCTGCAAGTGCAAGTGGGCGTTGGCGTAGCCACTGGTTCACGGGGCGCCTGCCTTGCTAGTGGTCGATGCTGGCGCAGCGCCGTAAAAAGGTTGCAAGCAACGCGCCACCAGCATTGCGCCCTGAGCCATACGCGGGCCGGGGCGCACCAAAATATCGGATTCCTCTTTATTAAAAGCGCATACGCGGCGCGCCTGCAAAGCGGTTAGGCGATCCCAACCTGGGCGGCTCTGCATCGCATCTGCATTACTGTCACCTATCAAAATAACGTCGGGCTGAGCGCGTACTACCAACTCTGGATTCACCTTGGGAAAGGGGCCAAGGGTGCCCGCCACGATGTTTTGCAGGCCCAAGCGCTCCAAGGTCTGACCAAGAAAAGAGGACGCGCTCGCGGCATAAGGGCCAGGGCTCACTTCGAAGTACACGCGCTTGCCGCGCGCGGTGGCGGGCACTTGCGCTACGGCGGCGCGCATATCAAGCTCCATAGACTGCACCACGGCCTTGGCAGTACCCACGCCCAGAATGTCGCCTAAGGTAAGCAGCACGCGCACGGCGCTGGGGTAGTCTTTGGGCTCCAGAGCCACCACGCGCAGACCCAATGCGCGCATCCGTTCAATGCCAGGCGAGGAGGTCGCCACCAGCACCAGGTCGGGCTTGAGCGCCACGATCGCTTCGATACTCGGGTCCAAGCCGCCACCCACAGGTGTTAGGCCACGCACGCTGGGTGGGTAATTGGAATAGCGGTCTACGCCCACCAATTTGGCGCATTGGCCTAAGGCACATACCGACTCAGTAAGTGAAGGCAAAAGGCTGACGATGCGCTGAGGCACAGGCATCAGAGACACCACTGTGCCTCGGTCATCGACCACGGTAGCGCTAGCGGCGGCCTGTGCGCCGACAGTCCATAGCAGCGCCAACAGAGCTAGCCAACGCACCAAGGTCTTCATGCCGCAGCGCGTTCCAAAGACGCCTGCATCCATTGGCGGCAAATGCGATGCAGTGCAGCCACGCCGTCGGTCAAGGCTGCGGGGCCAGGTTGCAATATCAGCGGCGATTTGATTTCAAATAAGGCGCCGTCTCGCACCGCTGCGACCTGCGCCCAACCAGGGCGCAAGGCCACGGTCTCAGGCCGAAACTTCTTACCGCACCAAGAGCCGATGATGATGTCCGGATTGCGCCGCACAATCTCCTCACCGTCAGCAATGATGCGGTTTTTGCCTAGCGACTCGCGTGCCAGTTCCGGAAAAATATCGTCGCCCCCCGCAATACCCAAGAGCTCGGACACCCAACGAATCGCGCTGATGTGGGGCGTATCCCATTCTTCAAAAAACACGCGGGGACGACGTGCGCCTAAGGCCTCAAGCGCCGCCACTTCGGACTGCATTTGGCCCAGGCTCTGCTGCATAACCGCAATACGTTCTAGGCCTTGCGCGGCCTCACCCACCATAGCCGCGACCTGATAGAGCATGGAAAAGATTTCGTCTACGCTGCGTTGGTTAAACACCGTGACCTGTACGCCTTGGCGAATCAGTGCCGATGCAATATCCGCCTGCAAATCTGAAAAACCAAATACGCAGTCAGGCTCAAGCGCCAAGATTTTGTCGATCTTGGCGCTCAAAAACGCGCTCACTTTAGGTTTTTCCTGTCTTGCCCTTGATGGACGCACGGTGTAGCCAGAAATCCCGACAATGCGCCGCTCTTGCCCGAGCAAGTACAACCACTCGGTGGTTTCTTCGGTCAGGCAGACGATGCGTTGCGGGGAGTGGTCAGGCATGGAAAGAGTATCCGAGAGAATGCTTACTTAGACGCCCATTGCAATGTTGCAAAGAAGTTGGCACCAGCTGTGGAGTAGCCGCCCACCTTTTGGTAAGTCTGATCCGTGGCGTTATTTAAGCGAACTACCAGTGACCAGTCCTTGCTAAATTCCCGATACGCTCGCAGATTCAATAAGGTATAGCCAGCGTTAACGGCAGAGTTGGCAGCATTGTCAAACGTAGGGCCGATGTCTTGCACTTCCGCGCCGAACACCCAGCGGCTCCATGGTAACTCCGCCCCAATTGCAACAAGCTGCTTGGCCCGTAAGCTCAGGTCTTTACCGGTAGTTTCATTCCGCGGATTAAGCATGTCGACGGAGCCCCGGAGTCTGAGTATGCCGATTCGGCTTGCGCCTGACAAGGTCACACCCTGAACTGAGGCGGTGCCGACGTTGTACCAGCAGAAGGCTCTAGCCGCACAACCATTCGAACTCTCGGAAGAAGTAATCAAGTCGCTGTAAGTGTTCCTATACAGAACTAGCTTCGCCTCACTACCGCGCTCACTATACGAAACACTAGCCTCAGTGCTTCGGCCACTTTCAGGCGCCAGTGAGGCACTACCGTATAAGCCCAGCAATTGTTCGAGCGTCGGTGTGCGGTAGGACGTGCCAGCAGAAACGCCAGCTCGCCAACTGGGCGCAAGTAGGTAAGCGTAGGAAACTGCGCCCGTACTATTGACGCCGTATACGCTATCGTTATCACTGCGTCCATTAATCTGTAATTCGCTCGCGCCTAGGCGTGTCGCATATCCAAGACCCGTTGCGAGAACTGTTCTGCTTCCGTCAACTGCGGGGTTGTAAGCGTTCTCGGCGGAAGTGAAAGTGTCCTTCTTCTGCTCCAGGAAGGGGCTCCACAAGCCACCAAGCCCTACCCATTGTCCATCCAAACTCACGCCGTCCAAACCTGTGGAATAGTCCCAAGCCGGATCCGTATTGCTGGTGTATGCGGTTAAGGCGCGGGAAACGCGCATGGTAGTTTTAAAACGGTCCGACCAACGCGCACTCCAGCTCGCTGCAACCGTTTGTAAGGTCCCATTGGTGGTCGTGTCTTCAAAGTTATTGGAGCCGTAAACATCAACCGATCGGTATTGCAATCGGTTCTGGCTGCTTACGACTTCCAATCGATGCGCATCAGTCAGCGCATAGCCTAGGCGCAGATTCGCATCGGTGTTCTTGGAGCCTTCCGTATCAGGCGTGTGCACCACGCTTTTGTAGGTGTTGAATCCGTCGGTTTGGGACGAAGCGATGCGCACGGCGTAATCCAACCCAGCGGCACCCCCGCGAACGCCAAATGCTACTTTTTGCGCCTTGTAACTGCCAACGCCAAGGGAGACGGACGGGCTAACGCCGTTTGAGCCCCTGCGGGTAAAAATTTGTACAACGCCGGTCATCGCATCTGCTCCGTACAACACACTCGCCGCCCCGCGGACAATTTCAATGCGTTCAATATCGCCTAAAGGGATGAGCTCCCAATTGACCCCGCCTCCCAACTGATTGCCATCTTGACCACCTACACGCACGCCATCAACAAAGAGTCCCGTCATCCGTGCCTCGCCGCCGCGGACGTAAACTTTGCCGTCCCCCACCTGCAGCCCGGGCTGCTGCTCCAAAATCTGCAAAACGGAGGTGGCGCCGCTTTCTTCAATATGTTGTCGATCAATGACGGAGACATCGGCAAGCACTTCGGCCACCGGGCGGGCAAAGCGACTGGCAGTAACCACCACAGGCTGCAGCGCAATAGCGTTATCCGTATTTTGCGCAAAACTCGAAACACAAGAGAAAGCCGCAGCCGCGGCCATAGGAAGCGCGGCCAAGCGCGCACGGCAAATACCATTTTTCATAAAGATTAAGA
>Ga0214919_10009335_pt1 | contig 12675 bp, 10 predicted proteins | sample LL1503_MetaG_FD_177994 | JGI IMG/M metagenome (GOLD analysis project Ga0214919, IMG submission 177994) | Freshwater microbial communities from Lake Lanier, Atlanta, Georgia, United States - LL-1503 | ecosystem: Environmental > Aquatic > Freshwater > Lake | place: USA: Georgia | collected...
AGCCAGGATCAAACTCTATAGTTCGATCTTGAATTTTTTGCGTATTTCTACGCCACTCATAAATTGGAATCGACGTGAATTTCATCTCTGATTTTCACATCTATTACTTCATGAGCGTTTGTTAGCCAATTAAAGCTAAGTTCCAAAGAACTTGGCAATTGCCTTCAAACGCCCACGCTTATCGGCTGTAAGTTTTTAAAGATCACCGACTTTTCGGTTGGCTTCGCAACTATCTGCGAAGCCTTCGATTGTAGCACTTTTTCTGAGTACTTACTAAAAACTTTTTAATTTTTTTAGCGCACTTAAGAATGAGAGTGCCTAGTCGAGCCCGCGATTATGGCATAAAAATGACGCTACTGGCCGACTCTGAAACAATTTTTGTGGATTTCGCTTCTGTCGCAAGGCGCTGTAACAAAAATTGGTAGGGCGTGAGTGACTTGAACACTCGACCAAAGGATTATGAGTCCTCTGCTCTAACCAACTGAGCTAACGCCCCACACCGGACCATTGTAGCCATTTCACCAATGAGATAACGCTGATATAGGGTCAACTAGTTCGTCGTTTTTTTCCTCCATAATTTGTAGTCTATGTGTAGTCTAGGAGTAGTGCCCATGTCTCAGGATCTGATCAAGGACAAGCAAGTGAATGGCCTGTACAAGCGGGTCTCGCCTACGAAAGCGGTTTGGGCCGTCAAGGCTAGGCAGAAAGGGACAGGCCGCGTGGTGACCGTGACGCTTGGTAGATGCGACGTCATTGGGCTCGCTGAGGCCCGAAAGCAGGCCAAGGAAGTCCTTGCCAAGCTAGCTGGGGGGGTAAACCCGAATGAGGAACGTGAGCAGCAAGTGGCTCTTTTTCAGCGGGAAAAAGCGCTGACAGAGGCCCGGGGGTTGACTCTGCAACACGCTTTCCAGCAATACTTGGAAGACAAGGGGCTAAGACCATCAACCGCCAAGGGCATGCAGCAGTGTTTCAGTCGTAATTTTGGCGACTGGATGCACAAGCCGCTACTGGAAATCACTCGGGAAAGCGTGGCCCAGCGGTACAAAGACATCAGAACAGCAGTCTCTGCACGTCGAGCGGCGCGTAACGCAAAGCGCCTAACTGAAGGAGCCCCCATAACCAAGTTCACCAACGCCGACGGCGATGGAGAAGCCCAGAGATCATTTCGATATCTCTCTTCGGTCATCGGTTACGTAATGAGTGACTACATTGGGGGGAGGCCACTATTGGAAAGCAACCCTATTGACGTCCTAAGGGACAAAAAAATGCGAAAGTTGCTTCGGCCAAAGACAAGACATCTTTTAGGTCGGCAAATTGTGGCCTTAAGAGGTCAGCTAGAAATCGTGGGCCATCCTGAATACAAAGGCCCGATAACAGTTGACGATGCAGACTTTGTGATGCTGCTTCTACTAACCGGGATGCGGCTCAACGAGCTGAAGATGATCTTATGGGAAAACGTCAACTTTACGGATCGAGTGCTTAAAGCTACAGGAACCAAGAATAGGACGGATCACACAATTCCAATGACCGAATCAATCGGCAGGATCCTAAAGAGGCGGTTAGCGGCAAATACTGGTGGGGCGCTCTATGTTTTTCCATCTGTACGCGATATCAAACAGCCCGCCTCCATTAGCCGAGGGCTGGATAGGGTCTGTGAAGGCGTAGGGTTCACCTTCACTGCACACGACCTGCGCAGAACCTTCGCGACCGTAGCAAGCGATGTTGGCGTCGATGTAACCAAGATTGGTGCAGCCCTGAATCACACAAAGATTGGGGTAACGGCCCGGTACATCCAGATTTCAGCGAACACCTTGCGAGAAACATTCGAATCAATTGAAGCAGCGATCTTCGAACCTAATGGGTACGACATCGAACGTGATGAAACGGCTAATGGTTCGATCGAAGATGTGGACACCTCTGACTATTTGTAGTTTCGACACTTAGTGATTGGCATTCCCCCGAAGACGTGGGGAGAGGGGTCTGTCCACCTGCATTCACTGTAGCTGGGCTCCCACGTCCTCACGTGGGTGCGTACGCGTCCGGATATCCCTTTTTTGATTTTTTGTCTCAACTTTATTTTTCTTGAAAGCGTTGACATCAGGTTCAAAAATGCAGCAGTCTAAAAAAGCAACAACAAGACTGGAGCTACAAATGAACCTAGAGGAACTGCTGTTTAAACCTGCCCAACTCCACCAAGGAGAAGTTCGCCACCTTGACGGCAAGAAGGCCATCTGCCTCCGACCTCACGAAGGCGGCAAATGGGCGACCGTAGGCAGGTATGTCAACTTCACAATAGACGGCTCGGGCTATGTAGAGGGCAAATGCGTCAACGTAGATGGGGCTACGAAGACCGTCTGGCTCCAAATCATTAGGGGGCCGTTTATTCCCGGAACGGTGATCAAGCTCCCGGTATCAAAGCTTGGGCGTTACTACGAAGCATCAGGTGAAGAGGCGTCAGACCTTGAGGAGGCGCTGTCTTCGTTGCTTGAGCGAGGCATCGGTGACGATGGGATGAGCCTTGAAGCATTTGAGCTAATGATCAGCAGCGCTAGAGAAAAGCGAACTGCCGAACATCAGGCAGCGTTTTTGAAGCAGATGAACAGCCTGATTGGTGCAGAAACATATCAGTTACTGGGAAAGGTCGAAGCGCTGTACCGCGATTTGCTGAATTCCGTGGGAAATGACAGCAGGCGGTACAGGGATGTTCCGACGCCCCACATCGCCAAGGTCACCAGAAATCTGAGAAAAGCTCTGGCCCATCTAGCCAAGAGCTTGCGGGAGGAATGCTGAAATGGATGCGTCTATGACCAACGATCAAGCTACTGGCCTATGGTGGGGACTGTTTGTGGGGGACGCAGCTGGTGTGCCACTGGAGTTTACGAAAGCAAACACAGGTGAACTGGTCACCACATTCACATCGGGTGGCTATCACAAAGCCAGCAAAGGCGAGTACTCCGATGATGGATCAATGGCTCTAGCCATAGCAGACGCATACATATCTCAGGGCAAGTTCTGCGGAGCCACCATTCAACAGAACTTCATCGACTGGATGAATACCGGCAAATTCGGCACTAGACCGGGGCAACCAGCTTGGGACATTGGCATGACGGTACTGGGTGCGCTGAATCGCGTCAAAGAGACTCGTTACCCGTTCACCGGCTCGGCGGATGAGCGCAGCAGCGGTAATGGGTGCATCATGCGACTAGCACCCTGCATCATCTGGAACCGCAACAACCTCAGCGCTGCCATCGGGGAGTCTGTAGCGCAGGCCCTACTGACACACGGATCGTCAGACAGCATTACCTACACCGCCGCTCTGGCACATGAGCTCTGGGAGGGAAGGCCCCTACCGGAATACGATCATTTGCGTGACCGGCCCCCATTAAGAATTCGGGCTATGTTGCTGATACCTACGCCAGTGCGTGGTATTCAGTATTGCGAACTAGCTCGTTCAAGGATGCGGTTGTAGATGCCATCAATCGTGGCGGTGATGCAGACACCGTAGGTGCGGTAGCTGGAATGATTGCCGGGCGCATATATGGAAGCGATGGCCTAGAAGATCTAGACCTTGGAGTCATGCGGCACAGAGATTTGAAGGCATCTCTAGATGCGCTCATAAGCCAATAACTGAAGATCTATTTGGTAACTGATCGTTCAGTTTTATATTAATTTTATGGATGCTCATCTTTGGGCTCACATATTTTAAATAAAAAATAAAATGATTAATAAGCGCACGGCAATCAATATAAAGAAAGAGAAGTCATATGAGTGAGACTAATGGACGCATCATCGCCACCGCCCCAAAAATTCGACTACACGTACTCAAAAGATTTGCTATATGGGAGTGGGCAATCGTATTTATAATATTATTTTTTTTAACTGATAAATACTCCGAATTGCATCGGGAAATAGGCCCTACGGCGAGTGCAGTCGCCTATATTACACTCTACCTTTTCACCATCACAAAGACTTCATTTCCAAAATCGATAGCATGGACAGAATTATCTGTTGAAAATGCATCCAAAATAAAAATTTTAGTTGGCAGAAGATATAAGGATTTATTATTTTACGTCGTTTATTCATTTCTAATAAATTTAAAATATCCAATCATTTTGTATATTGTTTTTAAATTTACCATCCCCGCATTTGACGTTATAGATTTTTTGAGTCCTAATTGGGCAGCCTACACAAGCGGCTTATTGCTATACTTTTTGCATTTTTTGACAGGCTGTTTCTTATTGACGGTAGCTGCGATAGCAATACAACTCATTTTTTTATTCACTAAAGGAGCGATCCTCAAGCCACTATATTTCATCAGTTCTCTACTTGATAGATTATCCAAGCAGGTAGATGAACTCCAAGAGCTATAGCGGTCAAGGTAAATTTTGTAGACCTCGACTTAAATAAGTCATCAACACATTACGTGCCATAAGCCCGCGCCCTTTATTTGATCTCTTGAACGAAGTCTCCTTATGGCTATAGAAATTGCGTAAACGCTCATCATGTGCCTTGGTTGACGCAATACTTGGCAGCCTATTAACCGCCAATTCATTTATCATAGCCCAACTTGAATCAATATTAATTTCAAACCCCTCCTGAACAGCCAGAAGATTCCTTCCTGCATATTTCAAGGAAGCCAGTATCATCGCTTGCCGAAGAGCGGAGAAATGATGCCGCTGCACAATGTAGCTATCGTGGATAGTTAGGACTGGTATCTTTTGATCAGTGAGCTGATCAATTATTGACGCGGTAATGTCTCCATCTATTCGCATCAACTTTATTCCCTCATCTTTACAGATGAACTGCTCCAACATTGGATATTTGCAGGTAAACGCCTGCAACAGTAGACGGAGGTCTGTGTTTTTCAAGCGCTTCTCAGGACTGCCCGTATCAGCATTGTGTCTGAACGCCGAGTAGGCGGCAGCCTCAGTTTTAGCATTAATTGCACACAAAACAAGACTCTTAATCCACTGCCTTTGGGTGGCAGCATCTATCCCTTGGAGTACCGCCTCGCCTAAAGCGTACGGATCCTTTAGCGTAGGAGCCCCAACCTTGCAAAATAGCAAAGACACATGCAAAGCCTTGAAATCAACCTCAACAGTTGGATTACCGTTGATAAAGATGTCACGCCTATAGGTTTCCCCGACTTGTTGCCACCACCCTCCGTAAATTCGACCGTGACATTCCCATGATCCACGATTAAAAATTCTACGTACGAATTTGTTAGATTGGTTAATTTGTAGAGTAGTATTTTGGCCCTTCCGATTACCCCGTCGAATTACAAATTTAATAATAGGCTCTTCAAGAGTGGCAATATCCACATGAGTTTCATTTAGTAAAGCGTTGTATCTTGACAGCCGATCACGGATATGTTTAGTATAATCAGTATCCTCATATTCAATCGGCACAGATTTTTGATCATCATCCAAATCGGCACCTTCAACCATACCCTTTAATATGATAGTTTCCTTCCCCTCGTGAATGCCAATATCGTGACTACAAAAATCAACGCCCTTAAAAATCTGAATTAAGGACTCAGAAGCGCGGTAACGACTACACCGATTATTAATAGGAGAATCCAGAGAGTGCCAATGAGAACGATGCTCCACCAACCCCTCATCAACTAACCACACGAGAAATAACTTAATTTTCTTTGAAATATGCAAAGAGTTATAACGGCTAGTAGGCCTCCAATGCTTATTTCCCAAAGAGATACCGATGTATTTATCAGGATCTTCAGTCCAACAGACGTACAGATCCAGTAACAACACTTTAAATTGATTTTTAGGACTTTGATTAGAAGTACGACCTTTATTCGACGGCACAGATAAACCATTATCCGAAACGTACCTGTCCCATAACAAAGACACGAAATCATTAACAGGTGGGAATTCAGACCAACGATGAACATCTAAAGGTCGTGAGTTCCAAATAGAATTATTCCTCAACATGAATCAAGTGATCAAAGTAAAAAAAAAAGTAATAATCGTCCACTGATGATAAAACATCAAAGAGACAAGCACTGTACATAAAGTCAGTAGCGACGATAACCCTCTCCCTCCTACCCCAGTCGTTCATTACTGGTACCTAATTCAGAGGTGAGGACTTTTCCTAGGACAAGAATGTCAGGCACAACAGCAAAGAGGCTTGCGCTTTCCCAGATTCTGCGTATAACTACCCGAAAGGTGTGACCCACCGTCTGAGGAAAAGCGGTCTGGTTAACCGCCCTTCCCCGCTTATGCCGGAAGCCAGCGGCACAGCAATATGAAGGGAGCGCTACTCATGCGCTACATAACTTTAGTGACCCCCAGCAACCGAAGGCTCATGGTCATAGATCGAGTCAGGCCCATCCTGACTGAATTAATTGACGCCGCCTACTACGCAGACAAGTTCCAATGCTCGGCTGTACTTAGCAACTACAAGAACATCTTTGATGCATCAAGGGCCGATTTGGTCGGAGCAAAGCGATTGGAAGGGGATGCTTTGTTGACCTTCCTAGAGGATCTCCAATGCAAGGCGCGGGGCAAGCGAAAGCGGAGGATGCACCCTGCCAGCCTTAGCAATCTACGCCCTTGCCAGTCCTTCGCTAGCGGACGTTCAACCTGCAAGCCCCGAAAAATTAACGATCAGCAAGTGGAAGAGGCTAAGCAGCTACGGGCGGAGGGGCGGCCTTGGCGAGCAGTTGGGGACGCTTTGGGGTTGAATGCCTCGTCTATCCGCTCGGCAATAAGCCAGAGGGGAACAAAAGCGTCAAATTCGCCAGAATATTCTGGCTAAAAACAAGGCAAAAATGGGGGTACACGTACTACCCTACATGAGTAGGTTGTTTTTATAGAAAGATTTTGATCCAGCATATGGAAAACGAGCAGAAAATACGCAAAGAGTCCAGAAGCAGTTTGGCGGCCAAGCGCCCAGACTTGGTGAAGTATTTCGACGCTGAGCAAAACGGATTTGCCCCTTCCATGGTCTCTAGTGTTTCAAAAGAGGTTGTGTGGTGGAAGTGCGAAGTTGGACACTCCTTTCGACGTTCGGCGGGGACAATGGGACGTAGTAGTCTCTGCCCAATATGCACCAATCATTACGCCCACCCGGGCTACAACTTGACCATCTTGCATCCGCACCTAGAGGCTGAGCTGGATAGGAGCAAGCATCCAGATATCAACTTGGCGACGTTTTTGCCATCGTCAAATGTGAAGCTGTTCTGGAACTGCGTGCATGGACATTCATTTCAACAGCAAATTATTAATCGGGTAAATCAACACGGTTGTACCGTTTGTAATCGAAGAACTGTGATTCCCGAGACGTCGCTTTTCGCTGTTTATCCGGATATTGCAGCTCAACTCGACCCAGTAGCCAGCGGGTTTGATTCAAGCGAGGTCAGTCCACACTCCTCTCGCATAGGTCATTGGATTTGTTCTAAGTTCCCATCTCATCGATGGGCTGTAAAGGTAGAACATAGGACCAAACTCCTAAGTGGTTGTCCCCATTGCGATGTAAAGACATCTAAACCTGAATTGCGTGTGTTTGCTGAAATCAAAGCTTTGTTTCCTGATACCCAAAACCGCAAGAAATTTGGCAAAACTGAGCTCGATATTTTCATACCCTCTTTAAATATCGGCATTGAATATGACGGTGCATATTGGCATAAAAATAGTAACGCTAAAGATTTAAAGAAAATAGATAAATTCTCCAGTTTGAATATCAATGTTATTCGCGCTCGTGAGTATCCGCTGGAGATATCTAGAGAATTGGATGTCCAATGCTTATCCGCCAAGGAAATGACAAAGGTAGACATCGATAATATTGTAAAAAAATTGATACCGATAATTCCTGAATCATGCATAGCTGCTGCCAAGGGATATATTAATGCGCCAGATTTCGTGGCAGACGCATACTTCAATCATCTTCTAACGACAATGCTTATTCCCTCGGACGAGTCGTCGTTTGAGAGAAATTTCCCGGAACTGGCTAAAGAGTTTGATGCAGAGAAAAATACGTACCCGATTACTAGTTTGAGTAGTGGCTCCAATTTACTAATCCATTGGAAATGCGCGGAAAACCCAGCCCACCGTTGGTCGAGCATGTTGAATTCTCGTACTCGCGGACGGGGGGCCGGTTGTCCCTTCTGTGCAGGAAAAAGAGCTGACATTGGTAACTCCTTGGCAGCATTATTCCCAGAAATTGCCGCACAACTTGACTCTGATAAATCAGGCTTTACGGCCGACCAAGTTGTTGCGGGGAGCGGCAAAGTCGCAATCTGGCGTTGCGGTGAAGGACATGAATGGCAAGCAAAGATTTCTAATCGAACCAGTCAGAATAAAACTGGTTGCCCCTATTGCGCTGGGCGAAAAAAGACCAATGACACGGGGCTGGTTGAACTTTTCCCAGAAATCGCTGCACAAGTAGACCGAGACTTGTACAAGGGGGACTTATCCCGGGTCTCTCCTAAAACTACACTGATGTTGCCATTCGTATGTGAGGTGGGCCACAAGTGGGTAGCCAACTTAGCAAATCGGACTCGACTTGGACGGGGTTGTCCCTTTTGTGCTGGGCAGCGAATCGAAGCAGGCAAGTCTCTGGCCGACTTGTTCCCCGAACTGGCTAAAGAATATGACCTCGCGAAGAATTCGGAATCGCCTTACTCGGTATTCACCAGAACCAATAAGAAGTACTGGTGGACTTGTGTGGCCGGGCACAGTTACCAGCGAAAGGTGATTGACCGAACAAGCTTTGGGCGAGGGTGTCCGGAATGTGGGTAGGGGATACGGCAGGGACCTTTCAGCCAGAAACGACAAGGGGTGACACCATCCCATTCCAGCAATGAGAAATCCCGTTTTCTCACTCCGTGCTTCTTGACCGGGTTTTGGGCATCAGATGCACATGAAATGACGCTTACAAGCGGTATCTCTCAGTGGATGTCCATTCTGCAAGAGATCGCCAGTTGTCGGGTAATTTGGATACTAGCTCTGTTGGACTCATTCTTGCTTCTCGCACAAAAGCTCTATCCGGAATTTCTAATTTTTCGAAATGATTCGAGCTAAGCAACCGAACTTCGTCGCGCCACACCTCAATTAGCGGTGCATTACGGATCGCAATGACTTCAATCTTTACGCCTTTACCTAAAGCAGAGCCAAACCTCCGTTTAAGTGAAGTCCTAGTGATACCTACCTTAAAGCAGGTCATACCGCTAAACTCTAACTTCAACAAATATAGAGTTGCCTGAATTGTCGCCATCTCTGGCTTCAGTTCAAAGTAGCGTTCTTTGTATAAACCAGCAAGCTCTTCATCCGCGCATAGGCGACATCCGCCAATGGTGTGGCTGTCAGGCGCTTGCATAAAAGAGCCATGCACTGGACACACTATTTCAATTGGTAACTTTGCATCAACAAAATTCGCTTTTGAGTAGTCATACTGATCGCCGTGCGATTCCTTGAACTGGGTTAGGTAGGCAGCCCAGCGCTTGTCGCGTGACTGGTCGTGGTGCTTTTTGATGCTCGCGGTTCTTTTTGGCGCGGAAGCTTCATAAGAGCACTTCGGACAACTAGCTCGATTGTTTGTCACCACTGCCCAAGTAGCCATCCATTTGCCATGCTTGGGACAGGACAGTACGAGTGTCGTATCGCTTTTACCTTTGTATTCAAATGGTTCAATCGACACCTCACTCTCCAACAGCATCGAGAAGATGCGTTTTTCAGCTAGCCGCTGGTCCAGCACATTGGACTGGTCTGACTCTTGATAGCAGTGAATACAGACATTAGGACGGTAAAGCGCAAAGCTCACAACCCTACGAAATTGGCCGTGAATTTTGCAGATGAAACTCGCTTCAGCATTGATGTTCGTGAATGATTCATCAATAATTGAAACATCATTACCTGTCTTGGCGAGTAAGCGTTTTTTCACTGATGCAAGCGACCCCTCGCGAATACGGTCAAAGTTGGCGGTAGTTGCGCATTGCTTGCAACCGGCTCCTGATAAATGTGACGTCGGACTTTGTTGGAACGGCCCATGTAACGCACAAAAAATAGTTACTGGTGTGTGTGAATTGAAGTATTCGACTTCCCTATAGTCATACAACTTGCCGTGCACCTCCCGGGCGCGGTGAATGAAATCATCCGTGGTTTTGTGCCTTGATCCTCCACAATCAGGGCAACCCCTAGGCGAGGACTTATGAATATGGTTGCTGGGGTTGCAACTCCATGGGCCATGCTCCATGCAGATCACCACGATCGGTGTTTTTGCGTTCTCGTATTTGGCTTGGCCGTAGTCGTACCGGCCCCCGTGGATCGCCATTGCTCTTGCGACCCACAGATCAGTTGTAAGCTTTGCCGCCATTGAAAATCCGCCTGTCGCCTTTGGCAAGATTCATTGATGTGAAATAGTAGCACCCACGACTCTTTAAAAAGGCGGCATGGGTGGCGCAAGCTCTACCAATACATTCCGTACATCATTCAGCCGTTCGTCCAAAGCCAAGCGCTGAGTAGATGGATGGGGCCCAAATAGAAATGGGGGGGCACGGCAGCAGTCTTGTGAAAGGCACCGACGACTGGTCACCACTGTGAGCGTCCCAGTAACACCTATCCCTAAAGTTAGACAAGGATCCTCAGATTTTTGTCTTGCTATCCAACAATCGCACCAAGCCAGACAAAGCCATGACTCAGATAGCACTCGCTCGTTGGGCGACCTAAAAATCACATCTGTGGGCGAGGCCATGCACAGTTACCGCCCTACCCCGGGGTGGCCCACGCCCCCCCCCCTTGATCCAGTTCTCCCTACGCCACCAAGTAAATCAAACTTGTTGGCGACACTCGCTTTGACCGCACAATGTCTTAGGACTCTTAAGTTTTGTAGTCTATGCGTAGTCTAAGAAACAAAAGCACCCCGAAACTGAAGAAAATCCGAGTCAAAATACACACGTTCTATTGGTAGGGCGTGAGTGACTTGAACACTCGACCAAAGGATTATGAGTCCTCTGCTCTAACCAACTGAGCTAACGCCCCACACCGAGCGCATTGTAGCCAGCGCATGACCACCGCCAGCCCTGACCTCCCACTGCGCTTATCGCTTGGGCAACATCCCTTCACGAGCAAGTTTCACAGGGAACTCGGCACGCAATTGGGCGTCCATCTCGGGGGAGATATGCGAGGGGAAATGGCCATCCAAAATGACCTGCAATTTCTTCGACGCAGTCTCCACAATCGTGGGGCGACCGGCCTCGGTCCACTGGTTGGGGCTGGCGCGGTTGGCGACCTGCGGGTACAGGTAATCCTTTTGCATCAGCTGAAGGGTTTGCGGTGCGCCAAGGTAGTGGCCAGGGCCATTCAGGCAGACATCCCGGATGGTGTCCAGGGACAAGGTCTCGTCATTGACCTCGATTCCGCGAATGGTGCGTTGCACAGCGCCGATGATGTCGTTGTCAATCAGCAAGCTCTCCAGTGAGAAGCCCAAGAGGCTGGCGAGCATGCCGGCTGATTCATAAATGAGGTTGGCCCCTGCGTTGCCGACTAGCGCGTGGTTGTAGGCCTTCTCAAAGCCTGCTTGCGCGTCCGGCAGCTTGGAGTCGCACATACCAGACGCCGTGGCTCCTGTGAGGTCGTAATAGCGCGCCATCTGGGCGCTGGCCGCCGACAACAGCGCTTGCTCGGGGCTGCCGCCCGACATCGCGCCGGTGCGCAGGTCCGACACAAAACACCAGGTGCCGAACATGGCCGGCGCTTTCGGTTTGACCGCGTTCACGTAGACCAGACCGGCCAAGCATTCCGCCGTCTCCTGCACCAGCGCAGTAGCCAGCGAAGCCGGCGCGGTGGCGCCGGCCTGCCCGGCGGACAGCAGCAATACCGGCATACCGCCGCGCACAGCGACTTCCAGGCATTTGCACGCGTCGTAGGCGAACTTCATGGGCGGCACGACAAAGCAATTGGATTGGCTGACAAATGGACGCGCGCGCCACTTGTCCTCGCCCCCGGCGATGATATGCAGCATCTTGAGCGTCTCTTCCAGATGCTCCGGCGAGACCCAGCTGGAGCCCACGTGCTTGGTAGTTCCGCTGACGCTGGCGTAGGTGGTGTTGAAGTCCATCTCACGTGGCAAGTCCAGATCGCGGCAGACCACCGAGCGCTGGAAAAAGTGGATGTGCTCCAGGGTGTCGACCACGCGGGCGATGTTGTACAGGTCTTGGGTCGTGGAGTCGCGATAGTCGCCGGTGTACGGATCCACCATGCTGACGGCGGCGCCGGCGGTCCCGAAATACACCTTACTGCCCCAGGGCTCCATATCGTGCTTGGGGTCTTGCCCGTGCAGCACGAAGTGCCGCGCCGCATTGGCAACCGTGTCTTCGATCAAGGCACGGGGGAACAGCAGCCGTCCCGTATCGGTCAGCTTGGCACCCGCCTTGGTCATGAGCTCGATCCCGCTTTCCGGCGCATCAGCCAGGCCGATGTTCTCCAATGCGTCCAGCGCGGCGTTGTGGATCTTGACCACGTCGGCATCGCTGAGCGCCTTGTAAGCGCCCCCATTCATGCCGGGGCGCACCGGACGCAGGCTGTCGGGCAGCGGCGCAGAACGCGCGGCGCGGCGCGCATCACGGGCACCGCCGCGGGGGTTGGATTTTTCAAGGATTGCGCTCATGGTGTTGCCTCTTTGGGGTGTGCCGGAAGAAAAGGGAGTGTCAGGCCCGCA
>Ga0214919_10009337_pt1 | contig 12672 bp, 11 predicted proteins | sample LL1503_MetaG_FD_177994 | JGI IMG/M metagenome (GOLD analysis project Ga0214919, IMG submission 177994) | Freshwater microbial communities from Lake Lanier, Atlanta, Georgia, United States - LL-1503 | ecosystem: Environmental > Aquatic > Freshwater > Lake | place: USA: Georgia | collected...
GTGTTCATGGATTATTAGCTGTTAAAGAATCAGGATATGAAGCCATTATGGTGAACTGTAACCCAGAAACAGTTTCTACCGATTTCGATATGGCAGATAAATTATATTTCGAACCCGTTTTCTGGGAACATCTTTGGGAAATTATTGAATTAGAAAAACCAGAAGGGGTTATTGTACAATTAGGAGGTCAAACCGCTTTAAAATTAGCAAAGCGTTTAAGCGAAAGAGGTATTAAAATAATTGGTACTTCTTTTGATAGCTTAGACATTGCAGAAGACAGAGGTCGTTTCAGTGATTTACTAAAAGAATTAAGTATTCCTTATCCCGATTACGGAACAGCCTATACAGCAGAAGAAGCCATTGAGGTAGCAAATAAAGTAGGTTACCCAGTACTCGTAAGACCAAGCTATGTGATTGGTGGACAGAGAATGCGTATTGTGATTAACGATGCAGAAGTAGAAACTGCTGTGGTAAGTATCTTAAAACATATTCCTAGTAATAAAATATTAATTGATCATTTCTTAGATCGTTGCCAAGAAGCAGAAGTAGATGCCATTTTTGATGGTGAAACTTTTCATGTGATGGGTGTGATGGAACATATTGAACCAGCAGGTATTCATAGTGGAGATAGTAATGCGGTTTTACCCGCATTTAATTTAACACCACTTATTGTGGCTACCATGGAATTTTATAGCGAAAAAATTGCACGTGCTTTAAATATTAGAGGACTTATCAATATTCAATTTGCCATAAAGGACGATAAAGTATATGTGATTGAAGCCAACCCAAGAGCTTCAAGAACTACTCCTTTTATTGCCAAAGCTTATCAAATACCCTATTTAAACATTGCCACTAAAGTAATGTTAGGTGCTAATAAATTAACTGAATTCACTATGGAGAAAAAACTAGACGGTTTCGCTATCAAAGAGCCCGTATTTAGTTTTGAAAAATTCCCTGGCGTGAATAAAGAATTAGGTCCTGAAATGAAGAGTACTGGAGAAGCCATTAGATTTATCAAAGACTTACGAGACCCTTACTTTAGAAATTTATACAAAGAGCGTTCAATGAACTTGAGCAGATAATTCCTACTCAAGTGATCTTTAGAAGTAAAACTTATAGAAAAAATACCTAATCATCTTCTCACTGCTCGCAAGCTCGAAAGTTCGGCAATGATTAGTATTATTTTCTATACGTTTTAATTTCTACTCCAATAATTTTTTAAGCTTTATCTGGTATAAATATTGTCGATTGTCTACTACCAAAGCTATTTATAATTACATAAACAGCTAGTATTGTAAAAAGTATTAGAAATCCGTATAAAAACAATTTTTTAAAATTAAATTTTATATCTTTTTGAAAATAAAAATTCATGAATTTCAATACGCAGTAAAAAACAAAAAATGAAACAGTATACCAAATTATTAAGAAAATGATTTCTTGCATTCCGAGTGTCATAAAATTTATTTTAAGGTGTGGTAATATCTGTTATTCTCGCTAGCCATTGTGAATTATAATCTGTATTTATAACTATTTCATAAGTTTCTCTACTCACCCAGCCTAGAACAGTTCCTCCTGTTGATATCCCAAAGGTTGCTGTTCCAGAAATTGTAAAAGTAGATGTATGATTAGCTAAATTATATGAAATTGGTGACATATAAGTTTGATTCCAAGTAAATAAAGAAGTTCCTGAAAAAATAATTGAAGGATTTCCTACTACCCTTCCATAAGTATCTGTATTAAATACTAAACTCATGCTTGAAAGTATAGAAGAATTTCCATTATTATTTTGCCACCAAGACCCATAATTATTAACAACATAATATCCTTGTGGTATAACACGAGGCCCAGAGCCATCTTCAGCGTCTTCATACATGTCAAAAGACTTTATTGTATTTTTTGTTTCGACTATTTTCTCATAATTTCCTGTTGTGTCTTTTTGATATTTAAATTCTTTAAACGCCATTGTTTTATTTCGACCTGCTTTAATGTTTTGATACAGTTTTGAAAATTCATCAAGCGTTAAGCTTTTAACTGCCTGCTTTTTCAGTCCTTGAATTGAATGGGTAATAATGTTTGAAGAAGCCGGAAGTGTTTTTAGAATTTGACCTTCAGTACCCACTATTTTTTTAAGTTGGCTGATATTAATTTCGTCCTGGTCGGCGCTGGTTAATTGTTTTGTACAACTTGTAAGAAAGAATAAAAGAAGGAAATTGATAAATAAAAATAGATTGTTCTTTTTCATAAAAAAATTTAAGATGATAGATTTGAATTTTACTAATTAAAATCAAACCTAATTTTTTTATGAAATGAAAATTAGCGTATTAATACGCTATCAGAATTCTAAAAAATGAAGTATAAAAAAAGCCCCCCGAAAAATCGGGAGGCTTTTTAATTTTTTTATAATGTAATAATAACTGTTGTAAATAAAACAATTAGAAAATAATACTAAGTATCGACGAACTTTCGAGCTTGCGAGCAGTGAGACGATACTTATGTATTTTTTCTATAAAGTTTTATTTACGGATTCACACCATACTGGTCTACTAAATAAATCACCGCAGCTATATTCGCAGCGCCTAAAAGTAGTTCACGCTTATTTACATTTTCAAATACATCTGTTTTAGCATGATGTAAATCAAAATATCTTTGACTATCTGGAACAAGTCCAGATAAAACTATATCCTTCACTACTGATTTCAATGGGCCAATATCGGCGCCACCACCGCCAGCTGTTATTTCAGTTCCATAAGGTTTTAATAAACTTGTCCAAGTTTGAAATTTCTTGAATTGCTCAGGACTAGAGCTAATACCAATGGATCTTGGTGTAAATCCACCTTCATCACTCTCAAGTGCGAAAATATGTTTCTCGTTATTCAACTTTGCTAGTTCTGCATATTTATTACCACCGCGCATTCCATTTTCTTCATTCGCAAATAATACAAAACGAATCGTACGCTTTGGAACATAATTGTTCGCTTTCATGGCACGCAATACTTCCATGGTTTGAACAATGCCTGCACCATCGTCATGTGCTCCTTCGTTTACATCCCAACTATCTAAGTGACCGCCAATAGTAATTATCTCCTCTGGAAATTGTGATCCTTTTAATTCAGCTACTACATTATTCTCATCTGCATCTGGCAAGAAGAAACCATAGGTTTGCATTTGCACACGAATCTTTGAAGTCTTTGCAGCCTCCCAAAGTGCTTTTGCATCATTAGGTCCTAAAGCCACTGCAGGAATTTTTGGTAAAGATTCGTCGTAACGCATACCCCCTGTATGTGGTTCATTATCGGGAGCAGTACTTAATGAATGAATCATTACGCCCACTGCGCCGTATTTTGCAGCGCGGCTCGCACCCGATCCACGATACATTCCTGATTCTCCATATGCCACAAATGTTTGAATTCTTGTAGGATTAAAAACACTATGGTAGTAAACAATCTTTCCTTTTACTTCCTCTTTTCTTTTTTCTAGTTCATCAAAATTAGCTACGGCTAATAATTCAGCTTCTACTAGTCCATTACTGCCTAATGAATTACCTAAAGCTAAAGCAGCCAAGGGTTCATTTTGTGCCTTACCATTTACATTAACGATAGCTGCAAAATCCTTGCCGCCTCTTTGCCAACTAGGTGTTTTACAGGGCTGCATAAATACTTTATCTGGTTGTAAGGCCTCTAGGTTTCTTTTACCCCAAATAGCCGCATTTTGTTGTTGAGGAGAACCTGCTAAACGACCGCCAATTTTTTTGGTAAGCTCTCTTAATAGGTCGTAAGCCTTACCGTTGGTCATGATTTCATCGGCTAGCTTTTTAATACTAACGCTGTCTTGATTGGTTTGTGCTAAAGCCATGATAGGCAAGCATAATAATAAGGTAACTAGGATACGCATGATGGTAAATTTTTCGTTCAAATAATTCTTAAATATAATTAAACTTTATTGAATAATAAGTTGTTATTTGCATATTCAATCGTACTAAAATGAAGATCGGAATTGTTTGCTATCCTACCTTTGGCGGAAGTGGTGTTTTGGCTACCGAATTAGGTAAAGCCTTGGCTGAGAAAGGTCATGAAATTCATTTTATTACCTACCAACAACCCGTAAGATTAAATGGTTTTCATGCCAATATATTTTACCATGAAGTAAGGGTGCCCACTTATCCTTTGTTTGACTACCCTCCTTATGAGTTAGCCTTGGCCAGCACCATGGTAGATGTAATCTTAAACCACGATTTAGATTTAATACATGCGCATTATGCTATTCCACACGCATCGGCTGCATATACCGCGAAGCAAATTGTAAAACAAAAAACAGGCAGGTCGGTTCCGGTCATTACTACTTTACACGGAACAGATATTACTTTAGTAGGTCGTGATAAAACTTATGAACCGGTAGTTACTTTTTCAATTAATGAAAGCGATAGTATCACCGCTGTATCAGAAAATTTAAAAGAAGAAACTTATAAGCATTTTGATATTAAAAAAGATATTGAAGTGATTCATAATTTTGTAGATGTTCAACGCTACAATAAAAAACCGGTGGCCGCTTTTAGACAAGTGATTGCGCCTAATAATGAAAAAATAATAATTCACGCTTCTAACTTTAGAAAAATTAAGCGTATTGATAATGTGATGGAGATATTTAAAAATATTCATGCGGCAGTTCCTGCAAAATTATTAATGGTGGGTGATGGTCCTGAGCGTCCACTAGCAGAGGACTTAACAAGACAATTTGGATTAGAAGCTGATGTGCGTTTTTTAGGTAAGCAAGAACAAATGGAAGAAATTTTAGCGGTGAGCGATGTGTTCTTACTTCCTTCTGAATATGAAAGTTTTGGATTAGCAGCACTTGAAGCCATGGCTGCAAGTACCGTGGTCATTAGTACAGATGCGGGTGGATTAAATGAAATTAATATTAATGGAGAGACGGGTTATACTTCTGCCATTGGAGATGTTGAGTCGATGAGTAAAAATGCCATTACATTATTACAAGACGAAGCCAAATTGAAAACTTTTAAACATAGTGCTTTAAAAGAAGCCAAGCTTTTTGATATTCATCATATCATTCCTAAATACGAGGCTTTATATAGAAAATATTGCAGAACAGGAGACTGTTAATGCAAAATAGATAAGTGCTTATTAAAATAGTTGATTGATTATTGTATAGCTTGATCTATACTTAATTTAATTTTTTCAATAGCGCTAGAAAGTTCATCAACTGTTATACATAATGGAGGTGCAATTCTAATTTTATCTTCAGCAAATAAAAACCAATCGGTGATAATTCCATTTTCTACACAAGTAGCTGCAATTTTTTTAGCAAGCGTATCCGACTCAAATTGAAGAGACATCCATAAACCTTTATGCGTTCTATTTATAATAGCAGGGTGAATCATTTGCTTTACTAAAATATTTTCTTTCTCCGCCACTTCTTTTATCCAACCTGAATTTTCTAACACTTTTAAAGCAGTATTACCCGCCGCACAGCAAACCGGATTACCTCCGAAGGTAGTAATATGGCCAAGTACAGGGCTTTCGGTAAGTAGGCCCATCATTCTAGGATGACTTATAAAAGCACCAAGCGGTAGCCCACCACCCAAGGCCTTTCCTACTAATAATATATCGGGTACCACACCCAATTGTTGAAAGGCAAACATAGAGCCTGTTCTGCCAAAGCCCGATTGTATCTCATCAAAAATTAAAAGTGCGCAATGATTTTTACATTTTTCGGCAATAGCTGCTAGCCAGTCTTTCGTTGCGGGCGTAATGCCCGACTCTGCTTGCACTGGTTCCACTATCACGCAAGCAACCGTAGAGTCAATTTGTTCAAGGTCTTCAAAATTATTATACCTTAATTGAAGCGTGTCTGGAAGTAAAGGTCGAAATGCAGTTTTAAAATATTCATCGCCCATCACACTCAAAGCACCTTGCGTACTTCCATGATAAGCTCCTATAAAAGAAATAATTTTTGTTCGCTTCGTTACACGCTTCGCGAGTTTCATAGCACCTTCGGTGGCTTCCGCTCCACTACTAGTGAAATAAACCGATTGTAAATTTTCTGGAACTAAGCTTGTTAATGCTTTGGCATATTGCACTTGTGGTGCTTGTATAAATTCTCCATACACAATTACATGCATATACTTTTCAACCTGCTGCTGAATAGCTTTAATCACATCGGGATGACTATGTCCAATATTGCAAACACTAAAACCCGCTATCATATCTACAAATTTTTTTCCATTCACATCCTTTATATAAATGCCTTCGGCAGAAGCCACTTCAATACCAATTGGTTTGCCTGAGGTTTGCGCTAAATGTTGAAAAAAGAGTTGTCTATTATTCATACTGGACATAATAACTATTAAATTGCAGTACAAAAGTCGCATTTTTATGGCAACCATACTAAGTCTTCAAGGGAAAGATCCACAATTTGGTGAAAATTGTTTTATAGCACCCAATGCTACCATTGCAGGCGATGTCACTATGGGCAGTGATTGCTCCATTTGGTTCAATGCCGTACTTAGAGGTGATGTGCATTATATTAAAATGGGCAATAAGGTAAATGTGCAGGACGGCGCTGTGGTGCATTGCACCTACTTAAAACACCCCACCAATATTGGTAATAATGTTTCTATTGGACATAATGCGCTGGTGCATGGTTGCACTATACATGATAATGTATTAATAGGTATGGGTAGTATAGTGATGGATGGCTGCATAGTTCATTCTAATTCCATTATTGCAGCGGGTGCAGTGGTATTAGAAGGAACTATTGTAGAAGAAGGAAGTATTTATGCAGGTGTGCCCGCTAAAAAAGTAAAAATGGTTTCTGAAGCTATGATCACTGGTGAGATAAATAGAATTGCCGACAACTATGTAAAATATTCAAGTTGGTTTGAAGCCTACAACGACGCGAAAAAATAAATAATAAAATAAAGACTGAAATTAATACATCGGCCTTTGTATTCCATGCCATAAATCGACATAACTATAAAAGCGGGCTTCTGTAATAATTCCTTTTTCAACCGCTGCTTTTACTGCACAACCTGGCTCATTAATATGTTGACAATTATTAAATTGGCAACTATTCATTTTAGCACGCATTTCGGGAAAGTACTGTGCTAGTTCTTCTTTTTCTAAATTCACTAAACCTAATTCTCTCATACCCGGCGTGTCAATGACAGCGCCCCCTTCAGGCAAGTCATACATTTGCGCAAAAGTAGTGGTATGTAGTCCCTTACCGCTCCAATCACTTACTTCTTGTGTATTTAAATCTAAACTTGGAAATAAATAATTGATCAAAGAAGATTTTCCTACCCCACTATGCCCACTAATAAGTGTGGTTTTATTTTGGAGTAATTTTTGAACCCTATCCAAGCCTTCTTTTTTCTCTACACTAATTAATAAAATTTGATAGCCAATAGCTTCATACATTTTTTTCATTTCCTCATAAGTATGCATTTCTTTATCACCATAGATATCCGATTTATTAAAAACAATAATAGCGGGTATATGAAAGGCTTCACAAGAAATTAAAAATCGGTCAATAAAACCTTGTGAGGTTTTAGGTGATTTTAAAGTGCCCAGTAAAATAGACTGATCTAGATTGGAAGCAATAATATGTTGTTGTCTTTTATTATGCGGCGACTGCCTTGCTACATAATTATTGCGGTCAAGAATTTCTGAGATCATCACCGTTCCACGCTCCTCATCCTCCATATCATATTCTACCCAATCGCCCACGGCAATGGGGTTGGTGGAGGTAATATTGTCTAACTTAATCACCCCTTTAATACGGGCCTGATAAAACAGTCCCGCTTCGGATTTGACCGAATACCAACTACCTGTAGACTTATATATACGTGCTTTCATGCTCTGCGAAGATAAAAGTATTTGTTAAGAACTACACCACCCAAAAAGCAGCACAAATTCAATATCTTTGCGCCATGAGTCAATTTGCACATGATAAAGTGGTTCCTTATAGCCAAAGCAATGCCGAAAAGAAAGAACAGGTAGCTACTATGTTTGATTCTATTGCAAAGCGTTACGATTTTTTGAACCGATTTTTAAGTCTAGGTATTGACCAAGGATGGCGTAAAAAAGCCATCGCGCATTTGAAAGATAAAAAAATTAAGCACTTATTAGATATTGCAACGGGCACGGCCGATATGGCCCTAATGGCATACCGACAAATTCAGCCCGAAAAAATTACAGGTATTGATATTTCAGAAGGCATGATGCAATATGGAAGAGTGAAAATTCAAGACAAAGGATTAAACGAAAAAATTCAATTAAGTTTGGGGGATAGCACGGCCATTCCTTTTGAAGCTTCAACATTTGATGGAGCCATGGTAGCATTTGGAGTACGCAATTTCGCCAATTTAAAAAAAGGCTTAGAGGAAATTCACCGCGTTTTAACGCCAGGAAGCAAACTCGTCATTTTAGAATTTTCACAACCTTCTAGTTTTTGGTTTAAGCCCATTTATACTTTTTACATGAAATGGGTAACGCCAACCATTGGAAAATTATTTTCAGGCAATAAAGAAGCTTATGCTTACTTGAATGAAAGTGTGATTGCTTTTCCAGAAGGCGCTGCTTTTTTAACTATATTAGAGCAAGCAGGTTTTAAAAATGTTTCACAACAAAAATTAAGTTTAGGCATATGCAGCATTTACTGCGCAAGCAAATAATCACGGGAGCCTTACTACTTTGCATTTCTTTTGCGTCCATAGCGCAAAGAGGCGAGGTATATCAACCCTTCCATGACGAACTGCCTTATTATTTAGGAATGAGTATTGGCCTAAATAATAACTACCTCAATTTTAATAGAAATATTGATTTCATTCGACCCAATACAAGTGCTGTGAGCAGTATTAATCCAATAAATAATTTAGCCTTAAACCTAGGGCTGAGTGGAACATTAAGATTAAGTAAACATACCTTACTTAGATTAAACCCCACTGTACTTATTGCAGGTTCAAAAAATTTATATACTTTTTCAAAAAGAAGCAATCCAACAGATACCCAAACAATGAATGCAGCTTCTGCAATAATCAATATTCCTTTGGCACTAAAAATTGAATCAGATAGGTACAATGCATTTCATTTTACAGATATAATGCGTCACTATGTTTTTTTGGGTGGTAAAATTGATTACGATTTATTAGGATCCAACAGGTCTGTGATACTAAGTAAAAATGTTGCAACAAGTAGCAGAACCCCTTATAATAATACACTGAATGGATTTGACTATGGTTATGAAGTAGGCTTAGGGCTTAGTTTTTATTTACCCTACGCCACTATATCACCAGAAGTAAAATTTAGTTACGGTATAAGAAATTTAAATAAAGGAGATGCGCTTTTATCAAGTATTCGAGATGTCACTGGTAATTTTGTTTATTTTACCATTCATATAGAAAACTAATTTTTTATGAATAACTACTTAATAAAAAATACACAAATAGTCAATGAAGGCAAGACTATTCAAGGAGATGTCTTGATTAAAAACGGCCGCATTGAAAAAATAGCAAGCCAAATAGATACCAAGGGTACTATTACAGAAATCAATGGGGAGAATCAATTTTTACTACCAGGCGTTATAGATGATCAAGTACATTTTAGAGAGCCCGGCTTAACCCATAAAGCCAATATTTATAGTGAGGCCAAGGCAGCTGTAGCAGGCGGTACTACCAGCTTTATGGAAATGCCCAATACACAGCCACCCGTATTTACACAAGCCTTACTTGAAGATAAATATCAGATTGGCGCAAATACATCGCTTGCCAATTATTCTTTTTACATGGGTACTTCTCAGGATAACTTGGAAGAAATTTTAAAGACCAATGAAAAGAAAAAGGATGTCTGTGGTATTAAAATATTCATGGGCTCTTCTACGGGTAATTTATTAGTAGAAAACCCATTGGTACTTGAAAAAATATTTGGAGGTACTGAACTTTTAATTGCCACACATTGTGAAGAAGAAAGCCTGATTAAAAGAAATAAAGCGGCATTAGAAGCCATCAAACCTATTTTAGAGCCAGCGGACCACCCAATTATTAGAGACGAAGAAGTTTGTTTTGAATCTTCTTTCAAAGCCATTCAACTTGCCAAAAAATTCGATGCAAGATTACATATTCTGCATATTAGTACTGCTAAAGAATTACAATTATTCTCCAACTTAAGAACTTTAGCAGATAAAAGAATTACGGCAGAAGTTTGTGTACATCATTTACATTTCACTGCCAACGATTATGCTTCTTTGGGCAACTTCATTAAATGCAACCCTGCCATTAAAGCACCAGAAAATAAAAATGCATTATGGGAAGGCTTATTGAATGATCAATTAGATGTCATTGCTACCGACCACGCACCACATACCCTTGCGGAGAAACAAGAAGCCTATGCGCATGCACACGCAGGACTACCGCTTGTTCAACATGGCCTTATGCTCATGCTTAAATATGTGGAAGAAGGAAAAATAAGTATGGAAAAAATGGTAGAAAAAATGAGTCATGCAGTAGCTACTTGTTTTGAAATTAAAGACCGAGGCTTTATAAGAGAAGGATACTACGCCGATTTAGTATTAGTTAAAAAAATACCTTATACAGTTAGTAAAGATAATATTTTATACCACTGCGGATGGAGCCCCTTTGAAGGTAATAGCTTCCCTTATCAAATTAATACCACATTTGTAAATGGTTATAAAGTATACCATGAAGGCGTATTCAACGAAGCGCAAAAAGGACAACGCCTTCAATTTACAAGAAGCTAAAACTGTGTTTTATGCAGGTTGATAAAATTACTTTAAAAGATATAGGCTTATTTGATAACGAAGAGTCCGCCGGTTTAATCTCACATCTAAATTTTTGTAAGTCCAATGGAGGTAAAATAAAATTAGATCATTTTCTTTCTAGTCCATTATCAAGCATTCCTTCCATTGAGCAAAGACAAAATGCCATTGCTTATTTTATTGACCATATCCATTTTGTAGAAACACTTAAAATTACCAATGGCACTAGCTTGGTTATAGAGAAGTTTTTTGATACCGGCTTTAAAAGAATTCCTACACAAATTAGTCTACCTGCTGCCTACTGGTATCAGTTCATGAGTGCCTCCGACTATTCCCTACTTCGTTATTCACTTGAGCATATAATTTTATTTTATGAAAATTTAAATAAATGGATATCGGAATTTGAAACAATAAAAGACAACCCTATTATTGAAACGCTGGTGCAGAAAATAAAAAAATATACCCAGCACCCTTCCTTAGCTGGCCTACCTGCATCCAATAAGCTAGAGAACCCGCAAGCAGTGCTTACTTACTGTCATTTCTTTCTTTATCATTATAAGAATAATACCCTACAACTTTTAGAATATTATTATGAGCTAGACGCTTATTATAGCATGGCCATGGCTTCCAAAAATTACCATTTTGTTTTTCCTAAATGGTTAGAAAATGATACACCCATTTTTGAAGTGACTGCAGCCATTCACCCCTTAGTCACAAATGCTGTAGATAATAAGCTCTCCCTTAACCATCAAAGCAATTTACTTTTTTTAACAGGCGCCAATATGGCTGGCAAAAGCACATTTATTAAAACCATCGGTATTGTTTTATACCTAGCCCATGTTGGTATTGGCGTGCCTGCAAAAAAATTAGAACTAAGTTTATTTGATGGCCTTATTACCAATTTAACCATTGCCGACAATATAGTGAAAGGAGAAAGTTATTTTTTCAACGAAGTGCAAAGAATAAAAAATACCATCGAAAAAATAATAGATGGAAAAAAATATTTTGTTTTGATTGACGAATTATTCAAAGGCACCAATATTCAAGATGCTATGAAATGCAGCAGTGCCGTTATTGAGGGTTTGCAAAATTTAAGAAATAGTTTATTTATTATCTCCACACATTTATACGAAATAAGCGATGGCTTAAAAGGTTTTAGCAATATTCAGTTTAGTTATTTTGAAACAGCCGTGCAAGAAAAAGAATTGATTTTTCATTATCAATTAAAAGAAGGCGTTAGTCAAGATAGACTCGGTTATTTAATCCTAGAAAGAGAAGGTGTGGTAGACCTGCTAAAAAACATTAGCAAAAACAAGTATTAATACTTTCAATTCGCTTTAGTATCTAGTTTAGTTTCAAGCAAAAAGATGCTTGTAAAAACAAAGGGTAGCGCTATTGTGGGCATTGACGCTGTTACCATTACCATTGAAGTAAATGTTAGTATGGGCCAGGGCTATTGTATAGTGGGCCTTCCCGACAATGCTGTTAAAGAAAGTTTAGACAGAACCGAAAGCGCCATCAAGTCCAATGGCTTTCATATGCCCCGCACAAAACTGGTTATCAATTTATCACCCGCCGATTTAAAAAAATCGGGAGCTGCTTTTGATTTACCCATTGCTATTGGCATATTAGCAGCCTCGGAACAAATTACCCAACCCTCCCTTATTGAAAAATACTTATTCATGGGCGAGCTGGGACTGGATGGGAGTTTATACCCCATTAAAGGCATACTCGCTATGGCTATGCAAGTTAAAGCAGAAGGCTTTGCTGCCATGGTTATCCCTGCGCAAAATGCTGCAGAAGCACTAATGGTAGAAGGCATACCCGTTTATGCTTTTACTTCTTTAGAGGAAGTGGTATATTTTTTAAATAATCCTTGCTATG
>Ga0214919_10009338_pt1 | contig 12672 bp, 14 predicted proteins | sample LL1503_MetaG_FD_177994 | JGI IMG/M metagenome (GOLD analysis project Ga0214919, IMG submission 177994) | Freshwater microbial communities from Lake Lanier, Atlanta, Georgia, United States - LL-1503 | ecosystem: Environmental > Aquatic > Freshwater > Lake | place: USA: Georgia | collected...
TTTTCTGCCCCTCGACTACCCCGACAGAGACCCCACCATGCAAGACGTATTGATTGATAGCGCCGACGGCGTGATGACGCTGACCCTAAACCGCATCGAGAAGAAAAACTCCTTTACCCAGGCCATGTACGGCGCCTGCGCCGACGCCTTGTTGCAAGCTGCCGATGACGCCAGCTTGCACGCAGTGGTCATTCAGGGCCATGCCACGATTTTCAGCGCGGGCAACGACATTGGCGACTTTTTGACCCGGGGCGCCAGCAGCCAGGAGTCACAGGTGTTTCGCTTTTTGCGCGGCATCGCGGCGTTCCCGAAGCCCTTGGTCGCCGCCGTCTGCGGCCCGGCCGTGGGCGTGGGCACCACCATGCTGTTCCATTGCGATCTGGTTTACGCGGGCGACAACGCGGCGTTTTCCATGCCCTTTGTCAACCTGGGCCTTTGCGCTGAAGCTGCGTCCAGCCTGCTCGCGCCGCGCCTGATGGGCTACCACCGCGCCGCCGAGGCCTTGCTGCTGGGCGAGCCCTTCATGGCCGAGGCGGCGATGGAAATGGGCCTGGTCAACCGCATCGTGCCACCCAGCGAGGCCAATAATCTGGCCCACGCCCAGGCGCGTAAGCTGGCCGCCAAGCCCTTGCCCTCGCTGATCGAGACCAAGCGCCTCATGAAGAAAGGCCAAATGACCGAGGTGCTGGCGCAAATGGGCGAGGAGGGCGAAAGCTTTGGCCGCTTGCTGCAGGCGCCCCACGCCAAAGAAGCCTTTTCCGCCTTCCTGGAAAAGCGAAAACCCGACTTCGCCAAACTCTGATTTATTTTTAGCAAGCAAGCGCTTGTTAAAAATAGCGGCCTTTGGTATGGTGCGGCAATGCCCGCGCCATCAGCCGCTCTGTCCGAACCCCTGACCACGCCCACCGCACTGGTGCGGCCGCGGGGCCGCCCGCGCAAGACCTTGCTGGAGCGTGATGACGGCAACCGCCGCACCGCCTTGCTGGCCACCGCGGCCGCCCTGTTTCGCAGCCAGGGCTTTGCTGCCACCACCACCCGCGACATTGCTGCCGCCACCGGTATGCAAAGCGGCTCGCCCTTCTACCACTTCAAAAGCAAAGATGCTTTGCTGTTTGCCGTCATGCAAGAAGGCATGCGGGCGGCCCTGGCGCGCCAGCAGGCCACCTTGCAAGCCTTAGCCACCCAGCCGCCGCTGGCCCAGTTGCGCGGCCTGGTGCAAACCCATTTTGCGGTGCTGCTCGGGCCCGACAGCGACTTTATTCCGGTCATGTTGTACGAGTCGCGCTCGCTAAATAGTGCCCAGCGTGCCGAACTCGCCGCCCTGCAAAGCCAGTACGAGGCGCTGTGGGTGCCGGTGCTCACCGCCTTGCGTGCCAGCGGCGCCCTGCGCGCGCCCGTGGGCTTGGCGCGTTTGCTGATTTTGGGCGCGCTGAACTGGTCTGTGCAATGGTTTGACCCGCACAAAACTGCCAGCCTAAACGACCTGACCGACGCGGCGCTAGCGCTGTTTGTGGGCCAGGACAGTCCGACGCCTGCGGCGTAGGTTCTTTTCAAAAGGGATTTATGAGCTACGCCTCCATCTTCGCGCCCGGCCTGTTTGAAGGCAAAGTCATCATCGTCACCGGTGGCGGCTCGGGCATTGGCCGCTGTGTGGCGCATGAACTGGCTGCTCTGGGCGCACAAGTGGCGCTACTGGGGCGCAAGCTGGAAAAGCTGGAGCGCGTGGCCGATGAGATTAGCCAGGACGGCGCAGTTCACCCGGCCAGCGTCCACGTCTGCGATATCCGTCAGGAGGATGCAGTGCGCGCCACCGTGGCCGCCGTCGTGGCGCAGCACGGCCCCATTGACGGCCTGGTCAACAACGCCGGGGGCCAGTACATGACGCCCCTGGAGGCCATCAGCGCCAAGGGCTGGGAGGCGGTGGTCAACACCAACCTGACCGGCGGCTTTTTGATGGCGCGCGAGTGCTACACACAGTCCATGGCAAAAAACGGCGGCGCCATCGTCAACATCGTGGCCGATATGTGGGGCTCCATGCCCGGCATGGGCCACAGCGGCGCAGCGCGCGCGGGCATGGTCAGCCTGACCGAGACCGCCGCCGCCGAGTGGGCGGGCGCCGGTGTACGCGTCAATGCCGTGGCGCCGGGCTACATCGCTTCCAGCGGCATGGACCATTACCCGCCCGAGGCCGGCCCCATGCTGCGCGCCATGGCCAAAACCGTGCCGCTAGGGCGCTTTGGAACCGAGGCCGAGACGGCGGCCGGCATCGTGTTTTTGCTCAGCCCCGCTGCGGCCTTCATTAGCGGCAGCACGCTGCGCATCGACGGCGCGCGCCCCCAGGTCCGCATGGGCTGGCCCATGGCCGTGGCCAGCGCCAAAACTCAGGCGCGCGCCTCCATCACGCCGTTTAACGGATTTCACCGGGCGACAACACCGCAGGTGTTTGCCAGCCCCACCCCAGCAGCCAAAGCACCCGACTAACCCAAGCCCCCAGGAGACCGCTCATGCAATGGACCCACGAACATCTGGAAGTTCAAAAAACCCTCAAGCGCTTCATTGATGCCGAAATCAACCCGCATGTGGATGAGTGGGAGGCGGCCGAAATATTCCCCGCACACGAGGTGTTCAAAAAACTGGGTAATTTGGGCCTTCTTGGCCTCACGAAACCCGAAACGCACGGTGGCGCCGGGCTGGACTACAGCTATAGCCTGGCCATGGCTGAGGCTCTGGGACACATCCACTGCGGCGCCATTCCCATGGCCATTGGCGTGCAAACCGATATGTGTACCCCGGCGCTGGCGCGCTTTGGCAGCGAGGAGCTGCAGCGCGAGTTTCTGGCCCCAGCCATTGCTGGCGACATGGTGGGCTGCATTGGCGTGAGCGAACCCGGCGCGGGCAGCGACGTGGCGGGCGTGAAGTCGGTGGCGCGCAAGGATGGCGACGACTACGTCATCAGCGGCCAAAAAATGTGGATCACCAACAGCCTGCAGGCCGACTGGATGTGCATGCTGGTTAACACCGGCGAGGGCGCCGCGCACAAAAATAAAAGCTTGGTGATGGTGCCGCTGCGCGAGGGCGGCAAGCTGCGCCCGGGCATTGAAGTGGCCAAAAAAATCCGCAAGATCGGCATGAATGCCAGCGACACCGGCTTGCTCTACTTTGACGAAGTGCGCGTGCCCCAGCGCAACCGCATTGGCGCCGAGGGCCACGGGTTTATCTACCAAATGCAGCAGTTCCAAGAGGAGCGCCTGTGGGCGGCGGCGAGTTGTTTGCAATCTTTGAGCAATTGCATCGGTTGGACCATGGAATGGGCGCAGGAGCGCAAGCTCTTCGGCGCTACCCTGGCCGACCAGCAGTGGGTGCAATTCAGGCTGGCCGAGATGAAAACCGACCTCGAAGCCCTGCGCGCGCTCACCTACCGCGCCTGCGATCTGTACGTGGGCGGGCAAGATGTGTTGGAGCTCGCCTCCATGGGCAAGCTAATGGCCGGGCGGCTGAACCGTACCATCCCCGACGGTTGCCTGCAGTTTTGGGGCGGCATGGGCTACACCTGGGAAAACAAGGTCTCGCGCATGTTCCGCGATGGGCGTTTGGGCTCGATTGGCGGCGGCGCCGACGAGGTCATGCTGGGCATCATTGCCAAGACCATGGGCGTGGCCAAGCGGCCGCAACGCTAAACGCTGGCCGTATGCAAACCGCCGTTAGTGCCGAGGAAATCACCCATCTGCAGAACAGCGCCCAGCGCTTTGTGCGCCAAGAGGTAGCGCCCCATTTGGCCGATTGGGAGGCGGCGGAGGTTTTCCCGCGCGGCCTGTACACCCGCGCCGCCGAACTGGGTTGGCTGGGCTTGGGCTACCCCGAGCACCTGGGTGGTACGCCCGCGTCCGCCGTTTTGCGCAACGCCTTGACCGAAACCTTGGCGCGTGAGAGCGGCAGCGGCGGCCTGATGGCAAGTTTGTTTAGCCACAACATTGGCTTGCCGCCGGTGTTGCGCTGGGGTTCGGACGCCTTGCAGGCAGCGCTTATTCCCGAGGTGTTGCGCGGTGAAAAAATTGCCGCGCTAGCCATTACCGAACCCGGCGGCGGTAGCGACGTGGCCGCCCTGCGCACCACCGCCCGCCTGGACGGTGACCATTACGTGATAGATGGCGAAAAAGTCTTTATTACCTCGGGCATGCGCGCCGATTGGCTGACCGTGGCGGTGCGCACCGACGCGGCCAACAAAGGGCGCGGCGGCATTTCCATGCTGGTGGTGCCGGGCGACGCGCGCGGCCTGTCGCGCAGCCCTTTGCACAAAATGGGATGGCACTGCTCGGACACCGCGCACTTGCGCTTCGACGCCGTGCGCGTGCCCGCCCGTTTCTTGGTAGGACAAGAGGGTGCGGGCTTCAAGATGATCATGGGCAACTTCAATGGCGAGCGCCTGTCCATGTCGGTCATGGCGCTGGGTTTTGCCGAGCGCTGCTACACCGAAGCGCTGGACTGGGCGCGCACACGCAAGACCTTTGGCAGCGCCTTGGTCGAGCACCAGGTGATCCGCCACAAGCTGGTGGACATGAAGATGCGTATCGAATCCACCCGCGCCTGGGTGGCAGCACTTACTACCCGACTGGACGACGGCGACGAGGGAGCTGACTGGGTGGCGCAGGTGTGTTTGCTGAAAAACCATGCCACGCAAACCATGCAGTTTTGCGCCGACCAGGGCGTGCAAATTTTGGGTGCTATGGGCTTCATGCGTGGCACCGCCTGCGAGCGCATCTACCGCGAAGTCAAAGTCATGACGATTGGCGGCGGGGCCGAAGAAATCATGAAGGAGTTGGCTTCTCGTCAACTAGGACTGTGACAATAGGCCCATGACCAAGAAATCACCAGCATCTGCAGACGCCACTCCAACCGTCGCTCCAGGCCCAGCCCCGGCGCCCGTAGTTTTTGAAGAGGAGTTTGTCGCTGGTTTGAAGTCCATTTTTGAAGAGCGCATCGCCTTCAACCAGCTTTTGGGCCTGAAGATCACGTCGCTGGAGTCAACCCGCGTGGTCGCACGCATTGATATGCGCCACGAGCTGGTAGGACACTTCGCCTTCAACCGCGTACACGGCGGCGTCATCAGCGCAGGCTTGGACGCCATGGGCGGGCTGGCGGTGATGGCGGCCATTGGCGCGCGCCACATGGATGAGACGCCGTTGCAGCGCCTGCACCGCTTTGGCAAGCTGGGCACCATCGACTTGCGCATTGACTATTTGCGCCCCGGCATTAGTCCGTATTTCGAGCTGCACGCCCATGTGCTGCGCCTGGGCTCACGGGTGGCCAATACCCGCATGGAGTTTTTGGGTGCCGATGGAACGCTGTTCTCTACTGGCGCTGCGGCGTATATCGTTTCCTGACTCCAACCAGCTCCGACCGGACATAAAAAAAGGCCCGTTAAGGCCTTTTTTAAATGAGAAAGGGCGGCTTTACAGCGGCACTTTTTTGAGCATTTCAATACCGATCTTGCCGGCTGCAATTTCGCGCAAGGCAGTCACGCCGGGTTTGTTCTTGCTGTCGATCTTGGGGGTGTGACCCTGGCTGAGCATGCGCGCTCGGTAGGTGGCGGCTAGCACCAGTTGGAAGCGGTTGGGGATCTGCTCAAGGCAGTCTTCTACGGTGATGCGGGCCATGGGATTCTCCGGATTAAATGGGGATGTTGAGCGCCTGGAATGTTGCGGCTCTGGCGCGCGCTTGCGCTGCAAATTTGAGCCGCTGGGAGTGAACAATTGCTTTCAGATCAAAAAGCGCCCGGTCAAACAACTCGTTGATTATAACGAAGTCGAATTTTTCGGCCTGTGCTACCTCAATTGCGGCGTTATGCATGCGCAGATCGATGGTCGCGGGCGCATCCTCGCCTCGGCGCTCCAGGCGCGCGCGCAACTCGTCCCAGCTTGGCGGCAAAATAAAGATGCACACCGCGTTGGAAAAGGTCTTTTTAATCTGGATCGCTCCCTGGAAGTCGATCTCCAGAATCACGTCGGCGCCCAATGCCATGCGGTCTTCAATGGCTTTTTTGGAAGTGCCGTAGCGGTGGTTATGGACATGGGCCCATTCGACAAAAGCGTCCGCTGCGACCATGGCGTCAAATTCGGGCTCAGAGACAAAAAAGTACTCGCGCCCGTGCTTTTCTTGGCCGCGTGGTGCGCGCGTGGTGTGGGAGACCGAGGGTTGCACATGGGAGTCGAGCTCCAGCAAGGCATTGACCAGGCTCGACTTGCCCGCGCCACTGGGGGCTGCGACAACAAAAAGGTTTCCGGGGTAATCCATGGTGCAAGTGTGTGCGGCTGTGGTCGCACTATTCTATGTTTTGCACTTGCTCGCGCATTTGTTCGATCAGCACCTTCATGTCCACCGAGATATGCGTTAGTGCCAGGGCGGCTGATTTGGAGCCCATGGTGTTTGCCTCGCGGTGCAGTTCCTGGATCAAAAAGTCCAGTCGCTTGCCGATTTCGCCGCCTTTGGTGATCAGGCGCTCCAGCTCATCTAGGTGCGAGTTCAGGCGGGTGATTTCTTCGGCCACATCGATGCGGATGGCGAAGGCGGTGGCCTCGGTCAACGCCCGGTCCTGCGCGCTCTCTGGCAAGGCGCTGCCATCGCCCAGTGCCATGGCCTCGGCCCAGCGCTCCATGAATCGCTGACGTTGTTGGGCCACCAGTTGGGGCACCATCGGCACGGCTTTGGCAGCTAGCAGCCGCAGTTGCTTGATGTGTTCCAGCAGCATGGTGGCCAGGCGTTCGCCTTCACGCGCACGTGCTGCCAGAAGGGCAGTCAGCGCGGTTTGGGCCAGGGGAAGCAGGTCCTCACCACGGTCGCGCAGTCCAGGCTGCTCATTTGCAGCCAGGCGCAGGACGTCTGCCACGCTCAATGCGCGTGCCTCCGGTATCCAAGCCTTGACATTGTCTTGCAGGGTTCCCAGGCGTTGAAGCAACTTGACCGAGGGGTCCGCAATGCTCGCAGACTGTTGCAACTCCAGGGATACGCGAACTTCGACTTTTCCCCGCTTAAGGCGCGCCGTGAGCAGGTCACGCAAAGCGGGCTCGTGCGCACGCAGGTCGTCTGGTAATCGAAATCCGAGGTCCAAAAAACGGCTGTTCACGGATCGAATTTCAAGCCCGAGTTGGAGGCATGCAGGCACTTTGGTGTCCGGGTTGGCCGGGGCATTGCTACTGCCACTTTGGGTACTGGCATAACCAGTCATGCTGTAAACTGTCATCAAAAATACAATCCTTTTGAATATCGTTGGGGTTTCTATGAATAAGCTACCGTTTGACTTCGATTGTGCACCGGGTCTTCGCCGTCGAGTTGCCCACATCTAAGTCTCTGATGACGCAGGCCCCGGTAAAGCGGTCGCCCGCCCCCTTATTCCCCGGCACCATGGTGGGAGGCTACCGCATCGTGCGCAAAATTGCCTCGGGTGGTTTTGGGCAGGTGTACTTGGCGGTAAGCCGTTCGGGGCAGGATGTTGCGGTCAAAGAATATTTGCCGGCCTCGCTGGCCTCCCGTGAACATGGTGACGCACCGGTGGTGGTATCCAAGGACAAACAGGTGCTGTACCGCATGGGCCTGCGCAGCTTTTTTGAAGAAGGTCGCGCGTTGGCACAAATCGCACATCCCAGTGTGGTCAATGTGCTGAATTTCTTTTTGGAAAATGACACCGTGTATTTGGTCATGGACTATTTGCAAGGCGCCTCGCTGCAGCAATTTATTGTGACTTCAGCCGGGCTCAAGCACGCCAAGATTTTTCGGGAAAGCACCATCCGCTCTTTGTTTGATGAAATTCTGCGGGGTTTGCGGGTGGTGCATCAACACAAAATGTTGCATCTCGACATAAAACCCGCCAATATATTTGTTACGGATGAAGACCGCGCGGTTTTGATTGATTTCGGTGCCGCGCGTGATGTCTTGCGCAAAGGGTCTAAGTTTTTGCAGCCCATGTTTACGCCGGGGTTTTCGGCGCCCGAAATGCAGGGCCGTGACAAATCCATTGGGCCGTGGAGCGATATTTATGGCATTGGCGCTTGTATTTACTCGTGCATGAAGGGCTACCCACCGCCGGACGCGGGTGCCCGCCAGACATCCGATGCCTTGCCCGCAATGCTGGGCAGCATGCGCAGTTTGTACTCAAATGGTTTGATCGACTTGGTGGCTTCTTGTATGCAATTGGACGCGGCCCAGCGTCCACACTCGGTGTTGGCGGTGCAAACCTTGCTGTCGGCCAACCCCGTGCATGAACGCGTAAGCGCCATACCCTCGCCGGACACCAGGGCCTATCAGGTCAGCCATTTGACGCCCGGGCGTGCGAAGCCCTTGACCGATGTGTTGCGTTAGGCAGCGCCGTGCGAATGCAGTTTTCTGTTTTTCAAATCACCCGCATTGGTGGCCGGCGGAAAAACGAAGATCGCATGGGCTACACCTACACGCGAGGTGCGGCCATTTTTCTGGTGGCCGATGGCTTGGGGGGGCATCCGCATGGCGAGGTGGCCGCGCAAATCGCCATGCAGGCAGTCATGTCATTCTTTCACCAGAAGGCCAACCCCAAACTACCCAGCGCCTTGGAGTTCTTGCACGCCGCCTTCACCCTGGCCCACGAGCAACTCTGGAGCTACGCGCTAGACCATGGTATGGAGCAGACGCCCAGCACCACTCTGGTGGTTACGGTGCTGCAGGACGACCGGTGCTACACCGCCCACTGTGGTGACTCGCGCTTGTACCTTGTGCGCAATCGTGCGGTGCTGTTTCGCACCGTGGATCATTCCGTGCTGATGCGCCAGTTGGCCAGCGGGATTGATCCCAGCCGGCCAATCGCCAACCGCCACGCGCTTTTTAGCTGCCTGGGCGCGCCCAAGGAGCCGCTGCTCGATTTGGCGGAGCCAATTGAGCTGCTAGAAGGCGACCGCCTGCTGCTTTGTTCAGACGGTTTATGGGGGTCTTTGGAAGAACAAGACATCGTGGGTCATTTGGCTGATCAAGGAGTGAGCGAATCGGCCTTTGCGCTCACCGAACTCGCCCTTCGTCAAGGCGGGCCCCATGGCGACAATGTGACCTTGGTCACGGTGGCCTGGGAGAGAGTCGATAATCCCCCGCCTGCCTAAGGGCTGCGCGCCGTCTGCGCGCACGCGAACACCACGGGCACTAGTCCCGGCTTGATGTCCCCTACCAACGAAAGCTGTTTCATGAGTTCATTTACCCGCAGCGCCGCGCGCGCCGCCAACGCCCTGCGCCCCGTGCGCATTACCCGCGGTTACACACGTCATGCCGAAGGCTCGGTCCTCATTGAGTTTGGCGGCACCAAGGTGCTTTGCACCGCCTCGGTAGAAGAGCGCGTGCCGCCTCACAAGCGCGGCAGTGGTGAGGGCTGGGTCACTGCCGAATACGGCATGCTGCCCCGCGCCACCCACACCCGCAGCGACCGTGAAGCCGCGCGCGGCAAGCAAAGCGGGCGTACGCAAGAAATCCAGCGCCTGATTGGACGCTCGCTGCGCGCCGTGTTTGACCTCAAGCGCCTGGGCGAGCGCACCATTTCTCTGGACTGCGACGTGATCCAGGCCGACGGTGGCACCCGCACGGCGGCCATCACCGGCGCCTTTGTGGCCGCGCAAGACGCGGTCAACTGGCTGCTGGCGCACGGCAAGATCGCCGAATCGCCGATCGTGGCTGCCGTGGCGGCCATCTCAGTGGGCATTGTTGAGGGTACGCCGCTGCTCGATCTGGAATACACCGAAGACTCGGCTTGCGACACCGACATGAACGTGGTCATGACCGGCGCCGGCCACTTTGTCGAAGTGCAGGGCACGGCCGAAGGTGCGGCCTTTTCCCGCGCTGAGATGGACCTGTTGCTCAACCTGGCCGATGCTGGCATTGCCGAGCTGATGCGCTTGCAGCAGCAGGTGCTGGCCCAGCCGCTGCCCGCGCACTGAGAAAACCGCGCCCGGTCTATGAAAATCGTTCTGGCCTCTAACAACGTGGGCAAGCTGGCCGAACTGCAAGCCATGTTTGAGCCCCTGCGCTGCACGCTGGTGCGCCAAAGCGAGCTGGGTGTCCCCGAGGCGCCCGAGCCCTACCGCACATTTGTGGAAAACGCCCTCGCCAAAGCGCGCAACGCCGCCGGCCACACCGGCCTGCCCGCCCTAGCCGACGATGCTGGACTGTGTGTCGATGCCTTTGGCGGCCTGCCGGGCGTGGACACGGCCTACTACGCCACCCAGTTTGGCTACCCCAAGGGCGATGACAACAACGTGCGTGCGCTACTGGAGCAAATGCAGGAAATTGACGCGCGCGGCGCGGCGCTGGTCAGCACCCTGGTGGCCGTGCGCTCGCCCGAAGACCCCGAGCCGCTGATTGCCGTGGGCCGTGTGGCCGGCCTCATCGCCCGCGCACCGGTGGGCGAGAACGGCTTTGGGTTTGATCCGGTGATGTGGATCCCCGAATTTGGCCAAACCTTTGCCCAGTTGCCGGTGGAGGTGAAGAACGCCCACAGCCACCGCGGCCGCGCCGCCCAGGCCATGGTGGCCCTGATGCGCGAGCGCTGGCAGGCGGTGCTGGCCCGGCCATGATTCCCATCCAAAGCGGCGCAGACTCGGAGGCCGTGGTTGCGGTACAGCACGACATCCAACACTACATGCGCCCCGGCACGCTGCAACTTGCCGCCTTGCCGCCCCTGTCGTTGTATGTGCATTTGCCTTGGTGCATCCAAAAGTGCCCCTATTGCGACTTCAACTCGCACGCGCAACCCGCTGGTCCGCTGCCCGAGCGCCGCTACATCGACGCAGTGGTGGCCGACCTGGAAGCCGCCTTGCCGCTGATTTGGGGCCGGGGCATCCACAGCATTTTTATTGGTGGCGGCACGCCCAGCCTGTTTTCGCCCGAGGCCATAGACCGGCTCATTAGCGACATCCGCGCCCGCCTGCGCCTGGAGGCGAACTGCGAAATCACCCTGGAAGCCAACCCCGGCACTTTCGAGAAGGACCGTTTTGCCGCCTTTGCCCAGGCCGGCGTCACCCGCCTGTCGATTGGCGTGCAAAGCTTCAACGACGCGCACCTCTTGGCGCTGGGCCGGGTGCATGACCGCGCGCAGGCCATCGCCGCCGTGGAAGAAGCGGCGCGCGCGTTTGCCACCTTCAACCTTGACATCATGTACGCGCTGCCCGGCCAGACGCTGGAGCAGGTGGGGCAAGACATCAGCTTAGCGCTGGCCTTTGCGCCGCCGCACATTTCGATTTACCACCTGACCATCGAGCCCAATACCTACTTCGCCAAGTTCCCGCCCATGGTGCCCGAGGACGACACCGCCTACGCCATGCTCGACCACATCACCGAGCTGACCGAAGCCGCCGGGCTGCAGCGCTACGAAGTGTCGGCCTACGCCAAGGACGGTCACCGCTGCGCGCACAACCTGAACTACTGGCAGTTTGGCGACTACCTGGGTATTGGCGCGGGCGCGCACAGCAAGCTCAGTTTTGCCCACCGCGTGGTGCGCCAGGTGCGTCTGCGTGAGCCACGCCTTTACCAAGAACGCGCCTTGGCGGGCAACGCGTTGTCTCAGAGCGAGGAGGTGGCCCGCGCCGACTTGCCGTTTGAATATATGCTCAACGCCCTGCGACTGCGCCACGGCTTTGGGCTGCGCGAGTTCACAGAGCGCACTGGCCTCTCCGTGACCGCCATTGCCGCCGCCCTGGACGCCGCCGAGCGCAAGGGCCTGATTGAGCGCGATTTGCAGCGTGTGCGACCCAGCGTGCGGGGCTTTGACTTTTTGAGCGATTTGCAGGGACTGTTTCTGGCAGATCCGGTGAATTGAAGGGTTCGGCTTGCGCATCAGCCAGATCCCCTTCAGGGGGCTAGTCTGCTGTAACCGTATACATTTCGGTTAGAGTCTGCGCCCAATGGCGTTTGGCTACGCGTTGTAGGGGCTGACAGGCCATCGAATTGGCGGCAAGACACAGGAGGCTATTCCATGCGCAAATTCTTAGTGTTGATGGTGTTTTTGGCCGGCCCAGCCTGGGCCGACTGGTCTACCATCGGTAAAAGTGCGGAATTCACCATGTACGGCGACGCAAGCAGCATTCAGCGCAAAGGTTCGTTGGTTAGCTTTTGGGTGATGGGTGACTACAAAACGACGCAATCCCAAAAATTCCCGCCCCCTTTGCTTTGGCTGAATTTTGACTCTGTCAAAGAGCTCAAGGAACTCGATTGCGCTAGGGGTCTGCACCGCACCCTAAAAACCATGATTTATTCAGGGCGCCTGGCCAAGGGCGATGTCCTGTACACCTATGGCTCTAATGCGGAATTTGCACCTGTGGCCCGCGTTGACATGGACATCGCCCAGTTCAATTTTGGCTGTGAACTGGGGAAGAACTGAAGCATTCGTTCGTTGCGCCAGCGCAGGGGCCCGAGCTTGCTTTGGGTCAAGTCCGCAAAGCGGGTCGGCCTTTACAATCCTTGCGGTGTGGGGCGTTAGCTCAGTTGGTTAGAGCAGAGGACTCATAAACGATTTTAATACTTTTGTTTCTTAAATTCCCTCAATGAAATCAACAGGTTACAGCGCCACAGTTGTCAAAATTTGCTTCCACACCGCTTCCACACTTTACTGAAAATTTAAGCAGCGTTTTTGGGGGCTAAAAAGGGGCAAAGTACAATCAGTTTTTCGGGCCT
>Ga0214919_10009339_pt1 | contig 12672 bp, 10 predicted proteins | sample LL1503_MetaG_FD_177994 | JGI IMG/M metagenome (GOLD analysis project Ga0214919, IMG submission 177994) | Freshwater microbial communities from Lake Lanier, Atlanta, Georgia, United States - LL-1503 | ecosystem: Environmental > Aquatic > Freshwater > Lake | place: USA: Georgia | collected...
CTGGTGGTTATCGTGGCGCCGCAGGGCTTGATGGGCTTGTTACGCAGAAAGCAGACGCCAGATGAATGAGCCCCTGTTGCAAGCCCAAGGTTTGAGTAAACGCTACGGCGGGTTGCTGGCGGTCAACGATGTCTCTTTGTCGTTGTACAAAGACCAATTGCACGCAGTGATCGGCCCCAATGGCGCGGGCAAAACCACCCTCACCCACTTGCTCAGCGGCGACATCCCCGCAACGAGTGGTGAGCTTTGGCTCAAAGGACAAAGTGTCACGGGCTGGCCACATCACCGATTGTCCTTACACGGATTGGGCCGCAGTTACCAAAAAACGAATGTGTTTTTGGCGTTGACCGTTTGGGACAACTTGATGCTGGCAGCGCAATCGCGTCACGCTTTGGCACCCTACAACCCCTTGGCATGGTTACGCCAGGCCTCATCCAACACCGCTGTGCGTGAACGTGCTGAACGCGCGCTTCAATTGACCGGCTTGGCGGCTGTGCAACAACTGGTGGCTGCCAATTTGAGTCACGGCGTGCAAAGGCAATTGGAAATCGCCATGGTGCTGGCCACTGAACCTCAAGTATTGCTCTTGGACGAACCGCTGGCTGGCATGGGCGCAGCCGAAGCGGAAACCATGGTCACCCTGCTGCACCAATTGAAAAAAGACCACGCCATGCTGCTGGTTGAGCATGACATGGACGCGGTGTTTGCGTTGGCCGACGTGCTGACGGTGATGGTCAATGGCACAGTGATTGCCACTGGCTCACCCAAGGACATCCGTTCAGATGCCAAGGTACAAGCCGCTTACTTGGGCGAGGAGTCTGTATGACCAAGCCCTTGTTGCGCGTGACTGGCCTCAATACCTTTTACGGCGCCAGCCATGTGTTGCGCGATGTCGATGTCAACATCTTCCCTGGTCAAACCATTGGCTTGATGGGTCGAAATGGCATGGGCAAGTCCACATTGCTCAAAAGCATCACCGGCCTGCTCAAGCCCCAAAGCGGTCGCATCGAATTTCAAGACACCACCATTCACCACCAAACACCTTATGACATCGCCCTGTTGGGCATGGCTTATGTGCCAGAAGGCAGAGGCATCTTTGGCAATTTGAGCGTGCATGAAAATTTGGTCATGGCAGAGCGCGCTGGCTTGCGTGGCCAAAAAGATTGGACCTACCAACGCGTGCTCGACACGTTTCCGCGTCTTGGTGAACGCCTGCAACACGGCGGTCAACAGCTCAGTGGCGGCGAGCAACAAATGCTGAGCATTGGCCGCGCCTTGATGACCAACCCCGATTTATTGCTGTTGGACGAAGCCACCGAAGGCTTGGCACCTTTGATTGCGCAAGACATTTGGCGCATTTGTGAATTGATATCTCGATCCGGCATCAGCACCGTGATCGTCGACAAAAATTGGCAGCACGTGACCCGCATCACGCAGCGCAACCTGATCTTGGTCAAAGGTCACGTGGTATTTGAGGGCAGCAGCGCTGAACTGTTGACTCAACCGGATTTACTCAACCAACACCTTGGAGTTTGATGATGCTGCCTGCACGCACCCAAGTCGCCATCATCGGTGCGGGTCCTTCGGGGTTGTTGTTAGGCGCCTTGCTGCATAAAGCAGGCATCGATCATGTGCTGATTGAGCGCCAATCCCCTGACTATGTGTTGGGCCGCATACGCGCCGGTATCCTCGAGCAAGGCACTGTCGATTTGTTGCGCGAAGCCGGTGTCGGTCATGGCGTAGACAGCGCTGGCATTGTTCATCACAGCATTGAATTGGTGTTTAAAAACACCCGCCATGCGATTGATGTGACCGGGTTGACCCAAGGCAAAGTGGTCACCGCTTACGGGCAAACCGAATTGACGCGCGACCTGATGGCGCACCGCCAAGCGCTTGGGTTGCCGACGGTGTACGAAGCCACCGACGTTCAGTTACACGGGTTTGATGGCAACTCACCATCGGTCAGTTTCAGCAAAGATGGCCAGTCACATGCGTTGGCTTGCGATTTCATGGCGGGCTGCGATGGGTTTCATGGCGTGGCACGTGCCAGCGTACCCAAAGGTGCCATCACCGAGTACGAAAAAATCTACCCTTTTGCTTGGTTGGGTGTGTTGGCAGATGTACCGCCTGTCTCCAGCCACGCGATTGTTTACGCCAACAGCGACCGCGGTTTCGCTCTGTGTTCCATGCGCAGCATGACGCGCAGTCGCTATTACGTGCAATGCCCCAGCACCGACACGGTTGACCAATGGAGCGACCAACGTTTTTGGGATGAAATTCGTCGGCGACTCGACCCCGAGTTGGCACAACGCATGCAAACGGGCCCATCGATCGAAAAAAGCATGGCGCCGTTGCGCAGTTTTGTGGCTGAGCCCATGCGATTTGGCAGATTATTTTTAGCGGGCGATGCCGCGCACATCGTGCCACCCACTGGCGCCAAAGGCTTGAACTTGGCCGCAAGCGATGTCAAGTATTTGAGCAGCGCACTCATCGAGCATTACGCCGATAAAACCGATGCCGGCATTGACCACTACTCGCAACGCGCCTTGGCCCGTATTTGGCGAGCCGAGCGCTTCTCTTGGTGGCTGACTTCGTTGATGCACCAGTTCCCTGACACCGGGGCATTTGGACAAAAAATGCAAGAAGCCGAATTGGAATATTTGGTCAACAGCCCCGCATTGTCCACATCGCTGTCTGAAAATTATGTGGGTCTGCCGCTGAATTTTGGTTAGCCATTGACGATTCAAAACCCATCATGCCCTCCAAAAACGCCTCATTTACCCCCTCCGACCAGAGTTTGCGCGACGTGCGCGTGCTGAGTGTGGCTTTGAATCTGCCAGGGCCTGCCGCGTTGATGCGCTTGGCTGACATGGGTGCCAAATGCACCAAGCTTGAACCCTTGCCACCCGCAGGCGCACCCAAGGGGAGTTCAAGCGATCCCATGGGCCTGTATGCACCGCATGCGTATGCCCAGTTGCATGCCGGAGTCAAAGTGGTTCAGGCCGATCTGAAATCTGCAAAAGGGCAAGTGAAATTACAGGCACTGTTGGCCAAGTCAGATGTGCTGCTGACCTCGTTTCGACCTTCAGCACTCAAAAAATTGGGCATGGACTGGCCCAGTCTTCACTCACGTTTTCCATCGCTGATCATGGTCAGCATCGTTGGTGCCAAGGGCACTGCTGCAGAAATTCCCGGCCACGATTTGACTTACCTTGCAGCGAATGGATTGGTGACTGGCTTAGATTTGCCAGCGACTTTGTTTGCTGACATGGCCGGTTCTTCTTTGGCGGTGGAAGCGGTATTGAAAGCGCTTTGGAAGCGTTCACGCCCGGGCCGAGCGCAAAACATGGGTGTGTTTCACGAAGTGGCACTAGAGGATGCGGCGGCCTACCTTGCCTTGCCAAGACACTGGGGATTGACCCTCGCCAAGGGCAGTGTCGGTGGTGCGCACGCTGGGTACGCGGTTTATGCCTGTGTCAAAGGACGCGTGGCAGTGGCGGCACTCGAACCGCATTTCGCTGCCCGCTTGGCAGAGGTGGCTGGCATCCAAAGCGCTAAGGCAGGACACGAGGTGATGCACTTGCCCTCGACCCGTGCCAAATTGACCGCTTTTTTTGCAAGCCTGACTCGCAAGCAAATCGACGACTTGGCCACAGCGCACGATTTGCCCTTGCAGACCATGACCTAAGCCAACAGGTCAGCTGCGTCGAGAAATCTTCATTTGCGTTTGCGCGGTGGCAACCCGGTGTGCTGGGTCAATAACTTGCCAGGCGACGCTTTCACCCGCCCCAAGGTCACTGGCGACGTTTTTGCAGAAGCCACTGTGCTGTTTTTGCGGCGACTGCTGGTGTAGCTCTCGGTGTTCAAAGGCTGAAAACGTGGGATCAGGTGTTGCTTGCCATTGCCGATCAAATCTGCACGGCCCATGGCCTTGAGCGCCTCTCGCAACAGCGGCCAATGCTGTGGGTCGTGGTAACGTAAAAACGCTTTGTGTAAACGTCGGCGTTTTTCACCACGCACAATGTCCACCGCTTCGCTGTCGCGCCCTACCCGTTTCAGCGGGTTTTTTCCAGAGTGGTACATGGCTGTGGCAGTGGCCATGGGGCTGGGGTAAAAGGTTTGCACTTGGTCGGCGCGAAACCCATTTTTCTTCAACCACACCGCCAAATGCATCATGTCCTCGTCGCGGGTGCCGGGGTGTGCTGCGATGAAATAAGGAATCAAATATTGTTTCTTGCCCGCCTCGGCGCTGTATTTGTCAAACATCTGTTTGAAGCGATCGTAGCTGCCGATGCCGGGCTTCATCATCATCGACAAAGGACTGCCTTCGGTGTGCTCCGGGGCGATCTTCAAATAGCCACCGACATGGTGGGTCACCAGTTCTTTCACATACTCGGGGCTTTCCACGGCCAAGTCGTAACGCAAGCCTGAGCCAATCAAAATCTTTTTGACGCCGCGCAATGCACGGGCTTTGCGATAGAGCTGAATCAACGGCGCATGGCTGGTGTTGAGGTTTTGACAAATGCCTGGGTAAACGCAACTGGGTTTTCGACAAGCGGCTTCAATCTCTGGGGTTTTGCAACCGATGCGGTACATGTTGGCGGTGGGGCCGCCCAAGTCGCTGACCACGCCAGTGAAGCCGGGGATTTTGTCGCGAATGTCTTCAATTTCGCGCAAGATAGATGCCTCGCTGCGGCTTTGGATGATGCGGCCTTCATGCTCAGTGATAGAGCAAAACGTGCAACCACCAAAACAGCCGCGCATGATGTTGACGCTGAAGCGAATCATTTCCCACGCAGGAATTTTGGTCACGCCATCATGCCCACCCTGGCTGTCAGCGTAAACCGGGTGCGGACTGCGTGCATAGGGCAAATCAAACACATGGTCCATCTCGGCTGTGGTCAAAGGAATGGGCGGTGGATTGATCCAAACGTCGCGTGCGGTTCGTCCTTCGCCATGGGCTTGCACCAATGCGCGGGCATTGCCAGGGTTGGTTTCCAAATGCAAGACTCGGTTGGCATGCGCATACAACACAGGGTCAGACTTGACTTGCTCGTAGGAAGGCAAACGGATCACCGAGCGCTCACGCGGTGGAACTTTCAATTTGCCCTTGCCTTGTAGCAGGGGGTTAGGCACAAACTGCAAAGGTGATGTGGTGAAGCCGGGTTCGCTCTTCGTTTTCGAGGCAGACGCCACCAAGGTTTGCTCATCCGCCACCGCTTGCGCTTCATCTTCGCGCGCACAGGTTTCGCCTTGGGCTTTAGCCTGATCGCTAACCATCAAATACGGATTGACATGCGCCTCGATGCGTCCGGGCGTATCGATTTCGGTGGAATCAATTTCAAACCAATCTTGGGGCGCTTGGCGAACCAAAAACGCGGTGCCCCGCACATCAGTGATTTGCGTAATGGGTTCTTTGGCAGCGATGCGGTGGGCCACTTCTACCAAAGCGCGCTCGGCATTGCCATACAGCAGCAAATCGGCTTTGGCATCGACCAAGATGGATCGCCTGACTTTGTCTTGCCAATAGTCATAGTGCGCGATGCGACGCAGCGAGGCCTCAATGCCACCGATGATGATGGGTGCTTCAGGGTAGGCTTCGCGACAACGCTGGCTGTACACCAACACACTGCGGTCAGGGCGCTTGCCGCCGATACCGCCGGGCGTGTAAGCATCATCACTGCGGATTTTTCGATCAGCCGTGTAGCGGTTGATCATCGAGTCCATGTTGCCAGCAGTGACACCAAAAAATAAATGGGGTTTGCCCAACGCTTGGAAGGGCTCGGCACTGTGCCACTCGGGCTGCGCAATGATGCCCACCCGAAGCCCTTGCGCTTCTAACATGCGCCCAATGACGGCCATGCCAAAACTCGGGTGATCGACATACGCGTCGCCGCTCACCAAAATGATGTCGCAACTGTCCCAGCCCAACTGGGTCATCTCGGCCCGACTCATCGGCAAAAAAGGGGCCGTGCCAAAACGTGCCGCCCAATACTTTTTGTAACTGGTCAGCGGTTTGGCGGCACGATTGAAAAAGGAGACGTCTATGGGGGCGTTCATCAGCCCACGATTCTAGGTGGGATGGTGTTTTCCAGCGCAAGGTGATGGCCAAGGCCGCTTGAATGACAGTGTCATTGGTGCGCAGACCGCTTCAATGAAACTGCCATTGGTATTTAAGTTCGTAGTATTTGACCGCAGAGGAAGTCATGACAGGCCGCTCAGTCCAAGCGGTCAGATTGGGGCACCAATATTCGCGGTCATAGTCGTCAAGGCAAGGACGCTCGCTGACCTGACCTCCCCACCATTGGCCCCATGACAGTTGAAGGCTGTGGTTTTTGTGAATCTCAATGTGTTTGGCGATGCCTAAAAATACCGCTGGCGCAATGCTCAGCTTGGGTGTTTGAACCCCTGTGTCGTGACCCAATGACAACAACCATTGCGATTTCGGTGCAATGTAATTGATCACCCAGCGAGTTCTCCATTGACGGGTTGAGTAAAACGATGCCAATGAATGCTTGACACTGGTGTCATAAGTGGAAGATGTCCATGCGGGGACAGACAGTAACAAGCGTCCGGAATTTTTTGTGAAATCGCCCGCTTCCTTTTGAAGATACATCTCACTGAAAAATACCAAAGGGTCACTGTGAACACCCGTACGCGCAGTCTCCCATACATGGTTTACGGCCCAGCGGTGGTCATCTTCGTTCGCTGCTGATTCCTGCGACAAGTTGACCATGAAGCATGCCAATACACATCGCAAAATGGGTAATTGCATGCTCAGCGAATCCGCCCCACCGGCGCCAATGCCCGAGACAAATTGGCCTCCCCTCTGCCATAAATTTTCGGGTCACAGCCACCCGTCTGTTGATGACAACGCAGTGTGTCGTAACTCGCTGTATCCAACATGATGGAAGCAGATTGGGTGGCGTTCAAATTTGGAAACTTGCTTCGCAGCATGGCCACGTACCCTGCCACGCGAGGTGCTGCAAATGAAGTTCCTTGGTAAAGATCTGTCACCACACCATTGATCGATACCGATCTGTAATCAAATGGAATGGTGCCGCTGGCCAACAAAAAACGGCTGCTGACATCAGCATCGATTCCAGCAGTGTTGGAGTAAGAGGCAATGTCAGCAGGCTCAGTGATGCTGCCAGCACGGTCTAACGCACCCACAATCAAAAGCCGTGCATTGATCGAACGGTCCTTCGCCAAATACCAGTTCAACGGCTCGTTGTCAGCCACTAGGCGATCATTGCCTGCCGCTTTGGTGATGACCGCGTCTGAGTATTTGAATTGGGTCAATTGACCTGAAACACCAGCATCTTTGAATCGGTTGACATTGATGACAGACTGACCAGCATAGGCGATCCTTGCTTTTGTCAGCTCTGGTTGAGTCCATGGACTTTGGGTTTGGTCACGTCCAATCAACTCTTTCATGGCGGCCGTGTAACTGGCGTTGACCACGCCCAGTTGTATGCGAGTGGGGTAACTGGTTGGAACGCGGCCCAATTGGTTGTCGAACACGTCATTAGATGTCCATTGAGGGATGATATTCAAACCAAAATAATTGGCGCCTGGCGCGTACCTGTAAGCCAGCAGTCCGGTGATGACGCCGTGGTCATCCTTAAGGCCATCTTCAATCATGACATTAACCCCCAAGCCGGTCCACCCGTGCCGCCAAGCAGACAGAACATCATCTGTCGGCATGCCGATCTTGGCAGCAGGACAAGCTTCAAGAAAAGCGTTAGTGCAAGCCGAAGAAGTTAACGTTTGCCCCCAAAATTTCAAATGGGGCATCGGCAACCAATGGCCTTGCTGATAGTTGTTATTGAATCCAGGACCTTGCGTGTCAGGTGACGCACGCTTTAAGTCGTAAGTAATGGTGTTGATGGTGACCTTGTCGTCAGGATCAGCCGAGGTCACAGGCGTTGCTTCTAGCTCAGTGCTGTAATAGGGTTGATTGGTTTGAGGGTATTCAGGATAAGAGCCATTTAAATGGATGTCGCCGTTATTGGTGTTATTCCCACCGCCTGCACAAGCCTGTAAAACACAGACAAAAGCCAACCCAAAGAGACGCCACATATTGCTTCCATGCAAAACCAAGAAGCGTCTTTTTTAATCAATAAAAACAGGCTTGAAGCGTTAGTTGGACCTTTTAGCGGTTTTCATTGCATGCGATTTGTGGGCATGGCTGTGAAAATCAAACTTGGGTCCGTCGCTGCCTGACCGTTTCATACAAACAAATGCCACTGGCCACAGAAACGTTCAAACTCTCGACGCCACCGGCCATGGGAATGGACACCAATTGATCGCAAGTTTTGCGGGTCAACTGTCGCAGACCACTGCCTTCGGCGCCCAACACCCATGCAGTTGGTATTTTTAAATCGATGTCATACAAGGTATGAGGCGCGTCGTCACTGGTGCCGGTGACCCAAATGTTGCGTTCTTTCAATTCATTGAGCGTTCTTGCCAGATTGGTCACCATGAAATAGGGCACGGTTTCCGCCGCACCACTGGCCACCTTGGCGACGGTGGCGTTGATACCCACCGCATGGTCTTTGGGCGCGATCACGGCATGAACGCCCGCACCGTCCGCCACCCTTAAGCAAGCGCCCAAGTTATGCGGGTCGGTGATGCCATCAAGCACCAAGATCAATGCAGCTTGGTCTTCTGGCAAGGCTTCCAGACATTCATCCAACGAACGTGCAATGTCAATCGCATGCACCCTGGCCACCACGCCTTGGTGTCCGTGGTTGCCTGCCAGTTGCGCCAATCGCATGCCATCGGCCTCGACCAATTTCACACCAGCTTCTTTGGCGCGGTCTTGAAATTGCCGCATCCGAGCGTCCCGCCTTGTCGGGTCAAAAAAAACTTCAATGACAGAGGAAGGGGTCGTTTTCAATCTCACGCCAACCGCATGGAAACCAAACAAAATTTTGGGGCTACTGGCCATCATGTATGTCCTGAGTGAGGGTGGTGACGAGACGGCATCTTTACAAATCAGACAGCGCTTTGAGCGGATGGGCATGTGCTGGCCACGGGCTGTCAAAAAAAGGCCCGACCATGTCATGACTGATGTCATTGACCGAATTTGCGGACCAACGTGGGGCGTGGTCTTTGTCAATCGCCAAGGCACGAATGCCTTCGACGGTTTCGCTGCCCGCCGGTCCCTGTCCCAAATGCAGGGGATGGAAACAGTGCCTGACCATGTTGCGCTCCATGCGCAATTCATCTGCCAACCCCATGTGTCTGGCCCTTCGAATTTGCGACCATGTCACCGCGAGCATCAACGGCGAACGTTTGTTGAGCGCCTGCAAAGCCGCCAACGAGGCGTCGTCATGTCGTTGAGTGAGCGCGGCCAAGGTGTCAGATAACTGTTCAAGGCCAAACACATCGTTGAATGATTCATTCCACCATGCAGGCGTGGTCTGTTTGGCTGACAGTGTCGCTGCTTGGTAAGGTTGACAAACAACTTTCAAAGCAGTGGGCAAGTCATCCGCCGCGATCTGAGGCAGTTGTTCCCACAAAGACGGCAAATCTTCACTCGGGCAAAGCACATCGGCCAAGCCTGCATACACGGCTTGGGCGCCATTCAGCACTTGACCAGTGAGCCCCAAATACTCGCCCAAGAAACCTTTGCAACGGCTGAGGAAGTACCCGCCTCCCACGTCTGGAAATAAACCAATCAGGGTTTCAGGCATGGCCATTTTGGTGTGTTCAGTCGCAATCCGCAAAGAAGCACCTTGCGCCAACCCCATGCCTCCCCCCATGACCACGCCATCCATGAACACCCAACACGGTTTGGTGTAGCGGTGAATCAAGTGGTTAAGTTGGTATTCTTCAGTGAAAAAATCTTCCAACTGCGGGTCACCAGCCAAGGCCGCTTGGTGAAAAAACCGAATGTCGCCCCCTGCACAAAACGCGCCAAAGGCTTGTGATTTACCCATGCCGCGCATGGCCACCATGGTCACGTTGTCGTCAGATTGCCAAGCCAGCAGCGCGCGTGTGATGTCTCTGACCATTGGCAAAGACAAGGCGTTTAATGCTTTGGGTCGATTCAAAGTCAGCAAGCCCACATGGCCTTTGACTTGGGCCAGTACGTCACCACTGTCGATTTCAAACGAAAGTGTTTGATCAGCCACGGCGTTGTCTCCAAGAAAAATATTCATTGGTTGCCAAAGCAACCAATACCAAACTGCCTCCCATCATGACGCTGTCAGAGGGTGCTTCATGGGCGCCCCACCATGCCCAAGTGATGCCAAATATCACTTCGAGCAAAGCCAGCATGGCCACTTCGTGGGGTTTGAGCATGCGTGAACTCCACACGGCCAACGAACAAGGCAGTGCCAACTGAAACACGCCCAGCAATGCCAACCACTGCATGTCTGCGACATGGGCGTTGAACGGCATCGCCGGTGGCAATGTCACAACGCATGAAATGACGGCGCCAATGAAAATGGCAGGCAACATGTTTTGTTGGTCAACCGACGCTTGGCGCGTTTTCATGAGATTCCATTGAACAGAACCTGCCATGGGTACACACAACGCAATCAACATGCCTTTGAGATGGTGACCGCCATCCAACTGCACTTGTGACACAAACATGTAGCCAATGCCGACAGCTGCCAGCGCAATTGCCCACCAGGTTTGTCTGGACAAGGGTTGCCCACCCAAGAGGCGGTGCAACAGCGCGGTGAGTAAGGGCCCTAGCGACAAGGTGATCAAGACATTGGCCACGGTGGTCATTGTCATGGCCAACATGAAAGCCGTGAACATGACCGACCAGCACACACCCGATATCCACAATGTGGCAGAGCGAAACTCACTCAAACGCCAAACACGTCCCCGCGTTGCCACCGTCAAACCGATGGCCAAGCTCAACGCAGTGAAAAAACTGCGCCAAAACGTCACCTCAAACCCTTGTGCTTGTGTGATTTGACGAGACACCACCCCAGCGATAGACCACAGCAAAGTGGCCAACATCATCAACACCACGGACTGCGCGTGACCAGGTTGAAATCGGGTCAGTGACATGTCGTGTGGTCAGCTCAGGCTTCGCGGCTGGCGCGCTTGCGTTCGTGTTCTTTCAAATGACGCTTGCGAAGCCGTACGCTCTTGGGCGTGATCTCTACCAATTCATCGTCTTCAATGAATTGCACACCGTATTCCAGTGTCAACTGAATCGGAGGGGTGATTTTGATCGCGTCTTCCTTGCCTGAGACCCGGAAATTGGTCAACTGCTTGGTACGTGTGGCGTTGACCACCAAGTCGTTGTCGCGACTGTGAATGCCAACAATCATGCCCTCGTAAACCGGGTCATTGGGCTTGACGAACATGCGGCCACGGTCATCGAGTTTGCCCAGCGCATAAGTGAAAATTTCGCCGTCGTCCATCGAAATCAACACGCCATTTTTGCGACCACCAATGTCACCTTTGTGTGCTTCATAACGGTCAAAAATATTCGAGATCAAACCGGAACCACGGGTCAAGTTCAAAAATTCGGTGGTAAAGCCAATCAAGCCCCGGGCAGGGATGCGGTATTCCAAACGCACGCGGCCTCGGCCATCCGGCTCCATGTTCACCAAATCGCCCTTGCGCTCGCCCAAGGCTTGCATCACGCCACCTTGGTGTTGTTCTTCAATGTCAGCGGTGACCAATTCGATGGGCTCACAACGCTCACCGTTGATCTCGCGATACACGACCCGAGGTTTCGACACCGCCAGTTCATAGCCTTCGCGGCGCATGTTTTCCAACAAGATGGTCAAGTGCAATTCACCACGACCTGAGACTTCGAAAATACCGTCTTCATCGGTTTCTTTGACACGCAACGCCACATTGGCTTGGAGTTCTTTTTGCAAGCGGTCCCAAATTTGGCGGCTGGTGACGTACTTGCCTTCGCGCCCCGCCAATGGCGAGGTGTTCACGCAGAAATTCATGGTCAGGGTGGGCTCATCCACTTTGAGCATGGGCAAGGGTTTGGGGTTGAGCGGGTCGGTCACGGTCACGCCAATGCCAATCTCGTTGATGCCGTTGATCAGCACAATGTCACCCGGTCCGGCTTGCGTGGCTTGAATGCGGTCCAGGCCTTGGAACTTCAGCACTTGGTTGATACGCCCTTTGACAGGCGCGCCTTCTTCGCCTGCCATCACCAGCACATCCATGCCGGGTTTGATGGTGCCTGCACTGATGCGACCCACACCAATGCGACCCACGAAGGTGGAAAAGTCCAAGGCAGAAATTTGCAGTTGCAATGGTGCGTCAGGGTCACCTTGCTGCGGCGGGACATGCTTCAAAATGGTTTCAAACAAAGCGGACATGTCCGGGCCCCATTGCTCGCCCTGCTCGCCTTCCACCAGCGACGACCAGCCGTTGATGCCCGAAGCGTAAACCACAGGAAAGTCCAACTGCTCGTCATTGGCACCGAGTTTGTCGAACAACTCAAACGCTTGGTTGATCACCACGCTGGGGCGTGAGCCGGGTTTGTCCACTTTGTTCACCACCACGATCGGCTTCAATCCCAAAGCCAATGCCTTTTTGGTCACGAAGCGGGTTTGCGGCATGGGTCCTTCTTGCGCGTCAATCAACAGCACCACGCCATCGACCATGGACAAGGCGCGTTCTACCTCACCACCAAAGTCCGCGTGTCCAGGGGTGTCAACGATGTTGATGTGC
>Ga0214919_10009340_pt1 | contig 12670 bp, 8 predicted proteins | sample LL1503_MetaG_FD_177994 | JGI IMG/M metagenome (GOLD analysis project Ga0214919, IMG submission 177994) | Freshwater microbial communities from Lake Lanier, Atlanta, Georgia, United States - LL-1503 | ecosystem: Environmental > Aquatic > Freshwater > Lake | place: USA: Georgia | collected 2015-03-15
TATTTAAAAAAGTTTTTGATTTTGGTGGCATTACCGTCACTCTAGAAACCGGTGGCATTGCCCGCCAAGCAACAGCAGCTGTTTTAGTCACCATGGGCGAAACAGTTGTATTGGTCACAGTAGTCGCTCTAAAAAACGTCAAGCCAGGCGCTGATTTTTTCCCTATGACTATTAATTACATTGAAAAATTATTTGCCGCAGGCCGTGTTCCAGGAAGTTTCAATCGCCGTGAAGGCCGTCCTCAGGATCACGAGACTTTAATTGCAAGATTAATCGACAGACCCATTAGACCCTTATTTCCAGAAGGGTTTTTTAACGAAGTACAAGTCGTTGCGACTGTATTATCTTATGATCCTAATATCAGCCCCGATGTTCCTGCCATGATCGGCGCATCTGCCGCTTTAAGCTTATCGGGTCTGCCTTTTATGGGCCCCATTGGTGCTGCCAAAGTCGGCTATAAAAATGGCGAATATATTTTAAATCCTTCTCGCGAAGCTTTAGAAACTTCTGATTTAGAATTAGTCGTTGCTGGAACTTCAGAGGCTGTCTTAATGGTCGAATCTGAAGCGAATCAATTACCAGAAGAAGTCATGTTAGGGGCTGTTCTATTTGGTCATACGCATATGCAAGTGGCTATTAAAGCAATCAACGAACTGAAAGCCGCTTGTGGCAAACCATCCTGGGATTGGAAGCCTGCTGAGCAAAACCAAGATTTAATTAATCAAATTAAAAATCTAGCGCTGGCTGATATCGCAGAGGCTTATAAGCTTCATGATAAACAAAGCAGATATGCGCGTTTAGATTTGATCAGATCTAAAGTTTTAGAAAATCTGGCTGATAAAAACTCTGAGAATTACAGAGCTGGCATCGAAGACGAGATTAAAAATATCATTGCTTCTCTCGAATCTAAGCATGTCCGTGAGTCTATTTTAAATGGCGAGTTAAGAATCGACGGGCGTGATACCAGAACAGTTCGTCCTATTTATATTAAAAAGCATTTCTTACCACGCGTTCATGGTTCCGCTTTATTTACTAGAGGTGAAACTCAAGCGATTGTTACTGCGACTTTAGGCAATGAGCGTGATGCGCAATTGATCGACGCATTGCAAGAAAAATATGAAGATCGCTTTATGCTGAATTATAACTTCCCGCCTTATTCAGTCGGCGAGACTGGCATGATGGGATCTCCAAAACGCCGTGAAATTGGTCATGGCAACTTGGCTCGCCGGGCTATTAGCCCAGTGCTTCCTAAAGATGCTGATTTCCCTTATGTCATGCGCGTTGTGTCTGATATCACAGAATCCAATGGCTCGAGCTCGATGGCTTCTGTGTGTGGCGCAAGCTTGGCGTTAATGGACGCAGGCGTGCCGATTAAATCCCCAGTCGCTGGTATTGCGATGGGCTTAATCAAAGAAGGCTCTAAATTTGCAGTCTTAACAGATATCTTGGGTGATGAAGATCACCTAGGCGATATGGATTTCAAAGTCGCAGGTTCGGCTTTTGGCGTAACAGCCCTTCAGATGGATATTAAAATTACTGGGATTACCAAAGAAATCATGGAAGCGGCTTTAGCTCAGGCTAAAGAAGGCCGTATGCATATCTTGGGTCTCATGAATGAATGTATCTCTAGCCCAGAGGCGCTTTCTGAATACGCTCCAAGAATCCATACCATCAAAGTTCACCCTGATAAAGTCCGTGAAGTGATTGGTAAAGGCGGCGCCATGATTAGATCCATCACAGAAGAGACTGGGGTGAGTATTGATATCGAAGACGACGGTACGGTTAAAATATTTGCAACAGACAAAGCAGCGGCTGAAAAAGCCATTGCCAGAATCCAAGCGGTGACGGCTGAAGCTGAAGTCGGTAAGACTTACAGGGGCGTTGTTGCAAGATTGGCGGACTTTGGTGCCTTCGTGACTATTCTGCCTGGCAAAGATGGCCTAGTTCATGTGTCTCAAATAGCCCTAGAAAAAGTCGATCATGTCGAAGATTACTTAGCCGTCGGTCAAGAAGTTGATGTGAAGGTTCTAGAAATCGATCGTCAGGGCCGTATTAGATTAAGTATTAAAGCCCTCTTAGAAGAATCCGAAGGTTCAGAAAATAACGAGAATGTTCAAAATTCTCAGGATTCTGAATTGACCTAAGAAAGAACAATAGTGGAGGGGCGAATCTTGTATTCGTCCCAATCAACAAAATCATTAAGCCCCAAGCGATTGGGGCTTTTTTTTACCTATTTTTTATTAATAAAAATATTTTTTAAATTTAATATCTTTTAGAAACTAGATATCTTTTATTAATTTTAATATTTTTATTAAACTAACTTTATAAATATCAGTTAGTTAATAAAATAAATTAAGTATTTTAAAAATATTTAATATAAAAACTTGCCATATAATATTTATTATCTATAGTTATCAAAAATAAATTAAATATAAATAAACAAGGTTTAAACAATGCCTAGAACTAAGGCGAAGCAAGAAAATGCTCAGCCAAAACTTCCAGAAGATTTAATTAAAAATCACGTCCACAGTGAGGATGAAACTCAGTGCCCAGTCGTCACCGCACTGAATTTGATTGGATCCAAATGGAAGATCGTAATTATTTATAATTTGATGGATGGCATGAAAAGATTTAATGAGCTTCAGAAATTACTCCCAGGCATTACCCAGAAGATGCTTGCGATGAGACTTCGAGAATTAGAAAAAGATGGAATTATCGATCGTAAAATTTATGCCGTGGTGCCACCCAAAGTTGAATACACCCTGACGTCTTTTGGTCAGTCTTTAGAAAAGATGATTGAGCAAGTAAAAAGCTGGGGCCTAGATATAAATAATTTAAGCAAGCAGAAAAAATCTAAAAATAAAAAATCAGCAAAAAAACCCGCATAAAACCAGTATCAAATTCAGTAACCGAGTTCCTCCTAACTGCCCGTCACATGACGGGCTTTTTTTTTGATTGTTTTATTAAGGAAAAATTTTGCTGGAAGCCAATTGACTGATTTTACGGTTCCAGTATTGTCGCGACGTTTTTCATGGTTCTCATGTTTTACGCATGTTTATTTGAGTTTATTTATATTTATTAATTGTCAGGAGTATTTAATATGTCAGCATTACCAGAATCAGTCCCAGGACCAAACACTAGCCTAGTGGGCCGTGGGGAAGTTAACCGCCACTATTTTCCTTCGCTCTACAGCGCAGAGTCTTGGGCTGTTGGCATTGGACGACTACGTCTTGTTGCAGGTTTAAGCACTTTGGCGTCTTTTATGTTCTTACTGCCTCGTTTGGCTTATGAAGATCATAAAGACCATGACAGCTATTCAGCCATGGTGGCCGCTGCGATGAGTTTTGAAGTGGATGGCATTCCATTGTTGCCCACGTTATTTCAAACAGTCGCGAGTATGGTGACTTTGAACTTTTTAGGTGTGGTTGCTCACAACCGTCTTTTACCAGCTGATAAAAAAGTAGCAGCTCAAGCAGCGGGTGCTGATATCGCGGTTCAAGGTTTTAAAACCTCTGGTATTTGGTACACGATTGCGGCGTCTATGAACCCAGCACTCTTACCTCCTTTGGGCTTGTTGACGGGATTTGCTTTGTTAAACGCGATGTTCTTTACGTCCATGCTGCCTGAAGTTGGTTTAGAGGCCGTACGTCTTTACAGGGAGCCAAGCTTGGTAAAAGCCGCAGCATTTGCGTTGACCCTGGGCTTGCTAGCCACAGGTTCTGCGTTTCTTTGTGCGCAACAAAATTATGCCTTTGGTTTTGCAGCAGGCTCTTGTGTCGCAGGTTTATTCTTGTTGGTTTGCAAACAGGCGTGCTGTGCTGCGAAAGAAGCCTCTGCTGCAGCTGCAGCATCTGGTGATAATAGAGATGATCGTAGCGTAAGCAGTCTTAATACCGCTGCAGCTGGAGCAGCAACTGGTCTGGGTGCTCAGAAATTACAGATAGGTGTTAATTCGGGTGCTGATGTTGAGGGTGGTTCTAATGATGAGGATAAGAAATTACCTGATGGTTTCACTAGTGGCTCTGACACCGATGGTGATGATGCTGATGGATCCTCCCAACGCTCTTATTCTTCTGCTCCCAATCTTCTGCCAGCTTCTCGCGTTGGTATGGGTCAACCTAAATCGCCAGTCACCGGCGGCCGCCATGGCCGTTCTGCTTTTGTAGTTCAAGGTCATCATCATGCTCGTGCTCATGTTGAGCAAGATGGGAAGGGCGTTAGTTCAAGAGCTTCTGCCCCTGAAGTCTCTAATTAGCCGATGGCTTTTGAATAAGCATAAAGCAATAAAAATCCCTCCTGTGTTCTTAAGTTTTTAAAAGAATTTAAAAAACCAGGGGGGTTTTTTTATGGGTGGAATTTAAAGCTCAGCGGGCGGATAAAACAGAAAGAGTGGCAGGGTAAGAAATATGATGTTTTTGAAATTTTAACAAGTATCTTATTGATATTTATGTTTTTTTAATATGAACCTAGGTGAACCTAAATTTTGATACGAACCTAATTTAGGTTCCGAACCATTTTTATGATAAATTAGGTTCATGTTTAAACAGGTTCAAAATATAAGAGGAAAACCGTATGGAATGGCAAGCTTTTGGTTTTAAAGATGATCCGCTGAAAACCTCTCCTGTCACGAAGCTTACTTTGAGTCTTTTTACAGGGCATCAAGAAGAAATCAGAGTCTGTCGTAATGTTTTAAAAAGCAGCAATGTGCGCTTAGTGATTGAAGGTGCGCGGGGCGTGGGGACGACTTCTTTTGCGAATTATTTGCGCTTTAGTGCGGAAAATAGAAAAGAGTATTTTACCCCGAGGACAGAAATTAAAGTCGAGCAAGGCTGGCGTTCTGAGACTTTATTGGCGGCCATTATTTCTAATTTTGTTCGAGAAATAGAATTAAGACCTGAGTGTGAGCTTCAGGTGTTAGACACCCGTTTTCAAGCCGCTAAAGCCCTTTCTTCTCGAATTGCTGAAACGTATCGCTCTTTTGGTATTGATGCTTTTGGTTTTGGTGCGAACTATGGCAAGCAAGCGGGCATAGTCACTCAACCTATTTTGGTGCCTTCACCGACTTTGGGGCATCACCTGGAAGATTTAATTGCTCTAGTTCGAGAAGCAGGTTATAGGCACGGCGCTTTGATTCAATTAAATAATTTAGATATTGGGGAGATACATAGCCCTGAAGAAATGAAGTATTTACTGAATGCTCTACGCGATTACACCCAGATTGATGGCAGTAATTGGTTGTTCGTTGGAGATATTGGCTTGAGAAAATTTATTTCTCAGCATGTGGATCGTTTGGATGACATTATTTCTTATGAAGTTCTGATTAATCCTCTGCCCCTTGCTGATTTGGATGAGATGTTAAATAAGAGAATTAAATTTTATGGTGAATCTGAGAAAGCAGAATTACCCGTGGATCGAGAAGTTTTTTATTATCTTTATAAAATCACACAGGGCCGTTTGAGATATGTGTTTGGCCTGATGTCTCGGCTGATGAATCGGCTGTATTTGGGAGATTTAACTCATAAAATTACTTTGGATATCGCAAAGCCTATGCTGGTTAAATTAGGACGAGATCGGGTTCAACGTTCTGATATTTCAGACATAGAAGAGCAGGTTTTAAAATTGCTGGTCACTGAACCCGAAATGAGCCCTGGAATCCTTGCTGAGAAGATTCAAAAAACGGCTCAGTATGTGGGGCGCGTACTGGTCCGTTTGAATGAAAAAGGACTGGTGATCTCCAAGAAAGAAGGTCGTGAACGAAGCTATGCGCCATCGATGGATGCCGTGATTGCTTACACGGAATTTAACTAATCCAAAATCTTAATATAAGACTCGGCTTTTAACTTAGTCTGCCAAGCTTGAACAGCTTTCTCAGCCTTCTGCTGAAATAAAACCTCACGCGCTTGGGATTCTTCATAGGCTTTCGTGTCATCTTGTTGGCGAGAGCCTAGTAATTTAACTAAATACCAGCTGTTATTAATATTAATGGGTTTAGAAATTTGATTATCTTTTAATTCTTGGACGTAAGAGCCAAGACCCAATGGCAGGTCGGATAAGCTCACCCAGCCTAGGTCTCCGCCATGAGCTGCAGAATCATAATCTTGAGAATTCGCCATGGCTAATTTGCTAAAAGACCCGCCATTATGAAGAGAATTATAAATCCCCAGAAGCTGAGTTTTAGCTTGATTGGCTGTAATAATTGGATTGGTTTTAATCTCGATCATTTGGACATGATATTGAGTCATAAAGTGGGTTTGAGTTTGGCCAGTATTTTTAGAAATCAGCTGGAGTAAATAAAAGCCATTGTCGGTTTGGACGGGGCCAATAATATCGCCTGCTTTCATGGTGGATAAAGGCTGTTCAAAAAGAGTCGGGAGCTGGTCTAGCGTTTTGTTTTTAATTAAACCGCCTTGTAGGGCGTCATCCGCTTGAGAATATTGCATAGCTGCTGTGGTAAAACTTAGGCCCTTGTGAATTTGATTTAAAACATCTTGAGCTTTTTCTTGCGCTTTTTGAATGTCCGCAGGCGTTGGGTTATTGGGAACTGCAATTAAAATATGCGAGAGGGTGTACTGGGTTTCTTGATGATTATTTTGACTCTGGGCTTTTAAATAATTCGCAACGTCTTGGTCTGAAATAATAATACTGTTGGCAACAGCGGACTCTTCGAGTTTCTGAATAATTAATTTATTTTTTAAAATAATTCTGTATTGATCAAAGCTAATGCCATTGCTTTCTAGAGAATTTTTAAGCGCTTTAGCGTTGGTATTATTTCTCTGGCAGACGTCAGCAATGGTTTGATCTATCTCGTCTTCGGAGACTGTAATGTTATTTAAATCGGCCATTTGAAGCGCAATTTTTTGAAGGATGAGCTGGTCTAAAACCTGAGGTTTAATTTGATCGATAGGTGGTGGTGTGATTCCAGCCATTTTGGCCTGAGCTAGGGTTTGAAAGAGCATCTGATTTAAATCAACTTGAGTGATCACGCCGTCGTTCACAATTGCAATGGTTTGATTGATGGGCGTTGGATTGCTGGTCGGATTACTGGTCGGATTGCTAGGTGCGGCGCTGTCTGCAAAAGTATTTAAGGCAATAAGATTTAAAAATAAAATCGGCAAGAGTGCTAATTTGATTGAGAATTTTTTCATGGATGCTCTTAGGTTTTTTAATGTTTTAAGGGGGGGTATTTTTTAAAGCGAAAATCCCGAACTTGGTTGGTAGCCAGGGATTTGCTGGGCGAGGTATTGTATCTTCGAGTCTCCTATATTTCCAAGGCCTTTCAGCTCAAATTGGATGGCAAACGCTTGGGTCGAATGGCCGTCTAACTCATTGGGGTCATTGACGTCTTGGTTTAATAAATAACGATGCCAGATAATTCTCACTGCCCAAGAACAAGGGCTGTATTCCAGGCCTGTGAACATATCAATAGTTCTTTTTTGATTGGTGGAATAGTTCCAGCTGCCAATAAAATTCCAGAGTGGGGTCATCTGCCATAAGAACGAACTGGTCACTTGGGCCAACATGGGCGGGGGCGTGCCGGCTAATAATTGCTCGGTATTTAATAAAGAATAATCTTGTCTATTAGAACTAAAACCTAAATTAAAAATATGCTGAGGGTTTGGCATGTATTGGATTTGATAATTTTGGGTATCAAAAATGGGATGATTTTGATTAAACGTAAAATCATAGTGAAGCTTTAAAGATTGGGTCAGCCATAAATTAGTTTCAGCGGCAATGTCTGAAAAGCCTTGGTCATAAGTGGGGTTTTCAGTGGCTAAGCAATTATTGCCAGGGCTGGATTGGCAAAGAGATACTTTTCGATCTTGAAAATAAGCAATTTGCCCCACGCCTAAGTTAAATAATTCACGGCCGGTTTCATTGCGAAGATCTGTAGAAAGCGAATAAGAAAGTTGATTCGCATCGCCCTGTCTGTCTCCGCCATTGAACCTATTGGTATTAAATAAACTGTCATAGCTGAAGGGAATAATAGAGCTGTCGAAAACGGGGAAATTATTTTGATTGATATAAGGGATATTCAAATAAGCTAAACGGGGCGTGAGGGTCTGCTCGTAGTTATTATTTAAAAACCCAAAGCTTCGATCGAAATTCAAAGCCGTGTCTAGATCAAAAATAGGATCAATCATTGAGGGGTTATTATCAGGAAAATTATTGGCGCCTGTGTTTTGCAAACTGTAAGCAATCGCATTGGTGCCAATGGATGGCGTGAAGTACCCATAGCTTTTAGTGAGGGGCAGAGAAAGTGTGGGGTGTAAATTTGTTCTTTGGCCTTCGATGGGCGGGGTCTGATCTAAAACATCATCTTTTTGAAAATTAGTGAACTGGGAATTCACCCCAAAATTTAAATAGTTATTGGCAAAAGAAATAGAAGGACTGGAGAAATCTAATTCTGGAAGGGTGTTATAGGGCCGATTGTCTAGATCTAAGCTGGGATCCAAAATTTTATAATCTCGAATATAAGCGCCGGTGCTGAAATTATTATAATTAGACGTTAAGTTGATCTCGCGGCTTAAATAAGACTGGTTAGAAATTTGAGCGTTATTATTTTCTAGGTCTGTAAAATAATTGGCATCACTGGCGTCGTTATAATTTACACCCATGTGCCAGAAGGGATTTAACTGGGTGGACTGGGTGTAATTAATTAACCAGCGGCTGGTCCCTGTGATTTGATCTTTGGGCAAATAAGTAGTGTTTAAAATGCCATTGGTATTCGAAGTTAAGTAGCGAAACTGGTTATCAATCATGGCGCCGCGTTTGGCTAATAAGATAGGTGTGGCGGTGTCGTCATAATTGGGCGCTAAGTTTAAATAATAAGGCGCTGCAATGGTTAAGCCACTGGAGCCGCTATTAGAAATATCGCCGTATAAAAAACCACTTTCGCGTTTCTTAGATAAGGGAAAAGTAAAATAGGGAAAGTAAAAAATCGGAACTTTTTGAATAAAAATTACCGCGTTTTCAGCCGTACCTTTTTCAGTCACTTTGTTTAATAAAATTTTAGAGGCAAATAGATGCCAGGTGTCATCATCTGGTGGGGCGGTTGTATAACTTGCATGATCAAACTGAAATAAAGTTTGGCTGAGCTGGTGCAGTGCTAACGCCTGGCCATGGGCATAGCCGGTAAAATTTTCTGGTGTTTGGGTTTGATTGGTATTATTGGACCAGTCGGTTTGGACTTTCATTAAGTAATAAGCGTTAGTTAAAGTCGCCTTATAGTCATAGAGATTAGCGCTTAAAGTATCCCCATAGAGCATCTGTCCTGTTTGTCTGATTCGACTATGACCTTGGGCCTCTATTTTTTCTAACTGGTGATCATTGTCTTGGCTGGGGGTGAGCGTCACATGGTCAGCCATGACGCGCCTGCCTGGCTGAATAATTTCGACATTGCCGTTTAATTTAACATCGCCGCCTAAAGTATAATTTTTTTGATTGGATAAAACTTGGGACACCGAGCTATCTAATGGCTTTATATCTTTTGGGTTGCCTAGATAGGGATCATAGTAAGACCCGCCGCAGAGGGAGCAATTATTCGAGTCACTGTTATCGGGGATCCAGCCTAATATTTGATCTTGTTCTAAGATTTTTTCGTCGTGGGTTTTGAGGGTTGGTCTTTGGGTAGGATTTATCTCAGTCAGTTTGCCTGTGCAAGACCAAGCACCTTTAATATTTTGACATTGCCAGGCTTCGCCATAAGGGTTGCCAGGAATGGTGTCAGCATAAAGAGGGGTGCAGGCGAACAGGCTCAGGATTAATAAGCTCTGAGGCCGTATCAAAATATTTTTTATAATTTTTATAAAATAATTCAATCTCAAATTGAAACTCAAAATTTTCGAAGCGGCGCAGTATATCGATGACCGTGATTTCAAACTAGAAAGCAGGGGGGGGTTGTGTGCTTTTTTGTTTAAATTTTTATTTAAATTGAACTTGGGCAATGATTTCCATACGATTCGCTGTTTTTTAAAAATAAAACCAAAATAAAAATAAAATAAAAATAAAAAAGGGAGTGAATCATGAGTCTTTTTTCTCAGTGTGTCTGGTCGGTTCCAGGTTGCAATATTTCAAGACAAGATTTTGGGCGAGGTGTGCTTAAGCTCGTGGCTTATACCGGGATCTTTACCAGCGCTTGGGTTTTTGCGCAATATCTAAGCTCGCCTCAAGGCAGTCCAGCGATTGCTTATGCGGCAGCTATTGGTCCTGTCGGATCTTGTTTGGCTTATGGTTTAAAAAAAATGACTGAGCTTGATCAGGCTTGTGGTTTTGATGACTCGGCACCTTCGGAAACTTTTTGTGGCAAACGCGTTCTGCCGTTTTTAGGGCATCTTTTTTTCTTATCCACGATGAGTTTTGTTACGGCGATTGCCTTAAGTGTGCTTAATTCCTGGGATCTTCCAGGTCCAGTTACGAGAGAACTGGCCAAAGGGTTTGGAATCGCAGCAGCCATGCTAGCCCCTGTAGTGATTCTAATAGGGACGCTGTCTTATTTTTCTTGTTTTAAAAAATGTGCTGATCGGGTGAGGCCAAAAAGTCTATCTATCCAGAGCTTAACTCAGCCTTTAACTCATCAGGATTTAAGTTGCCAGACTTCAGTGCCTGTCACGAATTCGATGCTGAATCGCTCAGCTCAAGAGCCTGCAAGCGCTAGTTTAACTTCAGCTTCAGCATAAGGATTTTTAGCAATGAATATTAAAAATCCCCTTGCGAGGGCTATTGGATTTATTTGTCTTAATGGATTGCTTTGTAGTTCGGCAGCGGTGTTGGGTGCCAGTATTTTAATCAAAGCAAATGCTAAAGAATTTAAAGAACTTGCGCTTTCAGAATGTTTTTTAAATGCAGGTGCTTATGTTTTAGCAACGGCTTTATTATTTAAAATTTTTGAACCTATTTTTTGTTTTAGAACTTGGTTGAGGGCTAATCAAGGCGAGAGTATTTTGACTTTGCCTGCCCTTTTTAGTGCTTATCAACAATCAGTCTTGCTGAACGCAACAGTTGCTGTGGAAATGGTTTTTACAGCTTTTTTCTCCCCTAATACTCAGAATTTTATTGTTAAGCAGGTCTCGGCTTATTTTTTGGGAGTGGGTCTTATAGAAGCAGGCTTGGGTGTAGCGCTTTTTTTTGGTTGCTGTTGTTTTGCAAGGAGATCAGCGTCAGTGAGTGAGGCACCTTTTGAGATAAGTGATATCGAGAACGCAGAGACTACGGACACTAAAAACAGCACAGGAATATCATTAAGGCATGCCCGTTTTTCAATAGAGTCACAAAATTCACAGAACTCACAAAGCTCACAAAGCTCACATAGCTCACATAGCTCACATAGCTCACATAGCTCACGGTCTTCACAAAACTCACAACACTCATGGGTTTCTTTAAATTCTGAAAGAATGGCTTTGGTGATTCAGACCTGCTTGCTGCGATTGGCAGAGCTGGGGCTTCGAGCAAATGATCTTCATAGCTTGAATGATTGGGTCGTGAGGGAGTCGGCAGTTTAAGCAGAGCATTTTTGCAAGGCGCTGAGGCACTGCTGTGAAATTGCCAGCTTGGCAAAGAGCCGATACTATCTCGCGTCTTTTTTTAATTAGGTTTTAATAGGGTTTAAATAGGGGTTTTGAATGAGCGTTTTAAAAAATATTTTTGCTAGAAGTTTGGTTTTATCTTGTTTGACAGCTTGTTTTATCAGTACGGCTTTTGCAGCAGCTAACACAGCTAGTGTTGCCAGTGCCAGTGTTCCCAGTGATTTAATTAAGCAAGATGCTGGGGCCAAAATGATTTTGAATCTCACCCATGGCAAGGCCGTGATTACTCAAGAATTCCAGGCAGTTGGAAATATTAATGGCTATGTGATTTCGCCTAAAGAGGGCGGTCAGTCTGTGATTATTTATGCAGATAAAGACGGGCAATACATGTTTATGGGCAGCTTGATGGACAGTGCTGGAAACAGCTTGTCGAATACTTTTAATCAAAAATATGTAGTTTCTGTGACCGCAAAAGCCGCTTTAAAAGAAGCAGCGGGTACCACCTGGTTTGTAGATGGAAAAGATTCAGCGCCTCATAAGGCTTATATTTTGTTAGATCCCAACTGTATTTATTGCCATAAAATTTACCAAGAAGTATTCCCCATGATTGACAGCGGAGATCTTCAAGTTCGCTGGGTTCCGGTTGGATTTTTAAAAGAGACTTCGCCAGGTAAATCAGCGGCTTTAATTCAAGCCGCTCAAACTAAGGGCGCTAAAGCCGCTGATCAATTATTAAGAACGGATGAGCTGGAGTTTGATACCCAGCATGAAGAAGGTGGGATTCCTGTATTAAATAATTCAGATAAAGATGCTAAACAGGCTTTTGCAGCAGTGAGCGCTAATACCCAGTTTTTTAGTAAATATGGTTTTCAGGGCACGCCGACTTTGATTTATACAGATAATAAAACCCATGAAGCTGCTTATTTTCCTGGTTATTTAGGCGGTAAAGATTTTGAAAATCTTGTCAGCACGATGTCAGGATCTTGGTAGGGATTTTTTAAAACATGGTATGGATTGGAAAGGCCATTGGTGCCGTCTTAGGTTATGCCGTCCTAGGTCATAAAGTGGGCTGGATCAGTGTGCTGATGGGTATGGCCGTGGGGCATATGTTTGATCGGCAGTTTGAAAAAGCTTTAGGCCATGGGGTG
>Ga0214919_10009341_pt1 | contig 12669 bp, 7 predicted proteins | sample LL1503_MetaG_FD_177994 | JGI IMG/M metagenome (GOLD analysis project Ga0214919, IMG submission 177994) | Freshwater microbial communities from Lake Lanier, Atlanta, Georgia, United States - LL-1503 | ecosystem: Environmental > Aquatic > Freshwater > Lake | place: USA: Georgia | collected 2015-03-15
ATCTGGCTCTAACAAAGAGTGAAGATGCAGAACTTCTAGCACTTGCAAAAAACATCCGGGATGAGCAGGGCGCTGAGATTGTGAAGATGAAAGCCTGGCTAGATGAGGCAAAAGCTGCATCACACAGCGATTCACACTCCATGGATGGAATGCTCAGCGATTCAGAATTAGCAGCACTTGAGAAGGCAACTGGAAAGAGCTTTGATGTGCTCTGGTTAAAGGCTATGACTGGCCACCACACTGGCGCTATTGATATGGCAAGCATGCTCAACGATTCCAACAATGACGAACTTATATTCTTCGGTCAAGGCATTGTTGCCTCACAGAGTGCACAAAATAAGCAGATGGCTTTGATGATCAAGAGAATGGGTTAGAAGCCAGACCAAGTCAGTCATTGACGTGAATGTCAGGTAAGAACTCTTTAAAGAACTAAGGGCCAGGGGTATGCTCCTGCCTAATTCGCCAGCGAAGGTGGCGAAAGCTTTGAATCTTCAGGGGGATATACGACTTCGTTCGGTGTTGGTTGGTGGGTTTAGTTAAAAAGCAATAATTGGGTTAGTGGGAAAAAAAGTAACTCCAAATATTTATTATTATGCTTCGTTAACGATTACAGTCTTTACCCAATAGTCACGCAATGTGCGCTGGCCTTTGGTGAAATAGAAAACGATTTCGATAGTTACCCATGGGATATAGGCAAGACCACCAGTTAGACTTGAAGCGATGCTCACGGAAATGGGAATTAGACCTTCGCGAATTCCCATGTGTCCCCACGTTGCGTGGTGACCATTTGTAAAGTTAATGGTGCGAAGCTTGAGGATCTTTTTAGCCGGAGTTTGTCCTTCACTCCAAACAATCAAAGACCAAATCAGCCAACCAATTCCAAGGGTGACGACCATGAGTACTGCATCTAGAACGATGGCCCCTAGGCGGTGTTGAAAAGAGGCGTATCGATAACTGGAGGCAGTAGGAGCCGAGAATGCATTGGGATTAAGTGGGTGAGGCTGTGGCGTCGACATGGCAAAAGTGTATAGGTGCTCAGTTCGACGAAACTAGGCGTAATTGAAGATATTTGAGTCAGGCAAAGGGCTGTCCTGAGCAATTAAACCTTGATTTCACGCTCTAGCCAGCCTGCCCTCAGTCTGGAACACTACGCCTAACGCTGGGGAACCCCCAACTTGAGATTATCGATGAAGAGGGGCGGGTTGTAGAAATGGCAAAGAAGTCAGCTAAAGCCTCTTTTCTCCCACTTCTTTTTGGGATTATTGCGATAGCTCTCAGTCTTGGAATTTATTTCATGACACGAACAGTTGCCCATGCATTTTTACTTCACTTAATCGGTTACTTATTGACTCCACTGGCAGTTGCACTCTGCCTTGGTTGGGATTCGATCAGTCAGCGTGTTAAACGCGGCAACGATCCCTGGTTCACAGCAAACTCTAAATATCCACTGATATTGCGAGTATTGACCGTAATTTCTTTCTTTGTGGCATTTCCTCACATTATTGCAATGGCTACTGACATTGCAGAGAAATTTGCGGGTCAAAAATGAGAAAACTCTTTACTTGGTTGCTTGCTCTATTCCTGGTAACAGGGGTTATTACTGCAATGCCAATGAGTTTTATAGCAGCGCAAGCAGTTCCCTCAACTGACGGTGCTTTTGAAGACTTAGGTCGCTGCTTACAGTCACAAGGAAAAAACAAAGTATTAGACGTCTTCTATTTAATTGATGAGTCTGCAAGTTTGCAAGATACAGATCCTGATAATGCTCGAGCAGATATTTTGAGTTCGAGCTTGCAGCAATTAGCTTCATTTAAAAATGACGTCACCGTGAACTATTCAGTTGGTTTTTTTGCGCATTCTTATGGGGTTTGGCAAGCATGGCGAACGGTCAATAAGGGTGGAATTGTGCCTGAAGCGGCTCGACTTAATGCCGAGGTCCGCAACCGTAATAAAGGAAAAATGACGGACTGGTTGCAAGGAATCAATGGCGCTATTGACGAACTTAATGCCCAACATGGCCGAACAAATGGCTGCAGCACATTGGTTTGGTTGACTGATGGCGGAATTCAATTGGGAACCGCAGAAAAGACAGTTGATGCTATCTCTCAGCTGTGTACTAATCGTTTTGATGTTCTTCGCAAAAATGGAGTTACGGTTCTTGGAATCCTTCTTAAGAATGACCAAGCACTAGCAGAATTGACTACAGCTGAACAAGAAAATCAGGCCTATTTGATGTCATTAATGGAGCCGTTAGTGACAGGTAATGGCACTCTGGCTGATGGTAAAGATCTTTCATGCGGAACTTTTCCAATCCCTAAGAATTACCGCCAGGGGGCCCTCTTTGTCGCCCACGATCCAAAGGATCTAGCCTACGAATTTTTGAAGCTGCCACCTCGTATTGAAGGTTGCACGAATGTTAATGCGCTTGCAAATGGGAAAAAGGAATTTGAAGTTGAGAGTGGATTAAGTGAATTTCAAATCGTAACAACAGCCAAGAATTGGAGTTTGTTGGATCCGAGCGGAAAAGTTGTGAATGCTGCAAGTAGTGGCATTCGACTCTTTGAAACCGCAGGCGCCGCACAAATCAAGGTAGGTACTACTAATTCTGGGCTTGGGAAGTGGAAATTTGATGGCTCCGGAGGAGAGACAAGTCTGTACTTCTGCAGCGGATTGGATATCCGAATAGATCCAGGCACTGAATTTATTTCCGGTAAAGCTGGAATTCTCTCTGGAAAAGTTATTTCTCAAACAACGGGCTTACCTGCAGATTTAACTAAATACGATCCCGACCAGACAATTACTGTAGAGCTAATTACTGGCGGCAAGAGTGGATCTAAGAAAAAAGCCGAACTAAGTGCACCTGCGAATTTCATGCTCCAAAAGTTTACCCCTGGAAGTGGTAGCGCTGAAGCTGAAGTACGAATCACCCTATTTTTGAAAACAAAGAATGGTATTCAATTAGATCCAGTCTCAATCTCACAAAAGATTGATGTTCGACTTCTCAGTAACTATCCAACTTTAAAATCAGAACCAATAATTTTGTCGCCACTTGAGGCTGCGATTAAGCCGGCATCAGGTGAAGTTGTATTCCAAGGGCCACAAAGCGCCGATGGAAAAGTCTGCATAGACACTCAAGCAAAGCCTATAGTTATTCAAGACAGGGTTGAAAGATCTGACTCTTACAAGCTTTCTGCAACTGGCATTGACGCAAATGGATGCTTACCAATTCGCCGAGGCGAAGAAAGTAAGTTGACTTTGTCGGTAACAAATCCAGTTACGGCTGACGCTAAGGTGATTTTAGGTGTGCCATTTACTTATTATTCCGATGCCGAACCTGGCAAGCACTTTGCCCTTAATGCTGAAGTTAACTTTGATTCAGGGGTTCCAGGATCACCTACGATTTGGATTATTCTCTTAACAATTCTGGGAATTCTCCTACCACTTGTGCTCATTTATTTACTACTTTGGTGGGCTACACGTATTGCTTATGGACGCCAACTACAACGTGCCGAATACCCAATAGCAATTAATTCGGAGGGACGAATTACAGCGCGCGATGGAAGTGCAGTTATCACCCAGGGAGATAACTTCATAGGTCGTCCACAGCAAGCAGATGTTCGTATAGTTCAAGATGAATCAGTCACAATGAGTGCAAAGATTCCTAAGTCCGTACTTGCTGAACCTTGGTATGAAATAAAGGCACCAGAAGCTTCACGTGTAATTTCTATTGGCAATATCGCACCTCGCATCAAGAATAAGAAGAGGTTCGCATCAGGTAAGTTAGCTCCGATTGTTGGAGATTTAGGAAAAATTTGGTACATCCTTGCAACTGATGCTGCGTTATCGAAGGCTGAAAAGAATGCACCGATTGACGCTAAATTGGTAATTTTCAACCGTCGCGACAATACAAATTTGAATCAGCATCGTGATTCATTCAACAAGGTTTCAAGTAAGCCTGGATTAGGTAAAGAAGTTGAAAATCTAATTGCGATTGTTAAGGCAGAGGCTGTCTCACCTAAATCCGGTGGGGGAAATACTGGCGGCCAAAAGGGTGGCGGTTCAAACGGACCAAGTGGTGGTGGTCCAGCCGGAGGAAGTGGTGGTCCAGTTCGTCCTGGAGGTTCTGGTGCACCTGGTGCCCCAAGCCGACCAAATATTCCAGGAGCACCAACCCGCACAATCCCATCAACAACAGCCCCGTCGTCGTCGGGAAGTGGTGGACCTACAGGATCAGGAACACCTCCTCGCACAGCAGGACCAGGAGCACCTCCAAGACGTGGTGGCCCGGGTGCACCATCCTAAGAGCTTTAAAAGTTTAAAAAATTCAAGTTCAAGACAATCGAAAGGAAGTAAAAATGTTATCCAAGTTCCTCCTCATTGGTGTTGGTGGATCGGGCGGTAAGACACTGCGCGCGCTCCGAAGCAATCTTGAACTTAAACTTAATCAAGCAAACTGGAATGACGGATTACCAATGGGATGGCAATTACTCCACATTGATAGCCCAGTTATTCAAGATGGAACGGGTTTCCCGGCACCGATGTTGCCTCCATCAGACTATAAGGGACTTTCAAAATCAGGACAGAAGTATGCAGATGCATATGCAAATGCTTTTAATTATATTGAGGCACAGGATTTCAATGACTATAAGCGGTTTCTTCCTGATGAAAAAGACGTCAATGTAGATATCACTGCTGGTGCTGGGCAGTTCCGTGGAGTTGGACGTGTTCTTGCTTTATCTGCTCATGATCAAATAAAGCAAGCCATTCGGGGAAAACTAGATTTGTTACTACGTGCGGAAGCAGAACCTGAACTCAAAAGACTCGCTCGTCAATTAGGTATAGATGATCAAATCCAACCAGCTCCGACAATTATTGTGATTTCATCAATTGCAGGCGGTTCAGGTGCAGGTCAATTCCTTGAAATTTCAGAAATGATCAAAGGTTTAGAACCGGCTAAAAACTGGGTTCATGAAATCTTTAATATGCTTTATGCCCCGGACGTTTTTACGGAAGTTGATCCTGAGTTACTTTCAGGAAATGCACTTTTCTCCATGGGCGAGATTATGAGTGGCCTTTGGACTTCACCAGCAGAAGGCACTTTACGTATGACGAAAAGCATGGGATCCAATATTCCTTACCAGGACTCTGACTACAAAACTGGCGCAAAATATAACATTATGATTGGAAAGGGTGGATTTTCAGAGCAACAAGATGTTTATCTTGCTGTTGCTTCCTCTCTTACAACTTGGATGACTGACCAAGAAGTTAATGACAAAATTACAGCTATCTCACGTGGTAATTTCCAAGCCTCTACATTAGAGGCTAACCTGCCAGACCATTCAGGTCTCAAAGAAGCCAATAAAGATGCAACCCCATTCATGGCTCTTGGATTTGGACGTGTGGGTTTGGGTAAAGAACGCTTCGTTGCTTATGCAGCGCAACGTTTAGCCCGCTCTTCAATTGATCGCATGTTGTATGCGCACACACTTGAAGATCCAAAATTTGCTGTAAAGACTGAGGATGAGTGGATTACATTCTTCGCCGAAAAGAATCTTTTTGACTTTATTGACTCGGTTAAACTCAATGAAGAGACTGAAGAACACAATGACATTGTTGATGCGATTCGTCCTAATCGAGATACATTTTATGCAGAATTAAAAGCACAGGTTCTTGCTGTTGCTTCACAAACACTCAATCCGAAATCGAATGCTCAATCTTTAGTCGAGTGGGATGACAGTTTACGAGCTGGATTTAACAACTACATTGAACAGTTCATGGATAGTGAAGCTAAGGAACGAAATGCAATAATGCGTCCTTGGGTAAAGCAGAAGAAGGTTGACGTTTTAACAGTCACATCGAGGTATGTTGCTCAACACGGCATTAAAGTTACATCTGAAATTCTGCACCGACTTTCAAATAAGCTAACAGGAGTTGCGGATGAGCTTCGAGCCGAGGCAAACGTATCACTCAAGTATGCAGCCGATCTTTCTTCATACATTCGTGGCGAGCTTGGAAAATTCCCAGAGAAAAATCAAAATGAAATCCCTGCTGGACACGAGGTTATAGAAGCAGCTCTAAGTGAGGTTGCATTCTCTTTCTATTACCGTGCAGAAGCGAGCCTAAAGCAATTAACTGCTTCACTCGTAGCGGATATGGCAGAGAATTTCATCGATCCATTACGTACTGATTTAACTGCTATATATCGTGGGCTTCTGAGTCAGAAAGATGATTTCGTTTATTGGTCTACTGAAGAATCACTATCCGTACCGCGTCAATTTGAGCCTTCAAAGAATGAAAAGTTGCTTATCGAAACATCCGATTACCCACTTCAGTTTGCAGAGTTGGTAAATAACTCAGTTAACTCTGAACGTAGATCAAATGCGATGCGCGTTGTAGTCAATGAGGTAATTATGGGTGGGCTGGCTCTTCCGAACCTGGATCGTCGTAGTTACTGGGAATTTATTACTACTACTCGCGACTGGGTACCGACCCCACGCGAAGCTCGAGAAGATAGCCAACAAAATGCCCAGTCTGCAAAGTTCGACGTGTCAATTAATCCTGTCGATTATCTTGAGCGGTCACAAAAATGGATGAAGCAAATTGGAACACCATTTGCAGGGTTTATCAATGAAAGCCTTTCGTCATATCTGACAAATGAGCGCGATAAGTCAATTCTGAGGGAGCGTCAGGAAAAATTCTTGGCAAAACTGGAAGAGGCAATCACTGATGGTGCTCCACTTATCAATATCAATCAGGGGTTACTAGCTAAGATTCACGATTCAAAACCAAAAACAGATGTTGTAATTTCCACCTTCCCTATGGATGCAACTAATCCGATTTTTGGCAAAGTTGGAGAAATCCTTGAGCGCAAAGGATTAACTGGGGCAATAAGTGGGAAAACTTTTGATCCACAGTCCTCTAATCAGAGTATTGATTTCTTTAGCGTTCACCAAGGTGTCCAACCAATGGTTCTGGATTCAATTCTTGGACCAATCTCACAATATTGGAATACGCATAGCGGAAGCGTTGCAACACGACAGAGTTTGATGCAACACCGACGTCCACGTTATCTTTATGAGTCAATTCCTGCAGGAGGAAAGCCGAAGCAAGATATTTTAAAGGGATATTTCGTTGCTAGGGCATTAAAGCAATTCAGAACCGATAAAGAAATGTCTGACACCGAGCGAGCCATTAAGGGTCCTAAGCTCTCAATTTGGTCAGGTGAGGGGAATAAATGGTTAACGTTCCCACACCCGATGCTTTCAGCAGATGAAATCACGCCTCTTGATTACCCTGGAGGAATTCTTTTTTCTATCTCTCTTGCAATCGTTGCGTGCAATGGATCTCAATCACTCGATCCACTTGAGCCATATAAGCGACTACAGAAACTTGCGGATTTCAAGAGTTCTGCATCCACGGTGAAGCGATGGATACTTAAAGGCGATCTTGGAGATGCACCAACTCCAGATGCTAAGCGTGCTGGAAGTTCCGGAGATACCCCGCAAGCACGTCGAGACGCCTTAATCTCGTACCTCAATGATTTCGTGAGTAAGTATCAAGCAAGATTTGCAAAACAGAACCTTGCAAGTGATCACGAAGATGCAAAAGAGAAAGATTTGACTTGGGAACTTCGTGAACCTCTTTTGAACGCCCTCAAGAGTCTTCAAAAAGACATTCAAAATATCGATTTTGAAGAAATTGAGGAAGAAGAATAAATGTCATTCAAATGGGTTAATAACTCTGTCAGCATTGTATTGCTACCTAGTGAATCTAGGTATGCAAAAGTGCATGAGCAACTCAAGCAATGGATTGGAGATGGCCTCCTAGGAAATTTTATTTGGATGACCGCTGATGATATTCAACGCGAAGAGTTCGGCCCACCCACAATTACTGGAAAAGTTTGGGGCCTTGATGAAGATCGAGAGTTGATTCCCGTCGAGGTAAATGCATTTGAAGAAATGGCAAGGAATAATTTTAAAAGTGTGCGCATAATTGCCGTAAGAGTTCTGTCTAATTCTTTCGAGTCCGATCAAGAGGAATACGCAAAGTTCGATCTCTTTTCAGAGACTGTGAAGCTTTCGCTGCCTTTGATGTTGAGTCAGGATAAACCAGGGCAGAAGACGGATCTTCGACGTATTAATCTAGTGATATTCCCTACGGAACTTCAGGAGATAAATCACTCTGAAGTTTTCAAGGGTCAATGGGATCATCACGTAATTGCATCTCCCGAGGATCGCAAGACCCCACTATCCGCTGATCGTTTTGTCAAAGAAGATTCTCGGTATCCAAAATTTATTGCAATGCATGTTGCTGCCACGGGTGGACTTTGGAATGGGATAGCACACAGCCCATTCGATGAGCTCACGAAACCAGAGAGTGGTGCTCATTCTTACCAACTCTCACGAGTATTCGTGAATTCTGTCCTTACAGATGGTTTATCTAGACGTATCGCAGCGTCTGTACTTTCAGATATAGCTGATCCAACTATTGATTTACACGCTAAAGGGTTAGTTGCTGAAATTCCAAAGACATACTTCATTGAAGAAACTTCAATTGAAAGTATGGTTGACGAAATGGTGGAGATTGTCTTTGACTCAGATAATAATGCTTTGCGTTTCGACGAACCAAAGGACGCAGATCAGCTCGAACTGCAGCGCTGGAAAGAGTGGAAGATAATTAAGGACTTTTTTAAATTTTCAGGTCAGAGATTCTTGGCCATGCCAAAATGGTGTTGGATATGGTTTAGACGGCGCATAGGAAAGAAATTACAGGATTCACTTGTAGGCCCCGATGGCGGAGTAATGGTAGGTATCGATCAAAATGATGCTGAAGACATTCGTGATCGTCATTTATTTGGTCAAATGGAAACTATTGCGGCAAATGTGAAAGAAGCACAGAAAGCTCTTGTCACACCATTTCGAAAGACAAGCACAGTATCCCGCCCCGCTCTCTGGTCTGACATGCGTGAGCTCGTCTATGGCTTCTTAGAGGGTGGAGATCTAAGTAAGTTTGATATTAAGGACGACAATGGTCTTTTCCCAATCTTTTCCAAAGTTGGCGATGTGATTCAAGATCCAAGAGAAGTTTGGAATATTGGTTCAGCTCTCCAAGAGCTGAGTGATGTTAAGCAGATTAATTGGACGAACATTGATAGAGCACCCGAACTATTAGAGCTACATTCGGTGCACGTTTCTGAAAGGAAACGGGAGTTAGATTCTAAATTAAATGAGATTGTCGAGATAGATAAGCAAATCAAGGATTTGGGAGGTATCAAGTCATGAGTAATGAAGAAAATGTTGATATTACAAATCCAGAAGAATCTGCAGCCCCTGAAGAAAACTTGCCAATTCCTGATAGTGAGTCGGGCCAACCAGATGAGGTTCCACCATCACCCGGGGACACTCCACCAGCACCAAGTGATGATTCAACTACTCCTTCAAACGAAGATGTCACGCCTAGTGATGACAGCATAATTGAAAATGCAATTGTTGACGAAGAAGCAAATCGCGAGAAATTGCTTGCCGATCTTCAATCTCAGCGTGAAGTAATTGAATCTCAAGCACAAGCACTGACAGATGAGATAAACGAAAAGGAATTGGCAGCAGAGGAGTTTGCTTATTGGGTGGATCGCCACCGTCGTACTTTCCTTTGGAAAATGTTTGCAAAGATGCGCAATCAACTTGATGCTGTCATTGCTAAACAAAATGGTTATGAAACCACAATGTCTAATATCGAACTCCCTGAGCCAGGGGAGCTTGTACGTTTACGTAAGCGCTTCCATAAAACAATTTTGAGTGTTTTTAGCGTTAGCTTTTTTGTTTGGTTGGTCTATTACCTCATCACCACATACGTTCCATTCGCCTGGGTCGTTAAATTTACTAGCTTTGGGTCAATGATTTTCAGATACACCTTAGCTGCAGCAATAACGACTATTTTTAGTGCCCTAGCTCTCTACTACCGTGACTGGCGAAAATTTGATTGGCTTGTAAGAAACCTCAATGTTCAACTTAAGAGCGTTGCCGAGGGTGTCGATAAAGTGCGTCAAGAGGAAGTTAAACTTGTCTCGCTCTATCCTCAAGTCAAAGATTGGCTTGAGATTATTGGATACTCACTGAACCGCCCATGGAGCATGAATGATCGTTGGTTTAGATCTTATCTCTCTGACTTAAACCAAGATGAGTTCCCGTTCTCTTTACGAATTGCACAAGCACAAGAAAGTGATGCTTCTGCAATGAATAAGTTACAAGGAAGTACGATGAAGAGATTTGCTGTCCGTGGATGGAGAACAAAAGTCTTAAAAGATCAAGTTTTAGCCATTGCACAAAAAGTAGGTTTACCTATTGAAAGAATGAATATAGATAGCATTGACAAGGATATTTCTTATTCACCAGGTGGTCCACGTGTTGAATTAGGAAAAGGACTCGAAAATCAAGAAGCATTAGAGCTAGTTGGACGACGTCAATTGATTCCCTTAACATTTAAGGTGCAAAGTGAAGAAATCACTAAGTCACGGCCGCCAGTAAAAGAGAATCGCACAAACGTTCTTGATGTAATCCAAGCCGATCAGGCAGGACTCGAAGAAGAAGAGCGAGTTGATTGGGACAAGTTCTTACAAGAACCAATCGGCCCATTTAATGGAGTTGTGACACCATTTAGCGTGGCATCTCTTGCTGATGGAAAAGTAGGACAGGGATTCCACGAGAAGATGACTTCGCATTTTGTTGTACCTGAAAGACTTAAAGACTCCGCTGCAGCTAATCCCGGTGCTCGCGTAGAGACTTATTCAGAGTCTGCGAACCTGCCTATGGATATTGTGATCCGTATGGATCTTTCCGATGTTCTTCCACCAAATGCCATCAAAATCAATCCTAAAGCACAAACTGAAGCACCTGTCAGAAAACGTTTCGATGAGGATGAAGAGGATGAGGATTAAATAAATCCAAAGGGACGCTTATTTGCTTTATTTTCTGAGTTTGAGGAATCAAATACAGGGACATCAGCAACGCTGAATTTATTGAAATCTGCGCTAGATATTGATCCTGATGTCATCGCTCGTGTTGTCATATTCTGGAACATTTTCTCAAAAAGATTACGAGCAAAACGGCCATTACCATCTTCACCTACCGGTTTACGTAGTTCTAAATACTGGCGAATTGCATCCTGTACCTCATCTGGGCAATCAACCTGAGATTGACTGGAAATTAGTCTAAAAATCTGAACTAATTCGTCAACACTGTAATCTTCAAATTCGATAAATGTTTGGAAGCGAGATTTTAGACCCTTGTTCGACTTAATGAAAGTATCCATATCTTCGCTATATCCAGCAACAATCACTGCAAATTTATCCCGTTTGTCTTCCATTGACTTAACAAGTGTTGAAATAGCTTCATCACCAAAACCATGTTCGGAGCCAGAATCTGCTGCAAGGGAGTAAGCCTCATCAATAAAAAGTACTCCACCCTCTGCTTCAACAATTTTAGCTTGAGTCTTAAGTGCTGTCTGTCCAACATATCCAGAAATGAGATCTGAGCGATCAACTTCAACTAACTCGCCCTTTTCAAGAAGTCCAATGGCCTTATACAAACGTCCGATTAGGCGAGCAACAGTTGTCTTACCAGTTCCTGGGCTTCCAGTGAAAACTAAATGCAAACCAACATTTACAGGCGGTAGGTTTTGCTTCTTACGCATAACGTTCATTGCATGAACGGCGATGAATGCATCTACTTGCTTTTTTGCTTTGCCTAATCCGATTAGGGAATTCAACTCAGCCAAGACAGTTTCAAGGGATTCGGTTTTACCCTTATTTGGGCTCTTTGGCTTAGGCTTTTGTTTTACCTCGTTAGGTTCAAAATTATCAAAATCTTCAAGGTTATTGATTGGATTATTAGGACTTTCGTTATCATTTTCGATAGGCGTTGGAGGATTAAAGTATGAGTCTGTTATCGCATCTCTAATTTCGATTGGATCTTGTACATCGATCAAATCCAAGAACTTTTCAGCCCCAGGACTAATGCTCAATGTCGCATTTCTGGTCACGGGAATTTTGTCGAGCTCTTTATCAACTTCCTTCGTGGTTACTTCGCTACCTTGTGATCCAATTTTGCTATGAAGGGCTCGAAGGATGTGAAGCTCTGTAATTTGGGCGTGCGAATGACGCTTACAGACTTCAATTGCTGTCTCTTCGATTGATTTACGTATTTTCATAGATACGAGAATCCTAGCGAGGGAAGGTATTGGTGACAACGTATCTTGCAGATAGGCCAAAATAGGAGCCTAGAAATCCTTCATGAAGGATTGGTTTTCAAAAGATCCCAACAAATTAGACAGAGATGGTGATGGCGTTGGTTGCGAATAGCCCTAGAGGTATATTTAGCTCATGAAGAAATCCTTCGCACTCTTGCTTTCAATACTTCTGTTCATCGCACTATCTATTTCTACGTCTAGCGCTGCCATTAAGGCTGGTTCTAAGTGCGCAAAGGCTGGGGCAACTTCAATTAGTGCAGGTAAGAAATACACCTGCATTAAAAGTGGTAAGAAGTTGATTTGGAATAAAGGAGTAATGATTAAGCAAGCTAGTTCAGTGGTTGCAGGAGTTTGCCCACCACCTAGTGCTGCTGATAAAACTGAGATTTCTAAGCTGCGTGCAAATTCATTGATCACCATGGGTGA
>Ga0214919_10009342_pt1 | contig 12665 bp, 9 predicted proteins | sample LL1503_MetaG_FD_177994 | JGI IMG/M metagenome (GOLD analysis project Ga0214919, IMG submission 177994) | Freshwater microbial communities from Lake Lanier, Atlanta, Georgia, United States - LL-1503 | ecosystem: Environmental > Aquatic > Freshwater > Lake | place: USA: Georgia | collected 2015-03-15
AGTATAGGCAATTATTTCAGGTTTCATATCGCTCTGCACATTAACAAAACGACTAAATACGCTAACGTTTCCGTAAAAATCATAAAGCTCAATTGTCACACGATAGTTACCAGCATAGGGTAAAAAGTGAGCCAATTGGTAAAGGTCAATTACTTTGCCCCTAATCTCAAAAAAGTATGGATTTGGAGAAGACTTGGTGATAACCCACCTTATTTCATAATAATTTTTAAAATCAATGTTACCAAGAGTCCAATATGGGTCCACACCGATAGAGGTGGCTTGTAAATCCTCTAATTTTACTCCCTTTAGGTCAATTACCTTAAATTTATCAAATATTGCAGTAAGTACAACAGGTGCGCCAATTACTCTTTGTGGATCGTCGCCATGCTCCCAGCTTAATCTGCTACGCAGGTTAGGAAAGCGTTGATCTCTAATCTGATCGTAATATTCTGTAATGTAATCAATGATTGCCTCGTTCTCAGCACGGGTAAGGTACTGTTGACCGAATTCAAATGGGTTTTTAGCAGAATCATTGATTCGGTCAACTCCATAATCTATTCCATTAGGATATGATTGTCTAAATAGTGGATCTAATCCACGTAAAACCAGGTTAACATTTTCTCCAGGATAGAGCGAAATATCAACATTTTCATTAATTTGATAGTCTAAGATTCTAGTTTCATCTGGCCAATAGCTAATGGTTAGCTTTTGAAAGTAAATAAATTCACCAATTACGTCCTTGATCTTTACATTTATTGGTAAAAATTCCTCCTTTAACTTTTCGTTTAGTCGATTTAACTTGTAGAATATCTCATTTACCGTAAATTCGGTGGTTTGTTCGATAAGTGGAATTCCATCGTCATCGTAATTATCGGTGGCCTTGGTAAATTGATAGACTAGCGCTAAAAATTCAGTCTTTTTAAACTGTTTACCCTCCTTAAGATTACGATTACGATCGACCAGATCAAAAGTATCTATGATGCCGTCGTCTAAATAATCAGACAGGTCCACCATAAGCATCTTATTGTAGTAAGATGATTTAGTATTTACGTTTTTCCAATATTCTTTTACTTGTAAAACATCACGATAGCCTAGGATATTAATAAAATTAGAGAGACCTCGATAGGTACCAATATATGGATAAATTTGATCCTTGTTTACGAGTAGTTCCTTACGTGCCGCATTTAGCTGTTTGTAATCAGGAAATGCCTCCTTAATATCGTAGTCCTTTAGGATATTTGCGTCTTCTTTTAGGAATTTTATGCCAAAATTTTGTGCCCAAACCCTAAATCTTTCCTCTTCCTCAACTCCTTCTCCATAAAAATATAGCTGAGCTATTTTTGTCTTGGTAGAACCTATTTTTGAAAAAATGTTTAGTGTTCTTTCGTATTTAGCTTCATCAGTAGGATTAAATGCAATATTTAACTGTAGTGGAAATTTTAGGTCTAGTGTTGCGCTAGTGCCGGTTGGGTCCAAGTCAGAATGAGCAATTTCTTTGCTCTCTACACGATTAAGAAATTGCTCATTCAGAGTAATATCTTTGACCACGTCATAGATGAAAAAGCTATCTGGGCTCTTGTTGGACTCCCATTCAAAGACCAGACTCTGGCCTATTGCTAGGGCAGGAAACTTGTAATTTACACCAATTTTTTCAAGAATAAAAAGGTTTTCGTTATCGAAAAGATAAGCAGATATACCCTCAAAAAAGATCTTGCCCTCCCAAACGGAAGTCTCAGCATTTAGTAGTAGGTTTAAGTTTCTACCTAGCTTATCAAAGAAACTTAAGTTTTGAACATTCATTAAGAGTAAGCGAGTTTAGGTTATTTATTAGTTGGCCATGCTAAATGCTGTAAATGGAACTTTCTCCAGTATAGCCCAACGAGATAAATTCTAACTTGTCTTCTTTATCGAGTCCAGTCTTTTTGTGGATCTTTTTCCACTCTTTTGCATAGCCATTTTTACACATTTGAGTAAAATAGGCAAAAGCGTTTGGCGTTTCAGACTTGGTTTCATCAAAACTTTTCCAGTATTTTAGGCAGTCTAATATTGCCGATTGAATACAGTCTTCTCTGTCTCTAGGATCCCTAAAGTATAGTCGGTCTACTGCTCGGTTTGCTAATGAAATAAAGCAGTTTATGACAAAAGGATCTAGTTCACCAGTTGGTTTACATCGGATAATTGCGTCAGTAAAGTCCTTGTTATTGATATAATGGACATCGCCACGTTTTTTACGTGCCATATTAGTTTAATTATTTTAAGGAATAGATCTTTGCCACTCCTAAAAAAGAGTCGACCATGTCTATTATCGGCGAGAGAATCTTGTCTCCTTCGACGACCCAATCCTCCTGAGCAATAAGCTTAAAGAGGTCGGAATTTTTTACAGGTTCAATGATTGGGTCGCTCTTAAATTTAGCTAAGATGTCGTGTTTGTTTGCGTTGCCTTTACAGCCTATTGCATTTTTAAGTTCGCTGGGACTAAAGATGAAAAATCTATCTAGATTGTTATTAAGTAAACGATTAGCTAATTGCTGTTTTAGCATGCCAGTCGCTTGTGAAATATCTACCAGGGAGTTACCGCTAGAGCCAAAGGAAATTCCTTCTAGACATACAAGTATCTCTTGATCCTCTTTTACCTCTTCATGAATAGCACTAATCAGTACCTCCATTAGTTCAAGATAATTGGTAAGCTTTATCCTCTCTGTGACATGATACTGCTCGTCCTTTTTTCTTTTAGAATTGGTTCTTAGGATCTTTATTGCTGGGTAATTGTGATTTATCCAATCAAAACGGTCTTCGTCCTTCTTTCTTACTTTAGAATTTACTACGGCAATCCACTTAAAGTCTGTAAAGTCTCTACAGATACATACTCCTGGATAAAGAATTGAAAAATCTATGCTAATTATTGTCAATCATTGTTGATTATTTTACTAATCCTAGTAGTTGTTATATTAGCAAGGAGCTAAAAAGTTTCGTAATTAAATAATATTTATTTTTGTAAAAACCTTTTCTCCGTGTGAAGTACAACAATGGGTGGTGGGTGGGAGTACTAGCTAGTATTATAGATTCTTTATTCCTACTTTAATCCTTACTATAGTGTTATTAGATAGTACTTAAGTAATACCCGCGCACGAGAAAAATTTTAATTTTTTGATTTACATAGTATATTAACTATATGAGATTAGGATACTGTTGCATCAACCTGAGCCTTAAGGACCAGGGAATTACTATTAACCGTGGCATGGTCAAAAAGACATGGCTTGCTCAAGGTACCTCTAGAGTCAGCGAGCTGGCCGAGCAAAATTTACGTGACCTACTAAAGATCCTTGAGTGGAATGTAGCAAATGGAATCCAAGTCTACCGTATGTCTAGCGATATTTTTCCTTGGATGAGTGAATATCAGTTCGAAGACTTGCCTAAATTTGATCAGCTATGTCAGCTCATGGAAAAGGTAGGCTCCTATGTACAAGAGCACGGTTTGCGTATTTCTTTTCACCCAGGTCAATTCGATGTGCTTGCCTCACCCAATCCAGAGATAGTACGTAAAACCGTTTATGACCTTGACCAACACTCTCGTATCATGGACTTTATGAGGTTGCCGCAAGACTACTCGGCACCTATCAATATCCACATTGGAGGCTCATATGGTGACAAGGAGTCGGCGCTTGCTAGGTTCTGTGAAAGCTTTCAGCTGCTCTCTCCGGGTACCAAGTCTAGGTTAGTTGTTGAGAATGATGATAAAGCCAGTCAATATGGTGTGCAAGATCTCTATCAAGGTATTTACATGAAAATAGGCTGCCCTATTACCTTTGACCACTTCCACCACAGGTTCTGCACAAACGACCTTTCTGCAGAAACCGCTGCACGGCTTGCCTCTACTACTTGGCACGGTCACCGTCCAGTACAACACTTTTCTAGTTCCAAGGCGTTATATGAAGATGCGTCAGTGATCAATCGTTCCCATGCCGATTATATTTATGATTACATTCCAGACTATGGATTGGATTGCGATGTCGAGGTCGAAGCTAAAGCCAAGGATCTTGCGATACTCAAGTATCGCAAAGACACTAACGCTATTGCTCCTTTTCTAGTTAAACTATTTGAATTTGAACAAAAATAAATATGGCAAAGATTGAACTAAGCAACGATCAGTTACACCTAATCCAAAAGGCTCTTGATTTTTATTCAAGAATAGGAATAGGTCAGTTTTGGGTAATCAAGGAACACCCTACTTTTGAGGAGTTTTTACGCGATGCATTTAGGATAAAAACTGGGCCGATTGAAGTCGGCGACAAGACCGAAAGGGGTATAGTGGTAGAGATAGGTCCCAAGCGCAAATGGATAAAGACCAAAGGCAGTTGGGGAAATGGAGAAGAAATCAAAAAATGGGACGATCCTAAAAAAATAAAGCATAGCGTCGACTATAGTCGTTATCATGCAGTTCGTGACACAATAGACTCGATCCTTACTCAACCTAGAAACATGTTGATCCAAGATACAAGCATGGGTCAACATGGTTCTTGGGGAATCCACCACCCCAAGGTTGACGACTCATGCAGAGAGGCATTCGATCTTATCCAAGTGATTCGTCACGAATTCTGGAAAGCCAATCCAAACAGTAGCTCAAACACAGTAGACTCGCATATTCATTTTACCTCTTCCAAGAACATGAATGGGGTAAAAGTTGAAATAGATCCAATAACTTAAGTATAATAAACCCATGGAAAATAAAAGAATAATCATAAACCAAATTCGCACGCCTGACGGCACTGTTTTACGCTCAATGCATCGTCACGACTATGCTACGTACACAGATAAAAATGGTTTAACCTACATGGTGGACGGCGGCACCGATTACTTACGCAGAAATATGCATACTGATGCTCCCTATGAGGAACTAACAATTTACGATGATGCTCCTTTTGAAATTATTCGTGAAAACTATTGTCGCGGAGGTAGAGGAAAAAATGGAGATCAGCCTCTTACTTGGGTACCTATCAGCCAAATGAGCGATGCGTGGTTGGCTGCCTGTATTGTTTATAATGAAGAACGAGAGTTTGGAGGAGGTTTTGCCAATCAAATGTACAAAAAGGAACAAACTTATCGTGAACTAAATAACATTAAAATAGAAGAGTAAATAAAAAACTAAGATGAGCGAAGAAAATCAAATAGTTGGTGAGGTAATGACTCCTTGCTTTGCGACAGAAGATGAGTTCGAGAAGGGCTATCAAAATTCAAAATTTTATGTTGATTCTGACTACTTAAAAGCCTATCGAGAACACCTAATTGCTCTATCTCACGTGGCAAATATTGCCAAGAGTTATATCCTTAATAACTGGCAGAAGATAGAAGACTGGAGCGACCTTGAGATAACCCTTAAACATGGACTTACTGGAGATTTAGGCGAATATTACACATACTCTCCTAATACTCGCCTCCAGTCAAGTGACTCAGCCTTTTCTAAAATTATGCAAGAGATAGACGATAACAATCAAAAAAAGCACAATCCAATCATAAAGGTCAGTGATGTAGTTCTAGATCCAACGGACGGCGATTTTTCTATTACAGTTAACGATACTCCATATTGGTGGATCAGCGATCAGGCGGTAATCCTTATTGCTGACCATATTGAAAAAACACTTAACTCTACTAATTAGTATCATGTACACACAATCCGAAATACAAAAAATGGTCTTTTTTGACCTTGAGACAGCCTCTACGTATGCTTCTCTAAACGAGTTGAATGATAATATGCCAAGAATGGCAGACCTTTGGGTCAAGCGTTGTGAATACCTACGCTCACGTTTTGAGGAAAACCGAGAAATGAGTGATGAACAATTATATGTTGCAAAGGCAGGCCTTACTCCAGAATTTAGTCGTATTGTTTGTGCATCATTTGGTCGTGTTTCTTTTCAGCAGGACGACATCACTGGCACTATTCCTGGTCTAGTAATAAAAAGCTACGCTTCTTTTAAAGAAAAAGAAGTATTAGCTGGCCTACACAAGGTCTTTACCTCATTTGCTGGCTGTAAGTTTGTTGGTCACAATATTAAGCGCTTTGACGTGCCGATGATGTGTAAACGTATCCTTATGGCAGGTGAACCTTTGCCTAAGGGTCTGCAGGTGCAAAATCTTAAACCTTGGGAAATGCCATTTATTGATACCTCAGAGCTATGGAGTTTTGGTGCTTGGCAGGAGGGCTTTTCTTCCCTAGAGCTCCTAGCCACCTCTCTTGGTCTTGATACACCAAAGGACGATATTCGTGGCGATCAGGTCGGAGAAGTATTTTGGCAAGACAAGGATATTTCACGCATTACTAAATATTGTGAAAAGGACGTGCTAGCCACCGCTCAAATCATTTTGAAACTTTCTGACTTGCCAGTAGTAGAAGACTATCAGCTACAGAGCAGTTAACTTGGAAGATAAACTACAATATTTTTTAGACCCAAATTTTAGATTTAATGAGGAGTCCCATACCTACACGTATTTGGATCCCAAGACACAGAGGCCCGTGCAGATGTTTAAGTCTGTTACGGGCTTTATTAGTCAGTTTAAGGAAAAATTTGATTCTGAAAGGATTGCTAAGATGGTGGCAAAAAAACAGGGCAAGACTGTTGCCGCTATTCTTAATGAGTGGAAAGAAATTTCAGATATTGCCCTTTCACTAGGTACTGATGTTCATAAGTGGATCGAGGACTATTATAATGGCACTGATCCTGCTGAACCTGAACATCCAGAAGTTCTTGCTAGAGTAAATCAATTTCGTGCAATTCACGAAGAGAGACTGCATAAATTGACCCCAATCAAGCAAGAATTTAGACTTTTTTCGAGAAAATGGGGCATAGCCGGTACAATGGACGCCCTATTTAAGATCGATCAAGACTATTATGTCGGCGATTGGAAGACTAATAAAAAATTTACAACCGACGAGGATTCAAAGAGTGATAAGTACGCTAAAAAACTACTCTATCCTTTTGAGGACCTTTGGGATAATTCAGTTAATGGTTACTCAATACAACTTAGCACATACCGCCTAATGCTTCAAGAGGAGGCTGGCTTCGAAACAAAGGGAGCATTTTTAGTCTGGATCGGCCCGACTGAAAAACCAAAGTTATACAAAACAGTAGATCTTAGAGATCGACTTTATACATATTTACAAAAAAATAACCCAAATCTATGAGCACCAACCCAAGAGAAATAATTTTTGGAACCACTTCCAGAGACGCCTTAAAACGCGGAGTAAACAAGCTAGCTGACTCAGTAAAAATCACGCTTGGCCCAAAGGGACGTAATGTTATCCTTGGCAGAAAAAATCAATATGCTATTACAAAGGACGGCGTGAGCGTTGCTCGTGAAATTTTTTTAAAGGATCCTTTTGAGAATTTAGGCGCACAAATGGTAAAACAAGTTGCCTCCAATGTTGCACAAGAAGCAGGAGACGGCACGACAACAGCAACGGTTTTAGCCCAGGCAATACTTAACCGTGGAATCAAACTTATCGAGACAGGATATGATCCGATGTTACTTAAAAAAGGAATCGATGCTGCCTCTGAACTAATTAAACTTACTCTCGACAGGACCGCAATTAAAGTAGAACAAGTAGATCAAATAAAAAGTGTTGCAACCATCTCTGCAAATGGAGACACCAAGATCGGCGAAATTATTGCTGATGCAATGAAAGAGGTTGGTTTTGATGGAGTTGTTACTATCGAGGATAGTAAGACCCATGAAACTTACATGGAATTAGTTGAGGGCATGCAGTTTGATAGCGGTTATATGTCGCCGTATTTTATCAACGAGATGAATAAATTTGAGGTTAATTTTGAAAAGCCATATGTCTTAATCTATAACGGAAAAATCAAAGGACTTAAAGGATTAGTCACAGTGTTGGAATATACCTCATCTAAAAAGAGACCACTGTTAATTATTGCCGATAACATTGAGGGAGATGCTTTACAGGCACTAATCTTAAATAAAGTAAATGGAGTGCTTAATGTTGCTGCCGTTCGTTCTCCAGGTTATGGAGAAAATAAACGTGAACAACTTCGTGATATTTCTTCAATATTAGGTGCACAATTTTTATCAGAAGACGAAGGTCATGATATTGCTGCTCTTACCCAAGAAATGGTAGAAGATTTATTAGGCGAATGTGAAAAAATTACCATTACTTCTGAAAAGACAACTATTGTGAATGGTGCAGGCGAAGCCAGTATTATTAGCGCAAGGATAAGCGAAATTAAAAATCAAATAGAATTTAAAGAAAACGAGTCCGAAAAACTTATCTTAAAAGAAAGATTAGCGAAGCTTGAAGGAGGCGTTGCCATCTTAAAGATTGGAGCATACAGTGACATTGAACTTAAAGAAAAGAAAGATAGATTGGACGATGCCTTAAGTGCAACTAGAGCTGCCTTAGAAGAAGGAATTCTTCCAGGTGGAGGCATTGCTTTGCTAAATGCCGCTACTTCTCTTTTAAAGGAAATACAGAGTGGAACAGTTACCTTTGAAAATTCAGAGGAGGAGGCTGGAGCTAAACTTTTAATTGAATCTTGTTATTCACCTCTTGCAACTATCTTAAGTAATGCCGGCTTAAGCTTTGATGTAATCAAGAAGGAAATTTCAGAATCAAATAATTTTAAATATGGTTATGATGCTCGTAATAATAAGTATTGTGACATGATTGAAGCTGGAATTATTGACCCAGCCAAGGTAACAAAATCCGCTCTTGAAAATGCTGTGTCTATTGCCGGCATGATGATTACGACTGAGTGTACACTAATGGAAGAAAACCCCGACAATACTATTAAAGTTGACGCGTAATCGGCCATTTTTATGCTAACTTTAATACTAAGAGACAGCCCAGTGCTGTCTCTTTCTTTTTTAATAAATAATGGTATACAAATAACTCATCTAATTTGACCTCTGTTTTAGATATTTTAATTAATGAAATAGCTAACGTACTTGGAATTTCTGCCGCTGACGTAAAGAGCAAGTTCACTAACGATCAACTTAATGAACTACTAAATCTTTCTCTTTGTGAGCCAGATAGTGAAGTTGGTGTTCCGCTAACAATAACTGAACCTCCATGCGAGGAGCCTACTCCTGCCGCAAATCTTTTGCCTCCAATCGAGGTGGCACTCACTCCAAATATTCCTACCTCAAATGTAGAACGGTGTATAGAGAGTGTTGCTGAGGTCAATTCTCAAATTGCTGCTCAAAATGAAAATTATAGCAATCATCGTCTTCTCTTAGCAAAACTTATTGAATATCGAGATAATTACCAAACCATGCTCTATTATTTTGATGAACGCAGCAAGGAGGCAGCTAGAATAATTGGAGAGTTTGGACCAATTATCACAGAGATCAATCGACTTCGTGAAAACCTATTTTATTTACAGATAAAGGCTCGAGAGCTCGATAGCCAATCTAGTGCACTTTTTAATTTTCAAAATGACTCTCAAGCGCAATTACGAATTATTAACTTGGAAATTCAAAAAACGGAAAATAGTTTAGTGGATCAACGTTTTATACTTGAAAGCAAAAAGATCAATTTTCCTATTTTTAGTGATGCTAATTTTCAAAATGCCTATGAAACTCTTTCAAAAGCCGAATATTCCGATACTAGTGTTTCCTCATACTTAGCAGACATATATAATGGATATTTATCAAATAGTCAACTTGAGTCTATTAAAAATCAACTAGAAGATTATTCAAGTTGTATAAAAGCCAAGGTAGAATTTAGCGGTACTCCAGCCAGTATTCAACAGGCAGTTGAAAGTAATTACTTTTCTTTTACCCTTGACTTTCCTCAACTAGAATTTATCCAGACCCAAAAGGAAAAGGTCGATCCTAATACTGGAGAAGATTACCTCGAGGACTCTTTTTTCTTGGTAAAAAACAATCCTCTCCTACAGAAAAATTCATTTTTTTCAAACTATTCCACAGTTACTATTCGAGATTATTTTTCACAAAATTCTTCTCCACCCACTGGCACACTGTATACTAAATACTATAACCTATTCGAGGATCCAGAAAATAATTTTTTTACCCTTGCCGAAAGAGGACTTAGTTCAAGCGGTGGTGATGTTGATCCTAAATTAAAAGACAGCGATGCCTCAATTAAAAAGGAAAAAAACAGCGACTATTACATTAAAGACTTTGATATAATGTCTGCTTTCTATAAAAACTTTGATGAACGCTTTGAGGCCAGAAAAGAACAAAGAAGAACAGGTGTATTGGAACCTGCACGTGCAGGCATTCGCCTTGCTATGCAGACCATTGCAAAAAGAGAAGTACAATTGCTATTGGCTGTTGCTGGGGTTGCAAATAGACTACCTAGCGATAGTCAAGCCTTAGGTACTATTGCTGGTCGATTGGGCCCAGAGGCAAATGGTTTTGCACAAAGATTACAAGAGTTAGATAGTGAAATAAATCGCATTCAAGCTCTGCTAGAAGAGCTCAAGCCCACTCCACAAAAGATAAAACAGCTGCTTAAAGAAAAGAGCCCAGACTGTTTTGGTAAAGAACCTGAGCAGGCAGACGACTCTAATCCAGATTGTTCTGGAGCTAAATCAAAGTTAGGTATTGATCCATTTTTTAATGAGACGCTAAACGGCTGTGACCCAACTCTGCCTACTCAAAATCAAATATGCTATTGGATAGAGTTTGCAAAGGTTGCTAGCTTAATGGGTCTTCTGCCCTTGCCTAATTTACCAAATGTTACGAAGCTACGTTATTGGCCAGTTGGCCTTCTTATTCCTTCACCAGTTGGTCTTATCAAGATACCTTTGCCTATTATTTGGATTCCACTCGTTACTATTTCTACTCCATTAGGTAATGTGGTAATCTTTTTAACAATAAATGGTATTTTTATTTCCCCAGTAATATTTTTTGTATCAAGTAACGGTTTTAAACAACACATACTGACCCTTAAGGGGCCATCTAAAAAATTCGGGTATTCGGCTGAGGATGCTTCTATTAAGTCTAATATCCAGACACCAATCTTTTTACTTGCAGCTAAAGATACTGCAAATCGACTTGCTCAGGAGGCAACTGGAGGAAAATACCAAGGTTTTTCTGAAAAAGAAAAAGAGCAAATCGTACAACAAAAAAATATATTAGACGCAGCTGAGTCGGCTGCAACCACTAATAATAATTCAATTAGAAAAGCCAAGGTTGCTCGTGAAAAGAAAAATTTTGAAAAGGCAACAACTAAATTAACTGATTTTGAAAAATTAGCAGGCTCTCTCGATAAACTAGATTCAGTAAAAGACGCAATCGACGATGCAAAGCGCGCAATCTTAAATCGAATTGATGAACTTGGCCGACCTCCAATGGATGCATCAAACACAATAAAGGAAAAAATAGCTTCTCGAAAATCAAAATTACTTGGAGAACTGCAGGGTTATCTTGAAGCCGGTGATCTTGACAAAGCTGCTCAAATTAGAAAGGATCTTCAGCAGGAAGGTGTGTCGCTGGCCAATAAAATAGATGCCCTTGAAAAGGATCTAATAAAATATTTTGATCGTATTGATTTTCCAAAGATTACTATTCCAAAAGATGCTTCAACTATCGATCCGAAATTAAATTCAATCACTGATTTTTTAAATCAGATTAATGAGTTTGCAAGTATTCATAAGACTCAATTTTATTCCAAAGATGATTCTAAGGTAAGTCGTATCCTCTCTATTCAGCTTGCAAAAAGTAAGCAAAAAATAAAGGAAAGCATCGATAAGAAGATGCCAGCAGAAGGCGCTTTAAATATCGAAAGGGACCTTGATAAAATAAAAAAGCATTATCGCGACGCAAACAAAAAAGTAATTGACGCAGTAAGTGGAAAGGAGACAGGTGCAGATCCTTCTGCACAAAAGACAAAGGTCGACGAATTAAAGAGCAAGACTGAGAAAGAAACCGATCAAATAAAAAAAATCAAGCTTAAAAAACAACTAGAAAAGGAGCAAGTTGCTCTCTCTAGTTCTCTTGAAAATGAAAGAGTAAAACAGGCGCTTTCCTTGACTCCTGCCGCATTGACCTCCCTTTCAAAAATTAGTGTAGACTTTAATCCATTTGCCGCATGTTGTAATAAAAAAAGTTTTGAGCTAGGCCTCGATACCAGCCCAGCACTTGCTATTTTTGAATCGGCAAAAAAATTATTAGACGCGTACGTTAATTCGCTTAGCATCGCTGATTTAAAGAAACTTTTTGGTGGAAAACTCAATGTTACTTCTAGAGAAATAACCACTTCCTACCTAGGTGTAGTCAAAGGTGCTATTCCAACTAGTCTTAAAATTCCTTTACCTGATTTAAACTTATTAACCTTTGCTAATTCTTTTTCTGGCTTACTAACTTCTCTGTTTGAAGTCAAAGTTCCAAATCTTGCAGCTCAACCTGCCCTACCGAAGAGCATTACAATTAACCTTAATATTTTAAAAAGGCCGCTTGTTTCTCTGCTGCTTAACTATTTAAAGGATTCTTTACCAGATCCTTCTTCTGTTTCTCAATTGACTGATCAAGCTTCTGGTCAAACGAGTTCTACTCTTGCTTCAGGAAATGACAGTGCCGCCTCTACTTCTCAAGTAACGCCTGACTCTGCTCTAGCTAATTCTAGTCTACCTGCCAAGTCAATTGTCGATAAAAATATTCAAATAGTAAATTGTGAGCCTGACAAGTCA
>Ga0214919_10009346_pt1 | contig 12663 bp, 20 predicted proteins | sample LL1503_MetaG_FD_177994 | JGI IMG/M metagenome (GOLD analysis project Ga0214919, IMG submission 177994) | Freshwater microbial communities from Lake Lanier, Atlanta, Georgia, United States - LL-1503 | ecosystem: Environmental > Aquatic > Freshwater > Lake | place: USA: Georgia | collected...
AAGTATAAACCATTGTAAAACTTAAACTAGGTTTGCCGTCACTGTTTTTAAATAAAAATGCCATAAATATATTCCTTAGTGTGTTACTAATAAATATATTCCACTTGTAGCAATGCCAATTAAACCACCGAGAGAAGCCCACGCTATATTATACCAAACATTTGTTGAGCTAGCTCTTTCTAATGAATTTATAATTCTGTTGGCGCTGCTTAGTTCTTGATCACGATCATTTAACCTGGATTGGTATAGTGAGCGTAATAAATTTGCATCAGCTTGCATAGTACTTAAATCTCTTAGGGCTCGTGCATTTGTTTCGGCCAATGCTCTTCGGTTTTCATTTCGCTGAGAACGTATTTGTTCTGAGAATGATGCCTCTATTACAGCTTCAGCTTCGTTATTAAAACAAACACCATCAAACGGAGACTCATATCTTGCGCCTTGTCTAATGATCGCTTGGCGTGCTGAAGCCGCTGAGTCAACGGGCATTGATCTTATATTAACTTGATTCGATAGGTCTGGTAAAGGTGGAGTAGAATATGCGCTAAGATCTATACTTGTTGGCGCAGGGTCATTTTGTGCGGAGAAAGTTCTTAGAGTATTTGTATTTTTAGGAGCGCACGCTAATAAAAAAAATGTTAAAAATAATTTTTTCACGTTATTTCTTTCATTTCAATAATCTGTATCCCAAATAATTGATTTATAGAATTTGCCATGGCTGCTGGGTTTTCGTTATTTCTTTCGATCAATGCTTTAATTTCTTTTTTCTTAGTTTCTGCAATTTCTATGACCCCTTGATCGTATTCATTTTTAATCTTCAGCATTAGGTCATTGTATTTCTTTTCAATTTCTTGACGTTTTTTTATTTCATCTTCAACTTGATTCTGAATGTTTTGTAAAGTTTCTTGGTGCTCTTTATTAATTCTTTCACGTTCAGAAAGCAATAGTTTTATATTTTCTTCTTTGTTCTTTGCAATCATTACAGTGTAAATAATACCAATTCCTAATATAAAAGATAACCAATTCGTCTTGATAAAACTATAAATTTTTAAAAAAAATAATTTATTTTTCAAAGATATTAGTTCCATTTCTTATTACCATCTTTCATTTCTTCTTCAGCGTATTCTTCAGCGTCAGAAGCCATTTTTTTATCAATGTCTTCTTCGGATTGTTGTTCTATATGACCATTTAGAACATTCATTATCTCTTCCTGTGTAAGAAGAATATAAGAAAGTATTTGTTTTATTTCTTTCATAGCTGCACGATCAGAAAGTATTTCCTTGTATATTAAAGAAATACTTTTTTCAGTTATTTTCATCTGTTCCAAAATAACTTTTGTTTCAAACTCCTTTAGCCTCTTCGGCAACTCTTCTGGATCATTACAGATTAAATTTGGCTGTACTTCTGTTGTTTTTTCAATAACAGATTTTTTTATTTTTCTCTCTTTATTTTCAGCCATAATCACTCTCTATTTTTTAGTGTATTTTTTCTTTCCAAGGCAGCATATATTGATTTAGCATTTGTAAACACATATTCTCTTTTAGTATTAGCAAATTTGTTTGTTTTAGCTGCCTCCAATATTGTCTTAATAATTGGATCTTTATTTTCAACCATAACAATAACTTGACAAAATAACTCTTGTAAAGATACGCCGTTTTCAAACAACATTTTTCGACAAGCCGTTAAAGAAGATTTTGGTAAATCCAACCAAATACCGGTCTTTATTCTCTCTTCGAATTCCTTCATATCAAATCTATGCTGCGCCAGCGCCACCAGCAGGACCGGCTGCGCCAGCCCTTGGCGCAGGAGGATATTCTTCTTGTCTTTGATTATTAGTCTTAGATGTTAAATCGAAATCTCTCTCTAGTATTGACATAAGTTCTTTAGCAAGTCTTGTAGAATAATTTTTAGTTATATATGCTTGCGCTCTATTCAATATTATTCTTTTCGGATCAATTAAACTCTGATAATTGTTTACAAGTCTAGCAATACCTTCGGCAAATTTGCGAATATTTATTTTTGGAACGGGTGGCACTTCGGCAGACCCGCTTGGCGCTGCTGCATCTGGAGGTGGTGCTTCGGCTGGTGCATCTGGAGGTGGTGCTTCGGCTGGTGCATCTGGAGGTGGTGCATCTTGTTCGAACAAAATATAAGAAAGCTTTGTAAACTTACCCTCACCAATTGGTTTGGCACCGCCCGGTTCCTTCTCAGCGTCTGGGCCAGGAAGAGGAACCGCATCTTTCTCGTATTGCATAAGATATTTGTCTATTTTTTCATCTACTGATGCATCAGTCTCAATAAATGAATCACGTGCGTCTGGGGTTGTAATTAGACGATCCTTTGGCGCTATAAAAGGAGTGCCTTCGCCAGCCGCTGGCTCTGTACCAGCTTCATCTTGCTCTAAAAGAAAATAATTTCGTGATTTAAATCTCATATTTTACCTGCCGTGACTTCTAGTGGTGGTGTATTTGATCCAAGCGTAATACCACGATCTTCTTTTTTATTTGATATAACAGGCTGTATAGCATAGATCTGATTCAATTTTGACATCTCAGAAGCTAGCATTCGCATCTCTATTACATCCCAATTTAATTCACGCATAGATTTGTTAAGATATTCCATTTTCTCTCCTGGATAATCATAAAACCATGCGTGATGCCATGTATCCATTACTATCACTGGTATGCCCATTAACGGGATGTACATATTATGTTTTTCAACGAAACAGTTGAAATATCTTTGTTTGAATGGGTCGAAATAACAAATCGCCCACCCTTCTGTTGCTGCCATGCCACATGCACGAAAATCCAACTGCCATTGATCGAAAGTACCCCAATCACGGCTTAAACGCATAAATGGAATGCTATCTGCACGAATTTCTGAATTTAGATCTCCGATGTTCATGAAGTATAGTTCGTGAAATTTCGCTCCATTCATATTATGATTTTCATCAATTTTTAAACGTCTGAATTCTGAGTCGTTTGGATTTTCAGCATCCTGCTTCGAGACCGAATCAAGTTTTGAGCTTATTTTATTAAAACTATCAACATATGATTTATATAGTTTTTCATGATTTTCTTTGGTGGTAGGAGATTGAACATCTGTTTTTAAAACAAAAGATCGTGGCATTAATATAACAGCTTCACTTATTATATTCTTGACTGTTTTTATAATCTCCTTGACTGGTTTTTGAATTTTAACTGTAGAGCCGAGGACATTACCCACTGCTTCTTGAATAATTTTTTCTAAATTTTTATCTGTAGACATAATACACCTTAATTGTTAAATATAACTTCTATGGACTAATCTTTAAGTCAATCTCTACTTCTGATGCAGGAGATTCACAATCATCATTGTCGTTTATATTATCTGAAAAGTCAAGAAGACCTGATTCCTCTGCACGATCTATACCAGTCTCTATTTCAAACCTTTCATCATATGACCCTAATCCCTGCGCTGAAGGGCCTAGTTCTAGAAGTGATCTATATAAGGATTTAACTTCAGTGAGTTGTTGACAAAATCCAGCTAAATCACTTGTCTCTGATTTAGATTTACCATAAAGTATATTATAAACTTTTTTAGATAAATCTTTATATATAGGATCAATTATCCCAGCATTAACAAATTGAATAATTGTACTGTCAAGTTGAGTGAAATCTACGCTATCAAGTTCTACATTTCCACATAAAACATTTTTAATTCCTTTTTTCAAATAAGCAACAGCCTCTGGGTCTTTGGAGAAAACGCTAACAAAAAACTCCTTTTGTTGAGGCTCTACTTTCTTCTTGGTCCAAATCTTTCTCACCAAATCTGGCCGCATTATTGAAGTCCCACCTTCTCTCACTTTTGATTCCGGTGAATCAGGAGATAGTGGGGTTATTTTTCTTTCTCTAGCTTTAGGATACTGAGAATTTCTTTGCTTTATTGGAGCCAGCATTGTTGGGTCGGAGCCTTTTGTTATTCTTCGACCAAATCCACTAATTTTTTTAGTTAAATTGTCAATAATTCCTTCACTAAGCTCTTCCATAAAATATGGGTTTTCAATTTTTCTTATCATCTTAATATTCCTATAAGATTAAATATTACATTATAAACATATTAGTACATCCTTCTCTATTGGTTATCCTCCACTATTCAGTCATAATATGAAATATTTGATAAAATAATAATATAATACCAATGATAAAGAATAATGTTGTATGTTGTATTTGTGGTTATGGATGTCATAAAAATTATCTAGGCTCACACACAATAAAGGCCCACGGTAAATCATTTAAAGAGTACTATGATTTATATCTATTAAAACCAAACGAGGGTATTTGTAAAATATGTTCCAATATAACTTCTTTTCGTTATGGTGCAGGTTACAACAAGACTTGTTCTAAAAAATGCTCGTTCATAGCGAAAAATAAAGAACTGCTCAAAAAAAGCGGAGTAATAAACCAATTTCAGCTTCAAGGAATTAAAAATAAAATAAAACTAACATTGATCGAGAAATACGGAGTCGATAATCCATCGAAGTACAAAGTGTTTCAATTACAAAAACAAAAAACTTGTATGAAAAATCACGGAGTTCTATATCCAGGGCAGTCTGAGAAAATAAAACAATCAATTAATCAAACGAATATAAAAAAATATGGTTCTAGTAACCCGATGCATAATAAGCAAATTGCAAATAAAGCAATATTAAATGGCGGCGGAAAATCACCAGCTAAGATTTATATTACAAAATTCAATGATCGTATCCTTGTACAAGGACAATACGAAAAAATGTTTGTAAATTTCTGTGAAGAAAATGAAATACCTGTTAAAAATGGACCAGTTATAGAATATGAATTTGATTATAAAAAACATCATTATTTTATTGATTTTCAGGTTTCTATAAAAGGAAAAATAAAATTAGTTGAAATAAAAAGCACTTATTGGTACTATAAGTGTAAAGAATTAGTCGATGCTAAAAATTTTGCCGCTAAAGAATACGCAGCAAAAAATAATTTTGAATTTATATTCTTAATCAATGATAATGGCAAAAAACTAATAGATTTAAAAAAATTCGAAATAATAAAGGAATAAAATTTATGCCAGCAGATGTAGTACTTGGTTTACAATATGGTGACTGTGGAAAAGGTAAAGTAGTTGATTATTTTGCAAAGAATTATGATTATGTTGTCCGTTTCCATGGAGGAAATAATGCAGGACATACTTTGATTGTAAATAAAAAACGAACGGCTTTGCATTCTATCCCATCAGGTATTCTGCATTCACATACATACAACGTAATAGGAAATGGCTGTGTTATTGATCCAATACAATTAGCAAAAGAAATAGAGGAACACGGCGGAGTTTCTGCATTAAAGGGCAGGCTGTTTGTTTCTCATGCTGCCCATATAATTTTGCCAAGTTATATTACAGAAGATCGGGCAAACAAAGAACGGATTGGTACAACTGGAAAAGGTATTGGACCCACATACGCTGCCAAAATGAATCGTACAAGCTTCCGAATGGAAGACCTTGAAGAAGGTAAGCTTGATGATGTGTTCAGTGAAGGCGTTATAAGCCTCATTAAGCCATTCGTTTGCGACACCAAGGCACTTTTATGGAATGCCGAGAGAAGTGGAGCCAATATTCTCCTAGAAGGCGCACAGGGTACGTTATTAGATATTGATCACGGAACTTACCCTTATGTAACAAGTTCTAACAGTACGATTGGCGCAGCACTTACAGGCACAGGTCTTAATCATAAAATGATAAGAAAAGTTATTGGCGTGACAAAAGCTTATTGCACACGAGTCGGGGAAGGGCCGTTCCCAACAGAGCAAAAAAATGATTTCGGAAGTAAACTTAGAAATCTAGGTGGAGAATTCGGGACAACTACTGGAAGACCTCGTCGTTGCGGGTGGTTAGATGTTCCAGAGTTACGCTATGCTCGTAATATTAATGGTGTTGATGAAATAGTTGTAACTAAAGTAGATGTTCTGGATGCATTTGATGTAATTCCCGTTGGAGTAATGAAATTGCCAGAAGATGGAGTTTCATATTATGATATGAAAGGATGGAGCACATCTACCAAGGGACTACGTGATTTTAATCAATTGCCAGAAAATACAAAAAAATATATTGATATGATCTCTTCGGGAGTAAATGCTCCTGTAAAATATATCTCAACATCACCCGAACGAGAGGATATGATTGTGCTATGAAAAAAACACCAGTCAAATCAGAGTATTGGTTTAGGATTGTAACATATTACCAAAACTTATTGATGGAAAAATATTTATATATGCCATTCACGCCAGCGTTGCAATATCAAATGCAATCATATTTACAAGATCTAGTCAATGTTTGCAAAAGCAGAGAAACACATCCTGCGTGGCACATACCAATCGCATTAAAATTCGATATAAATCGACAATCTCTAGAAATAGTACCTACGGACCCAGAAAGCATAGATCTGATTTAGATAGTTTTTAAGACTTGACTTGTCTCTTGTAACATGGTAACCTTACATATAAAGGTAAATCATGGATAAACAAATTCTACACTCTCTTCTCGAAGCAACTTCAATTGGCTCATCTATCAATATTTCTTTTATTGAACCATTCAATACGTTAAATGGTGATTATACAGTAATTGTATCTAAATCTGGCCGTGGCCGTGGAGGATCAAGAATTATTGAATTACGATCCAGTGAAGATGCGGACAGGATATTGTCTACTCTAAAAATCAATGGACAAGAGAAGCAACTCGGCACATCTGTCTCAGAATATATTCTTGGGGTTGTTGTAGGAAATAATACTTATGGTAATGATGAGGCTCCTTCAATGCCAAAAGAAAAAGATACAGTCAATAAAAAACAAATCAAGATTAAAGCCGAGAAACCCAATGTGATTGCTGCAAGAAAAGTAGCAAATATATTAGGGAATATTCTTAAAAATAAACCTGGGGTTGCTTTTAAGATCATTGGACAAAGAAATTTACCAGAAGCTACTGGTGAGTGGTTTGTCTCAAAATTCTCTTTTGAAGATCAAAAACTTACAATGGAATTGGTAGGATATGAAAACAAGGAACTAAAATTTAGTTTTAACTCAGAAGCACACGGACATCTTATTAAAGATGTTTCTATTATTGAAGTCATTTAAGCATATTAAGCAAAATATTTTTCATTTTGTTTTTTAAGACAATTCTTTCTTTGGAAACTGGCACGGCATCTGGTATAGGCTGAACAAAATCAATTTTTGGACTTTGTTGATTTTGTTCCTTTATCCACAGAGCTTGTTTTACAAACTCTTCATCAAGATTTTTTATTATATCTTCAACGAGAGCCTTTTTAGGCTGTTTATCTGATTTTGGTGCTATTGCATCTAAAATAGCATCCATATCCTCCTCGCCATCATGCTTGGCGGGATGTCTAGAAGCCTTAGTATTCGATTCCAATGTGTCTTCCGTCTCTTCCTCAGTGGGATCAGTTTCATTGACGTAATCGTCCTTTAAATCAATCCTAGCATCCATAATAAATGGTACAATTATCTGGTTCTCCAGAATACATTCAAATTTACAAATATACGTTTCTGAATCTAAAAAGATACATAATTGTTCTGGTAATATGAATTCAACTACACTATCTTTTTTATTGATTGATACTGGCAAACAAACGCCATAGCCATTATTATCTTGAATGACTATGCGAGAGATATTCTCTTCAGCCGATGAAATAAGATTGATTATTTCTTCATCTAGATCTATTGAATTTTTTATATCTGGAACTATTGAGATAAATTCCATATCATCCTTTTAAAATTGTCCTACCGCCGCCGTATTGATGTTGCGTTGCATCAGTAATAACTTGTCTGCCTCCAGGATATGAATTGGCTTGTGTGGTTATAGATTCACGCAAAACCAATAAAGAGCCTAAACCAGACATTGGCGATCCCTGAATCTCAACTAATTGAGTCAACATTCTTGGATTATTTTGAATTTCCTGTATATTAACTGACGTTTGGTTCTGTGGAATGACATATGCATTTCTTGCACCACGCATAATAAATTGCTGGCTTGATAGCTGATGATTTATTACGCCAATTTCTCTTGCTAATATCATTGTATTTCCAAAAGATTGTTGAATTGGCCTATAGACTGGGTATCCTTCTTTTAGCATGATACTCTGATTCTGTGGCTGGCTGGCTTGATTCTGCTGCGCTTGCTGCTGTGGCATCTGTCCTTGTGTCAGTGGCATAAATTGCTGACGCAAATGCGGTGGAAGTTTCATAAGTTCTTCATCGACCGTAAATCCTTGATTGCCGGATTGTCTTTGAAATTCCATTTGTTTTTGTATCATTTGATTCTGTAAGGTAGACATATCTACTTCTACTTCAAAATTTGCCGCAACGCTTTTTTCTACTACCTTTCCACCTAAGTGTGCAGGTCCATAGTGTGGCTGAGTCTTATATCCATCAACAATGTTTTTAATATATGGATCATTGATCTCCATTTGTTCTTGCTGCTGTTGATGCCGTGGTCCTACACGTTGATCTAGATAAGATTGATTTGTTTTTTGATTTGGTGATCGCCTTTGATGCATACGCTGTTGTTGTACGCCATCAAACCATTCTTGACTACCATCATCTCCTCGTCGATTGGACATAATTTATCCCTTTTATTTCAAGTATGTAAAGATTTTTTTGAATTTTATAACTAACTTAGTAAAAATCAAAGATTTAATACAATTAAAATTTTGTAAAGCAACGAAAGAAATAAAGATTATAGACTTAAATGCTGGTAGATGCCATCACAGAGATTTTGAATTTTTTACAAATCCTCTTTTAGCTAGTATTTTTTCTAATAATACTTCATCAACTGGAGATACATCAAATTGAATTCGTGCAAAAGAAGCATCGATATCTTCTTTAATAATACGAACTGCTGGCATATGTGTTTTTAACTCTCTTTGTACTGAAATAAAATCTCCATGAACATCTTCACGTTTAAAAAAATTTGGATAACGTTTCATGTATAAATTACTAGAACCCTTTGCGGTCTTGGATTGCATGTCATTGAGTTCATTAAGTTCACTACGAAGAGGTCTTGCATATCTTTTATTCATTTTCGCTCCTAAAATATAACCTTATTATGTTAAATAGGTTTCTTATTAAAACTTGCTTATTTTTTCATATTAATTGTAAAAATAAGCAGCAACACTGTAATCAAAAGCACTAATCCATTATAGAATAGCGGTACATAAAACTGGCTCATACTTGAAACTATCTTCCCTTATGTAAATGATACGATCTTGAATCAAAAATTTATAATAGTATACTGATTCGTTTTCATTCTGAATTATAAGAGGATCTTCGAAAAGAATTGGTATATTGCATTCAATTTTATCGATATACATGCCAATTGATTCATTGTAAATTGTAGTCAAATATTCTTTGCCGCCAAGCTCATCGGCACAAATTATAAAATCCCATAGCCCTTGACCATTGCAACTTTGCTCTTCGCAAGTTTTCCCTGTGCAAAGATGATATTCTGGGCTATATAACTGGTATAATTTTCCTGGCGTCATCATCTTATTAATAATTATTTGAAACCTTTTATTTTATGCGTTATATTAATTCAAAGGAATTATAACATGGAACCTGATCAAAAAGAAAATCAAGAAAATACCGTATCTGAAAAAGAAACAACGGAAGCAAAGAATAAATTATCTTCTACGCTATGGGATGTAGTTGCATTTTTAGTAGTTGTAGGATTATTTGAATTGTCTTGGAATAATGGAATAGCAAGCCTTTTTTATCGATTACCAAAAATGAACTACTCTCAAGCTACTTTTATTATGGCGTTTTTGTATATTTTTTCTAGATTTACATTCACAAAAAGCTTTAATAAAGAAGAATAATTTAAAATTACCCAATTAGGAAGCGGAGGCGAAGAACGTTGCCAATTGTATTTTTCACTTGACGCATATAACCGACAAGAGTCAAAACCGTGCGTTTTCTTTCTTCGGCGGCTGGTACTTTAAAATAATTCTCTCTAACGAGATCTTCGCCTTCGGTTGCTAGATCATCAGCTTTCTTGTGGACTTCCTTTAAAAGCTCTTCAACTTTTTTGGCATAAGCCTTCAAATCACCATCTCCACCAGACAACAAGACCGCATCAACATCAAGTTTTTCTTTAATAACTCGCTTGATGGAATTCTTTAATTTTTCGTGCATAACTTATCCTTTGGAAATAAATATTGACTTGTTTATTTTTTACGAATAAGTAAAGGATTATCTTCGGGTAGTATTTTCCAATACTTTTTTTCTATTGGTGGATTTTCACCTTTTTTGAAGAACATTAGCATTCTACCAGCAGTACTTGTATATACACCAATGATAATAATATCACCAGTATGAACAAGAGAATGGCAAGTTGGACAGATGCATGCCAAATTATTTAAATTATTAGAACTTCTTTTATCTGTTCGTGGAATAATGTGATGTATGTGTAAATTATCTGGGTTGCTAAACCCACATATTTCACATGATTTTCTGATTAATATTTGGCCGTTATGCTGTTTTCGGATCATACCGACTATGATATGATCCGAAATTTATTTTGACTAAACTTCTAATTTGCCAATCAGAAATAAGTGTCGATACACTCCAAAAGAGTATTCTCATGCAACTCTAGAACCTTTTCAATTGGATCTTGATATCCGCCAGCAAGGTTCCAGACAATTGGAATTCCTAGTTTTTTCGCCACCTTGAATACAATCTTATCTCGCATTCTCATTTGTTCTGTTGTAAGAAAACCTCCCAATGGATCTTCAATATGAGGATCAGCGCCCGCTTGGTAAAGTAGTAATTCACAATCATGAAATTGTTTTTTGAGATTTGACTCAAGCTCATCAATCCAAGAATCATAGTCTGTATCAAATTTATTACTCATGCCACCAAAAGTATAATGCTCAATATAATCTACTCCTAAAACTGAAATAATATCATCAGTTCCATTGCCATAATGTGCATCAAAATCAATAATCCCAATCCTAGAAAGATTAAACTCTTCTTGCAATAACACAGCTGAAATCATTAGTCCGTTAAAAGTACAAAACCCATCTCCACGAGACCATTCTGCATGATGAAATCCAGATGTGGGCGACATTGTCACTGTTTTATTTAGGTAAGCATACCTAGCAGCATTGTAAAATGAACCATTGGTCCAAGGTAAACTGGCTGCAACTTCAGGAAGTTTATTCCCAAAACCATTTGTTCGCTCACAGGACATTACACCATCAACAAAAAATCGTGCATGTGCCACACTCATCTGATCAATGGAAAGAGGCTCCCAGTTGGAGTTAATTTCAACTTTTTTATTCTTTTTAAATAGATTAGCAACAAGCTCTGGTTTTCCGGCGCTTGGGCTAAATGATTTATTTGATTTAACAGATTGATTTGAGTTATAAAAAACTGACAGCTTTTTCATAGTAGTATCGCCTTCTTTCAAAGACTATATCACGATATGAAAAAGCTGTCAATTGAGAAAATTACGAATTATTATTCTTGTGGCTTGCGACCAAACAAACCACCGCCAGCTTTCCCGGCATCTAATGCACCGGAAAAGAAGTCACCAAGTGATTTAAGCGGGCTTTTGAAAAATGAGGTAGAGGCTTTAACAAACTCTGGTATATCAATAAGCTCAGATGTTGTTGCAATATCTTTATTGTAATCAAGTATCTCTGGTTTTTCCATTATTTCATTTTTAAATTGCATTTTATCAAAACCTTTTTCATCGCCAAAAGCTGATGACAAAGCTTTTACTGCTGATTTAACATCTTCAGAGCTCTTATTTTTAAAGAACAATACATAGTTTTTAAGAAAATTTGATACTTGACCCATGTTTTCTGCTGCTTGATCCATTTCAACTTTATCTAATTTTAAACTATCAGCCTTTTCAAAAGTCCTTAATGATCTGACAGCAAGAGGATAGATTACATCAGTAACATAATTGCTGACCTCATTACCAATATTTTCTTTTGTAATCTGGATTAGTACTCGTTTAAAAATTTCAAGCTTATCCTTTATAATTCCAGATTTGAATTGCTGTTCAGGAGCGGCTGGCATTGGAACACGAAATTTTGGCTTCGCTCCCATTGTTGCGGCTCTTCTAGTTTTTATAAAATCTCCAAATCCAAATTCTAGAAGTACTTTATAGCCAAGATATCTGTTGCCAAGTTTATTGTATTTTTTTAAATTTTCTAATAGTTGCTTATTGGTTTTTAAAGAATTTTTATTTTCATTTAAAGATTTTGTTGTTTTTTTAATTTCTAGGAGAACTTTTTTAAGCTCTCTGACTGAATCATTCTTACCTTCTATTAAACTTAGTTTCATAGCTAAAATACCTTTCAATGGTCAATAGCTATAGATAGTTGTTTGCCAAGAAAATATATTTATAATGAATCTTTGTTTGCCAATTATAGCAAACGGTTTCGTAATGATCAAGCTTTGCATCACTGACATGTTTACAATTATTACAATGCCTACATTTTAGATTTGATGCTCTTTTTGTGCGGTAATCAGATAAAGATGAAATTTCTGAGTACTCCCATTCCCTTATTTCAATAAGCCATGCGTGTTTTTTAAAGAGCACACAAAGCAATTTACTTGCAATCTCTTTTAAAGATTC